>ENA-OPWR01003049-OPWR01003049.1-human-gut-metagenome-genome-assembly--contig:-NODE-3049-length-10724-cov-2.631643_pt1 | contig 10724 bp, 10 predicted proteins | sample MGYA00241507_ERZ502006 | MGnify/ENA primary metagenome ERZ502006 (study PRJEB25962, sample SAMEA2043041) | human gut metagenome | biome: human gut; feature: human-associated habitat; material: faeces... | reverse complement strand
AAAAAAGCAATACTGCAGCTAAAGTAGCCATGCTTGAAGTTGTTGTTATAGTTCTTCTGGTGCTTGAGAAAAAGGAAAAAAAGAAGACGGCGCAGAAGGAGAGAAATATACAACTGCAGCTCGAATATCCGGAGATAGTCAGCAAAATGGCTGTTTTGATGGGTTCAGGAATGACTGTGGAGCAGGTATGGAATAGGATTACCGCCCGTTATCTTGATGAGCGGAAAAATAATGATAAGAATATTATGCCCGCTTACGAGGAAATGCTTGTGACGGAGAGAGAAATCTCAGATGGCGTGACAGGCAGAAAAGCATACGCAGGTTTTGCGGAAAGAGTAAAGCTGCCATGCTATCAGAAGCTTGTACGCATTATTTTACAGAGTATTCACAAAGGAAGTAAGGGTGTATGTGAAATGCTCGAGAAGGAATCGGAGGATGCATTTGATGAGAGGAGGCTTTTAGCCTTAAAGTTAGGTGAAGAGGCCGGCACCAAAATGCTTATGCCGATGATGATTATGATGGCTATAGTCATAGCAATAGTAATAGCACCCGCAATCATTGATTTTAAGATATAGAAAGGAAAAATTATGTTAGGATTTAAGAATTTTTTATTAGATGAGGATGGCGCAGGAGTAGTGGAAATGATACTGATAATTGTCGTGTTAATCGGTCTGGTGCTGATTTTTAAGAAGCAGCTTACAACACTTGTAAACAATATCTTTCAGACAATCTCAAGAGAGGCTGGTAAAGTGTGAGAGGCAGTATAACGATATTTGCCACAATGCTTCTCATGCTGGTGTCACAGTTTCTGTTTACTGTACTGGAAGCCGGCAGGAATCTGACACTTACCAATATAGCATGCATGAATTCAGAAGCTGTAGCAGAGTCAGTTTTTGCACAGTATTGCAGACCATTGTGGGATGAATACCATCTGTTAGCGTATGACGCCGGAAGTGACGCAATGGGCAATGTGGATATCGAAAATGTCAAGTCGTATATGAAGCAGCTTACGACTGACAATTTTAAGATAAGCGATTCAGGAGCCTTTGCCGGGGGTACTATTGTAAACGGCACCAGTATGCTAAGGTTGTCAATGGATGAGCTCGAATCCATGAAATATGTGCTCATGACGGATGATGGTGGTGATGTGTATACAAATGCGGTTGTCTCATATATGAAGAAAAATATTGGTTATGAAACAGTCAAAAATCTTTACAGTCAGTATAGTTCATTGAATGAAAACAAGTCTGCGGGTGAGTATGATGACAGTAAAATAGATAGTGCGTTAAAAACCTTAAAGGATAATGCAGCTCATGAAGGCGGAGGCAAAAGCATAGCGAGGTCGTCACCGCCAAGAGCTTACAGTGCTCCTTCATCGGTTTCGAAAGCAAAGCAGACGTCAGAAAGTAAGGCAGAAAGCTCAGAAGGCGGTAATGCAATAGAAAATCCGTTGGTCAAGGTGCAGAAAGTAAAGGCATCAGGCATATTATCGCAGGTGGTTGATGAGAGCACGGTGTCAGGAAACAGTATTGATACATCAGCCAGAGTGTCCGGGCGAAGTCTGCATAAAGGAACAGGGGGCTGGTCCGAAAGTAGTGATGACTGGTATGCGAAAGTACTTATGCAGCAGTATATTCTGACATATATGAGCTGTTACACTGATACAAATCCCAATCATGCCCTTAACTATGAGGTGGAGTACATCATAGGAGGCAGAGCGAGTGATAAGGATAATCTGAAGATCGTTATAGCTGAAATACTGGCTCTGCGTGCGGCTGCCAATATGGCATACCTGGCAGGAAGCGCATCAAAGCAGGCACAGGCGATGGCTCTTGCTGCAATTATTGGTGGAATTACTCTGACACCGGAGGTAATTGAAGGGGTGGAAAAGGGAATTCTGGCGGCCTGGGCATTCTGTGAAAGTGTGCTGGATTTAAGGGCGCTTTTGGATGGGGATAAGATTCCACTGATAAAAAGTGATACGTCATGGACATCCAGTCTGTATGGCATGACAAGCATGCTCACAGGGCAGGTGAAGGCAAAAAGCTCAAATGAAGGAATAGGCTACAAATCATATCTGGGTATGCTGCTTTTCACAAAGAGCATGAAAAATATAGCGTATCGCTCGATGGATGTGCAGGAGGCTACAGTGCGTATGACCGGTGCGCATGAGAGCTTTAGGATGGACAATGCAATCTGTGAGCTTAGTGCAGATGTAAGCTACAAATATCATGGCATATTTTTATGCTTTGTGAATCTGTTAGATGGGGCGGATAACGAGTATACCATTAAAAATAAGGCAAAGTATTCCTATTATGGACGCTGACTAAATAAGAAGGAAAATAAGAAAGGCAGGTGTATGAAGGTGTCTTTTGTTAATAAAGTAAAGTTCCACATAAAAAAACTTTATAGAAAGGCCAAACTCCCAGGCGATGATAGTTCTCAAAAGATACCCTCATGCACCTGCCTGAAAGCGTCATATACACTTGAGGCCGCGGTAATATTTCCGCTTGTAGCAGGCTTTTTTGTATTTATACTTTTTTTCTTCAGGGTAGTTCAGGTGGAGTCGCAGGTAAAAGCGGCACTGTACTATTCAGCCAGGATGAGTGCGTTAGCGAGCAGTGCAAATGATTCGTCCGTTGTCTCAGTGGCGACAGCAGAGGTACTCTTTAGGAGTAGAATATCTGACTCAAAGCACATTGATACATACGTGAGCGGTGGAAGGTATGGAGTGTCACTGCTTGGCTCAAAGATGGATGGTGATGATGTTGCACTTAAGGCAAAGTACAAGGTTAAGCTTCCGGTGAGCTTTTTTACGGTAGATGGAATATGGATAGAGGATTATAGCAACAGCAGAAAATGGACAGGCAAAAATCCCGGTGAAAAGACGGACCCATATGTATTTTACACTGACTATGGCAGTGTTTATCACCTGTCCGAGCAGTGCAACTACCTGGATCTGAGCATAAAGAGCATCAAATGGTCACAGGTGGGGGCAAGCAGAAACAAAGATGGTAGGAAATACCACGCATGTTACTGTGCCGCGGATAAAAAAACAGAAGGTTCAACGGTATTTATAACAGATTATGGCACGAACTATCACGGAAAGCTTGGATGCAGTAAGCTTAAGCGGACAGTACACAAGGTGCATAAATCGGAGGTAGATGGCAAAAACCTGTGCAGTAAATGTAAAGGAGAAGGAACATGATACAGCTTATCATTTTACTTGGAATAATCAGTATAATTGACTTTTCAACCAAAAAGATACCGGTAGTTGTATTGGTAGTAATGGGGATTGTAGGTATTGCAAGCTCTTTTTATGCGAAGCAGTCAATTATATCAGTGGCTGTTGCCCTGATTCCCGGTATAGTGCTTATGGCAGCAGCGTTTCTTACAGGAGAGCAGATAGGCTATGGAGATGCAGCTGTTGTGACGATTATGGGATTGTTTGTGACTGCTGACATAGTGTGCAGCACTATGGTGATGGGACTGACAATAGCGGGAACAATCTCAGTTATTTTAATTGCATCAGGCAGGGCTGGAAGAAAGAAGCAGATTGCATTTACACCATTCCTACTGCTTGGATATGGATTGACGGAGGTGTTTATGTGACTGGAAATAAATTAAATATAGATTTATCTTATGGACTAAAAGGCAGTTATACAGTAGAGGGAGCAATTATTATACCTATATTTATTGTTATGCTTGCGATAGCGATGAAGATGGGACTTGTGTTGTATAACGAAATGAAAGCAGACAGCTCTTATGAGTATGCTACTGATATGTGGCTGGTGGATGATTTCTATAATTATCAGGTTTTGAAAGAGGTTGTAAATGAATTCTAATGAAATAGTATATGAAAGAAAGATGACAGGCAGCTTTATGAAGCTGCGTTGTGACGAGGTGAAGCCGTTAGATGAAAAGATATTGTTGAAAAACAATATTCCGGGCTTTCTGAAGATGGAGAAGTGTTATGTGAATAATGAAGGGCAGTACTGGTATGATATATCCGGAGTCCAGTCTTTGGAAATGCGCTGCCAGTATAATGATATAAAGCTTGAGTTTCTTGAAAAGCTTGTGGTGAGTATCTGTAACAAGATGGAGCTTTTGGAGAATCATCTTGTAGGCACGGACTGTCTGGCACTCGATCCTCAGCTAATACACATAAAAGGGGTAAATCAGGATGAGGAAATATATTTCACAGCATACCCGGCACAGATGAAGACTATGTGTACTACATTCCAACATCTAATGGAGTATATGCTAACGAAACTTGACCACAGTGATGCTGAAGCGATACATATAGCATATGGCATATATGAGAAAACCATAAATGGCAATTACAGTATCGCTGATATTAGAAATGCCATAATCGAGGAGCGACAGAAAAAGGTGGCAGAAAAGCCGGTGGAGGAGGTGATTGCGCCAATTTCACAGCCACAGGTCAGAGTAGAGGAGCCTAAGGAGCAGATAAAGCCTACACTGTACGATAAGCTTCGGGTGTATCTGCTGGAGCAGCTGGATATCAGGCTGCCGGAGCGAAAGAAGCAGGCGTCAGTGATAGAAAAGCCTAAAAAACCGGACATAAACAGAAAATGGTTTAAAAAAGAAAAACGAAAAGAAAATCGTGAAAAGTTAGAGGATACCATGCTTATACACCCAAGCTCAGAGACTGCACCGGAGCCTGTACCGCGTCAGATACACCCCACAGTATGTCTGAGCGATTACAGGGAGCACCCACAGGGCATGCTTTTGTATGAGGGCATGGAAAACCGCAGTAATATAATAATAGACAAAGATTGTACGCGTATTGGTCAGGGTGATGAGGCCGATGCAGTAATAGGCAAGGATACAATAAGTCATTTTCATGCAGTTATAAATAGGGAAAACCAGGAATTTTATCTGGAGGATTTAAACTCCACAAATGGAACCTTTGTGAATAATGAGGTGCTTGCGTACAAGCAGAAGAAGCAGCTCAAGTCAAATGATATCATCAGATTTGCCGATGTTAAGTACCGGTTTGTATAATTGTTGCAAATAAGCTCCTTAAAATTTATAATAAGAAAAAAGTATTTAACAGGAAAATTAAGGAGACCCCACAGATTTGCAGAATATAAAAAGATTTTATGATAAACCATATATGACAATTGGCATAATAGTGTTAAATATAATAGTTTTTGTGCTGATGAGTATATCAGGCAGCACACTTGATGCACAGTATATGGCTGCCCACGGAGCCATGTACCCTGAGTATATAAAGGATGGCCAGTACTGGAGGCTGTTCACTTCGATGTTTATGCATTTTGGATTGATGCATATACTTAACAATATGGTGGTTTTAGGTGCTGTCGGTCAGATAGTCGAGAAAGCCATGGGGCATGTGAAGCTTCTGATCACATTTCTTGTGTCAGGCATGTGTGGAAGTGTATTGTCATACATCGTTATGCTTTATAATAATGATTATGCGGTCTCGGCAGGTGCTTCCGGGGCGATATTTGGTCTGGTAGGGGCACTTGTGTGGATAGTTATAGCAAACAGAGGCTTTTATGAAGGAATCAGCAGGAAGCAGGCTGTATTTATGGTTATACTGATGATATACTACGGAGTTTCAACGCAGGGAGTGGACAATTGGGCTCATGGAGGCGGGCTCGTAGGCGGATTTGTTATTTCAATTGTTTTATATCGCAAAAAGAGATATAATAAATATAATATCAACTAAAAATTAATGGTAGGAGAAGCTACATGAAGATAAATATTTATTATGGTGGAAGAGGCTTACTGGACGATCCGACACTGTATGTGATAAGCAGGATAGAAAATGTGCTAAAGGAGCTCCGCGTAAAGGTGGAGAGATACAATATCTATGAGCACAAGAATGAAATAGCTACATTGCCACAGACCTTCAGAGATGTAGATGGAATCATTCTCGCAACGACGGTTGAGTGGCTTGGTATAGGTGGATATATGCAGCAGTTCCTTGATGCATGCTGGCTCTACGGCGACAAAGAAAAGATAAGCAATACATATATGCAGCCTATTGTCATGTCTACCACATATGGAGAGCGCGAGGCAGAGACCACACTTTGCAATGCATGGGAGATACTTGGCGGTCTGCCGTGCTCAGGGTTATGCGGATATGTAGAGGATATTACTACGTTTCAGCTCAATAAGGAGTATAATCTCATAATAGAAAAACGCGCGGAGAATCTGTATCGCACGATATCCCAGAAGATTAAGAGCCTGCCTACAAGTAATCAGGCAGTGAAGCAAAGTGTACTCAGGACACAGCAGCTCAATCTCACCCCACAGGAGAGCGAGCAGCTGTCGAAGTATGTGTCTGATGATACATATGTAAAGCAGCAGAAGGAGGATATCGAGGAGCTTGCAACCATGTTCAAGGACATGCTCGGGCAGCAGGCATCTACAGATGACATGCCATATATAAAGGAGCTTGAAGCACATTTTATTCCGCTTCGTGAGTTCAAAGCCTGCTATTCATTTAATATAGAGGGCATTAAAAATCCATTATATATAAAGGTGGATGAGGATAAGCTGGATATACACTATGGCGAAGAGGATATAGTGGATGTATACGCCAAATTTTCGAAGAGTATCATGGAGTCTATAATAGATGGTCACATGACCTTCCAGAGAGCATTTATGACCGGAGAAATGACAGCAAAAGGCAATTTCAAGACACTGCGCATGCTTGATCAGATATTTCCGTTTTAATGGGCTTTTTGATTCTTAACAGTTACAAAATAATTATATATATGAGGTGACAAAGATGAAAGATGACAACTGTATTTTCTGTAAACTGGCAAATGGGGATATCCCGACCAATTCAATCTACGAGGATGATGATTTCAAGGTAATACTCGATGCAAGTCCTGCTACAAAGGGACATGCACTTATCCTTCCAAAGCAGCATTATGCAAATATTTTTGAGATTGAGGATGAGACACTTGCCAAGGCAGCAAAGCTTGCAAAGAAGATTATGACACATGAGAAAGATGTGCTTGGCTGTGAAGGCTACAACCTGGTACAGAACAATGGCGAGGTGGCAGGCCAGACAGTATTCCATTTCCATATGCACCTGATTCCAAGATATGAGTCAGATGACAACAAAAATGTCATAGAGTGGAACCACAAGGAGTTCACTGATGACGAGATGAAGAAAATCTGCGACGAGATGAGCATGTAATAGCTGCTAATAGTTACACATTATCGAAAAACAAAAAGCTCGGATATGCAAATGTAGTTCATATCCGGGCTTTTTCTTTTTTATAATATGCAATGACGCTTTAAACAGATTCTGACCCTATGACGACTTCTTCACCTGAGAGTTAATCAAATCGATTATAGTAGCGATGGAATCCATCTGACCGCTTTTTGCCATGGCATCCTTATATTTATCCCTGTTGCCATATACCTCTTTTACTGCGCTAAGCAGAGAATCCTTTGTGAGCTCCTCCTCCTCGATGACATATGAAAAGCCCTGTTTTTTGAAGGATTTTGCATTTAATACCTGGTCTCCGCGGCTGGCAGCAGCAGAAAGAGGAATCAGGATGTTTGGCTTGTGCAGAGCAAGCAGTTCGCAGATGGAGTTGGCTCCGGCTCTTGAAATAGCCATGTCAGCCAAAGCAAACATGTCGGTGAGCTCAGCATTGGCGTACTCAAACTGTGCATAGCCTGTGATTCCGGCAAGCTTGTTGTCCAGATTGCCCTTCCCGCAGAGGTGAATCACATAGAAATCCTTTAGCAGTTCAGGAAGAATCTCACGGACAGCTTCATTAACCTTTTTAGAGCCGAGGCTTCCTCCGATGATGAGGATGACAGGCTTATTGTGGTCAGGAAAATTACAAAGCTTTATGGCATTTTCGGCAACGCCGCTAAAAAGCTCGCGTCTGATAGGTGATCCGGTGAGCACAGCCTTGTCTGCAGGCAGATATTTCATGGTCTCAGGGAAATTGCAGCAGACCTTTTTGGCACCCTTTATGGCGATTTTATTGGCAAGTCCCGGTGTGATATCCGACTCGTGGATGATGGCAGGTACATGGCAGTGCTTTGCGGCAAGCACGACAGGTACGGAAACGAAGCCACCCTTAGAAAATACTACATCAGGCTTGAGTTTTTTCATGAGGCTTACAGCCTGACCGTAGCCCTTTAACACGCGGAACGGGTCTGTAAAGTTCTTCCAGTCAAAGTATCGGCGCAGCTTTCCTGATGAAATGCCGTGGTAAGGAATCTTCTGGGCTTCGATCAGTCCCTTCTCCATTCCGTTTACTGAGCCAATGTATTCGATATCGTATCCGGCTTCCTTAAGTGCCGGCATAAGAGCTATATTTGGAGTGACATGACCTGCAGTACCGCCGCCTGTCATAACTATTTTCTTCATATATATGTATCCTTTCTTGCATTCCTGTTTGTCTCATATTTATATTATACTCAACACAATAAAAGTCAATACCAAGTTACCGGTGAAAGTTTGCTCTGCAATGCCAAATAAATGTCGAAACTTGCGACCGATAGGAACTGTTAAGTTCAAGTGAATTGGTTATAATAATCAATAGTACATCATCCTGCGTTATAGGTTAAGTTAAATTTTGAATGATGTATCGGAAAAAGAATAGTAGGGAGGACACATTAATATGGAATTATCAATGGACAATATGGACATCGTGGCAGGAGGCATACTTGCGATAATGCTTGCACTTTTCATGCTGACAGTCATTGTGACCTTGTTCGCACTCTCACATAGGATAAGACTTTTGAGCAACGAGATTTATAAAATAGAAAAACAGGTGAGCGACTACATAGACGAGCTGTCTAGAAGCGAAAGCGACAAGCTGGAGATAGAGCATAAGGCACATCAGAATGGGGTGATTTCATCGGTGCTTCAGGAGATTTTTCCATGAAATTTGACAAAATGCTATTACTGTGATATTATACCGACTGTAACAAAGTTGTAACAAATGCAACATAGGTGTAATAAACGTAACAAAAACAACATATACTACACCATATGGAGGATTATATGAAGCTAAACAAAAAAGTAATCGATAGCATTACGGTCTGTGGACTGTGCGCTATGCTGACGGTTACCGCGGTTACTAACAGCGGACGCTCTGAGGTCAAAGCAGAGGATAAGGTGCTAGCAAACACTGGTTTAGAGCATACTGGTTATAATAGTTATGCTGGCGTAGCAGCGACTCTTTTTGATTATGAGAAGAGCCTCACAGCAGAGAATGCTGTTACAGTAGAAAAAGAAAATGTTGAGATGGTGGCAACAGCACAGGATGCACAGCAGGAGGCGCAGCCACAGCTCACACAGGAGCAGCAGGAATGGCAGACAAAGCTTATGCCAAACGTTGAAGAATCACTCAACGTAAGAGCACAGGCCGATGAACAGTCAGATATTGTTGGAAAACTATATAAAGGAAGTGTGGCAGACATCGTAGAAAACGATGGCACATGGGCTCACATCAAGTCAGGAAATGTAGACGGATACGTTAATGTATCTTACTGTGTGACCGGAACTGACGCACTAAGCTATGCTTACGACACATGCGGAGAAATTGCTACAGTAAATACAGACGGACTTCGTGTGAGAGAGACAGCAGATACAAACAGCAAGGCCTTAGAGGTAGCTGACCAGGGCAAGACCTATCAGGTGGACCGCGCAGCACAGGCACAGGATGGCTGGATCGCAGTAGTCTGTGATTCACAGACAGGATATATCGCAGCAGATTATGCGACACGTTCCCTCAACACAAGAGTGGGTATCACAATTGAAGAGGAACAGGCTCAGATAGCTGCACAGAAAGAGGCTGAGAGAAAGGCCGCAGAAGAAAAGGCAGCAAAAGAAGCTGCAAAAGCAGCAAAGGAATCAAAGAAAACAGAGACCACACAGGGCGAGGCGGTAAGTGCAGGAGCAGATGACCTGACACTTCTTGCAGCAATTATCGAGTGCGAGGCAGGCGGAGAGAGCTATGAATGTCAGCTTGCAGTAGGAGCGGCAGTCATCAACAGAGTAAAGAGCGGCTCATATCCAAACAGCATCTCAGGTGTTATTTACCAGAAAGGCCAGTTTGGACCGGCATCATCAGGAAAGCTCGCAAGAAAGCTTAGCGGACGCATTTCTTCTTCATGCTACAGTGCAGCACAGGAGGCAATGTCCGGAGTGGACAACACAGGAGGATGTACATCCTTCAATGACCATGGCTCAGGAATATCAATCGGAAATATGAAGTTCAGATAATATACAGCCAATACAAAGAAATAACAAAGAGGCTGCAAATCAACAAAGCTTGTTGGTTTGCAGCCTCTTTAATTATTTGTACGGCGTGGTTTTACAGTCAGAGCGTCAATGCTTCAAACCTCTTGCAACATACCACAAAATAGAGTAAAATGACATCATTATAGCAACCTACAGATATAAATTATAGCAACCTGCATCTATAAACGATGCAAATAAAACCCAGGAGGCAAGAGCAATGCAGTTAAAGGGACGAAACTTTTTAAAACTTATGGATTACACTCCGGAAGAGATTACTTATCTGATTGACCTCTCACAGGAGCTGAAGGAAAAGAAGAAAAAAGGCATCAGACATGATGAACTCACAGGCAAGAATATAGCGCTGATTTTTGAAAAGACCAGTACCAGAACTCGCTGCTCTTTTGAGGTAGCGGCACATGACCTTGGAATGCATGTCACATACCTT
>ENA-OPWR01003048-OPWR01003048.1-human-gut-metagenome-genome-assembly--contig:-NODE-3048-length-10724-cov-2.769613_pt1 | contig 10724 bp, 10 predicted proteins | sample MGYA00241507_ERZ502006 | MGnify/ENA primary metagenome ERZ502006 (study PRJEB25962, sample SAMEA2043041) | human gut metagenome | biome: human gut; feature: human-associated habitat; material: faeces... | reverse complement strand
ACATGCTCACCTGCCGGGCCTTGGCGAGGTTCTTGGAGCGCCGCTGGCCGCGGATGTCGGCTGCGGAACGGTGTCGTGTGCCGGACGCTATTGCGTGGTATCCGGCGGACGGCGGAACCGGGAAAGGGTCTTGCGGGTGCGGCCGGCTTTCGGCAGAATCCTTTGCAGCGGTGCGGCCGGTCTCCGGTACGTCCGAAGGCCGGAGCATTGCCGTCCGGTCGCACAGGCGGCGGTTCGGTACGGCGGCGGTCGGGAGGCGTACGGACTTTCGGGTCGGGAGGACGCGGCGCGAATGGGCGGTATTTTCCGGCCTGGCGGTGCGGGTACACGTCTTTTTGTATTAACTTCGCAGGGCTGCAACAGCGGGAGTATCGGTATGGAGATATTGCTTGTAGACAATTACGACTCGTTCACCTTCAATCTGGTGCACATGCTCCGTGAGCTGTGCGGCTCTGCCGGGAACGTGCATGTGGTGAAGAACGACCGGCTGGGGGAGACGGACCCCGCCGCATACGACCGGATAATCGTGTCGCCCGGTCCGGGGACTCCTTCCGAGGCGGGGGAGCTGCTTTCCTTTATCGAACGGTGTGCACCGGTGCGCCCCTTGCTGGGGGTGTGTCTCGGTCATCACGCCATCGCGCAGGTTTTCGGCGCGTCGCTCCGGAATACGCCACAGGTCTGGCACGGCATCTGTTCGTCGGTGGAGCTCCTTGCCCGTCCCCGTATTTTCCGCGGCCTGCCCGACCGGATAGCGGTCGGACGGTATCATTCGTGGATAGTGGACGGGGATGGGATTCCCGATTGTCTCGAAGTGACGGCCCGCGACGGAGAGGGTACCGTGATGGCGCTCTCCCATCGGGTGTACGACGTGCACGGCGTGCAGTTCCATCCGGAATCCGTCATGACGCCCTGCGGGGGCGCCATACTCGCTAATTTTCTTAAAGACTGCGTATGACGTGTTTCTTCGATGCCGGGCGTGTCCGGGAGCTGATGAACCGCTGCGGTGCCCGGCGCCGGCCGTTCCTCTTTGCCGTGAATTTCGAGATGACGGAGGGTCTCTTTGCCGAGAATCCGCTGGCTTGCAGCTCGGTCGGCTTCTCGGTGAACGGGGTCGGCAACAGAGAGGGCATGGCCGGGAAGAGCGGGAGCGGTGCGGCGCTGCTGGAGGCGCGGCCGATGGAGTTCGCCGAATATGCCCGTCGTTTCGGAACGGTGCGCCGCGGTCTGCTGCGCGGCGATTCGTTTCTGACCAATCTGACGGTACGTACTCCGGTCGTTTCGGGGCTGTCGCTGGAGGAGATTTTCATGCGGGCCGAGGCGCCCTACCTGCTCTATGTGCCGGGACGGTTCGTCTGTTTTTCGCCGGAACGTTTCGTGCGTATCGCCGGCGGTCGTATCGCTACCAATCCGATGAAAGGCACCATCAATGCTTCCGTGCCCGATGCCCGGCAGACGATACTGAACGACCCGAAGGAGACCGCCGAACACAATACCGTCGTGGATTTGCTGCGGAACGACCTGAGCATCCATGCCGACCGGGTACATGTGGAGCGGTTCCGCTACATCGACCGTATCGCCACACGCCGCGGCGACATCCTGCAGGTGAGTTCCGAGATAGCCGGCCGCCTGCCGGCCGGGTACGAGGCGCGGATGGGCGACATCCTTTTCGATATGCTTCCCGCAGGTTCGGTATCGGGGGCCCCGAAATCCTCCACGCTCCGCATCATCCGGGAGGCCGAAGGGGAACCGCGCGGATATTATACCGGCGTGTTCGGCTATTTCGATGGGCAGACGCTCGACAGTGCCGTGTTGATACGCTTTATCGAAGAGGAACAGGGCCGGATGTATTTCCGCAGCGGCGGAGGTATTACGGCTTACAGCGACTGCCGGTCGGAATACGAAGAGGTGATAGAGAAAGTTTATCTGCCGTTCGTATGAAGGGGCCGTTGTTTACCGAAGTCATCCGGGTACAGGACGGAGAGTTCTGCCGACCGGAGCCGCATGCGGCGCGGATGGCTGCCACCATGGAGCATTTCTTCGGAAGCGGGGCGGGAGCGTGTCTTCCGGCCGAGGTGCCCGAGGGGATGCGCGAGGGGCTCGTGAAGTGCCGCGTGGTGTACGACGAGTCCGTGCGCCGGGTGGAGTTCGCCCCCTATCGTCTCCGCCGTATCGCCAGTGTGGCGTTGGTTCGTGCCGACGGACTCGATTACCGGTATAAGTACGCCGACCGGAGCACGCTGGAGGAGCTGCGTCGGGGAAGCGGGTGCGACGAGGTCGTCCTGTTGCAGGAGGGCTTTCTGACCGATTCCTCGTTTTCCAACATCGTGCTGGGCGATGCGTCGGGTCTTTATACCCCCGACCGGCCGCTGCTCGCCGGGACGCGCCGGGCGGAACTGCTCCGGACCGGACGCGTGACTGCCCGGCCCATCCGGGCGGAGGAGCTGGAGCACTATGCGTATCTCTGGTTCGTGAATGCCATGGTGGGGCTTGAGGATGACCTCTGCTTTTCGGTGAAAAACATTCGGATATAGAAGTATTCCCCGGGAGATGCGGACGGCCTCTCCGTTGGGTTTTCTTGCCGGCCCTCCGTCTTTGCCGGGGTGGATTGCGACTGCATGTAGCGGGATGAATGATGCGGCAGTACGACGTCGTACCGTTCGTTCTGCCGGCTTTCGTATGGTACGGAGGGTCCCGTCGGACGGCACTTCCTCGGTCGATGGACGCGTGCGGGTATTTTCGACCTTTTATTCCTCCGCAGTCCGTCTGCCGTCGGGAGTGCATGCCGTTACGCAACAGTTCTCCTTGCCGCGCCGGTAGACGGCGATATCCGTAAATCCACTGTCGGCCAGTGCGGCGCTCAGCTCTTCCGGAGAGAAGACCTGCATCCCCTCGATACGGCTCGTCCATGTGTCGTTGCCGGGGTTGCTCATCTCGCAACAGACCAGGAATACTCCGCCCGGTTTCAGGACGCGTGCCACCTCGGCGAAAGCCCGGTGCAGGTCGCCCCAGAAATAGACCGTTTCAAATGCGGTCACGGCATTGAATGCCCGGTCGCCGTAAGGCAGGTCGTCGGCCGTGGCCTGTTCCACGCTGCACCGGTCGGCATATCGCGCGGTTTTCCGTCGGGAGAATTCCACGCTTTCGGGCGATGCGTCCACGCCGCATACCATTCCGTCCGGGCAGCGTTCCAACAGACGGAGCAGCGTGGCCCCGCCTCCGCAGCCGATGTCGAGAACACACCATTGCGGTTGCCATTCGATGTGTGCCGCTCCCCAGCGGGTGAGCGGCGCATGACCGTTGTTCATGCCGCGCAGCATCATTCTGCCCAAGAAACCGTCCGGCCTGCGGGTATGCTGCAGCAGCGAATTGATGAAGTTCCTTTTTTTCATGATTCCGTCCACTCCTTCGGCGAATATCCTGTACGGAAAGAGTGCGCAACCGTAAAATTACGGATGTTTCCGTTGCGATGTGCTTGTCGTTTGCGCATTTACCTACAAATGGGGAGCGATGCGGGAACCGGATGACTGCCGCTGGGGATGACGTCCGTTTCCGCTCTGCCGCATCGCGCAGCACCGGAAGGCTGCCGGCCTTTGCAGAAGAGATGTGTGTTATTCGAGGTCGTCTGCGGTGACGGTAAACGTCCATTCGGCCCTCTCTTCATCGGTGCGGTCGAATGTCCATGCCCCCCGGTCGTAGAATTGCTTCCCCGGTTTGTCGCGCTCCTCCAGCGTCCATATCCTTGCAGGAACCGAGCCGCCGTCGGTGTAGATTGACAACGGATGCGACTGGGGACGGTAGTCGAAGACTTCGTAAAAACTCGTCTGTATGTCGGAACCTCGGACGGTAGTACGCATGATTTCGGCACTTTGCCCCGCCTGAAGGGAGTGGAGACCGAAATCGGCGAATTCGAACCACAGTTCCCGGCCGCTGGCGTTGCGCAGCAGCCAGGTGATATCGCAGCTTTCCGGGTCGGTATCTTGTTTCTGGAAGAGCCGGTCGAGCGGGTTGCAGGCTGTCGGCAGTATGAGCAGCAGCACGACGGCGCAGGTCATGGCAGTGAGTTTTCGTGGCATGGCGGCAGGAATTTATTCGTTGGCGATATCTTCGGGCGTTACCCGGAATACGTAGTCGCAGTCGTGGCTGGCGCGGTTTTCGTCCGGCCATTGCGAACTGTCGAAGAACTGTCGGTCGGAAGTGAAATCGTAGTCCTTGTTCCACTTCCGGAGGGTGGGGCCGTCCGGAGCGGCCGAAACCGAGAGCGTGCGGTATTCGGGGTGCAGTTCGAAAAGCAGCCCGGGATTGGGTTTCGTGTCCGGCGGAAGGACGGTCGTCCCCAGAAGCCGGTACTCGCCCGGTTCCACGGTGAACGGCGTATTGTCGTTAAAGGTGAAATAAAGGACGGAGTCCGTCGCATTCAGGAGCATCCAGCGCAGGAAGTAGTCCTCCTCTTCCGGTTGGCAGCCTGTCGAGGTACAGAGCAACAGTACTGCGGTGCAGAGAGCGTGGAGAAAGGTGCGTTTCATGGTCGGTAGTTTTTCAGGTTCATGCAACGTATTTGAAAGATAGATGCTTTTTCTGTCCGTTTTGTTGCATGCCCTTCTATTTTTTGTTGGAAACCGTCGGTTGCCGGTATGAAGAACGGGCGGGACGCCGGTCAGCGTCCCGCCCGTTCGGTATCTCTTTCGCCTTCCTCTTGATTATTGTTCGGGAACGGCGACCCGGAGCGCCAGCTCGTCCAACTGGGTGTCGGCTATCGGGGCCGGAGCATCTACCATGACGTCGCGGCCGGCATTGTTTTTCGGAAAGGCGATGAAGTCCCTGATGGAATCGGCTCCGCCGAAGAGCGAACAGAAACGGTCAAACCCGAAAGCGATGCCCCCGTGGGGCGGTGCGCCGTATTTGAAAGCGTTCATCAGGAATCCGAACTGCTTTTCGGCGTCCTCGTGCGAGAAGCCCAGCGTCTCGAACAGCCGGCTTTGCAGTCCGCTGTCGAAAATACGTATCGAGCCGCCGCCCACCTCGGTACCGTTCACTACGAAGTCGTAGGCGTTGGCGCGTATCTTCGCCGGGTCGGTGTCGAAAAGCGGGATGTCCTCCGGTTTGGGCGAGGTGAAGGGGTGGTGCATCGCGTAGAAGCGTTTCGTCTCCTCGTCCCACTCCAGCAGCGGGAAATCGACCACCCACAACGGGGCGAACTTGCCCGGGTCGCGCAGGCCCAGTCGGTCGCCCATCTCCAGACGCAGCACGTTGAGGGCCGCGAGGGTCTTCATGCGGTCGCCCGCCAACAGCAGGAGCAGGTCGCCGGCCGCAGCGCCGCAGGCAGCCGCCCATGCGAGCAGCTCCTCTGCCGGGAAGAATTTGTCGATGCTGGATTTGACCGAGCCGTCCTCCGCGAGGCGTATCCACACGAGTCCTTTGGCCCCTACCTGCGGTCGTTTGACGAATTCCGTGAGTTCGTCAATTTGTTTGCGGGTATAGCCTGCGCATCCCGTCGCGACGATGCCGCCGACGTATTCCGCCGAATCGAAGACTGCGAATCCCCGGCCGCGGGTCCGGTCGCTGAGGTCGTTTATCTCCATGCCGAAACGGATATCCGGCTTGTCCGAGCCGTAACGGGCCATCGCCTCGCTCCACGGTATACGCGGGAAGGCACTGCCGAACTCGATGCCGAGCGTCTCGCGGAACAGGTACTTGGCGAACCGTTCGAAGATTTCGAGCACGTCTTCCTGTTCGACGAACGACATCTCGCAGTCTATCTGGGTGAATTCCGGCTGGCGGTCGGCCCGCAGGTCCTCGTCGCGGAAGCAGCGTACGATTTGGAAATAGCGGTCGTAGCCGGAGACCATCAGCAATTGCTTGAAAGTTTGCGGCGACTGCGGCAGGGCGTAGAATTCGCCGGGATTCATGCGCGAGGGGACCACGAAGTCGCGGGCCCCTTCCGGCGTGGAGCGGATGAGGAACGGCGTCTCTATTTCGAGGAAGCCTTCTCCGTCGAGAAAACGGCGGGCGCTCTGGGCCATGCGGTGGCGCAACAGGATGTTGCGCTGCAGGGGTGGCCGGCGCAGGTCGAGATAACGGTATTTCATGCGGAGTTCGTCGCCGCCGTCGCTGTGCTCCTCGATGGTGAAGGGGGGTACCTCGGACCGGTTGAGGACGGTGAGCGCCGAGACGGCCACTTCGATGTCGCCCGTCGGTATCTTGGGATTTTTCGAGGAGCGTTCACGTACCGTGCCCGTCGCCTGTATGACATATTCACGCCCCAGCCCGGCCGTAGCTGCACGTACCTCGGCCGGCGTGTTTTCGTCCACGACGAGTTGCGTAATGCCGTAACGGTCGCGCAGGTCGATGAAGGTCATTGCGCCGAGGTTTCTCACTTTCTGTACCCATCCGGCGAGTGTCGTGCCCGTGCCGGTATTGTCGATGCGGAGTTCTCCGCACGTATGCGTCCTGTACATATTATGGAATTTTTAGTGGCCCTGCATCATCAGTATAAAACGCCGGATTGCGTTTTGCTGCGTGCGGCTGTTGCGCCGCACGACCGTTTATACTACATTTGCGGGGTTTCAAAAGTACGAAATTTCATGGAGAAGGGACGGCAGGAGGATGAATTTTTTATGCGTGCGGCAATTTCCGAGGCGCGTAAAGCGTTAAATGAGGAAGAGGTGCCTATCGGCGCCGTGGTCGTGGCATCGGGCCGGATAGTGGGTCGGGGGCATAACCTCGTCGAAACGCTCCGTGACTCTACGGCGCATGCCGAGATGCAGGCGCTGACGGCCGCCGCCTCGACGCTCGGGGGCAAGTACCTGCCCGACTGTACGCTCTACGTCACCGTCGAGCCGTGCATCATGTGCGCCGGGGCGATCGCCTGGGCTCAGGTGGGGCGGGTCGTATGGGGCGCCGACGACGCCAAGAAGGGTTATCGCCGCTATTCGGAGTCGGTTTTCCATCCGAAAACCGGGGTGACGCGCGGCGTACTGGCTGCCGAATGCGAGGAGCTGATGACCTCGTTTTTTGCCTTTTTGCGCAGATAGTGTTTGAAAAGTAGGAAAAAAATTTATACTTTTGCAACCAACGCGGCCCCACCAGGCAGGGCCACATCCAAACATCCAAAAAGAAAAAACGAACTGAAAAAACTTTAAAAGCACACACACGATGAAAAAACTGTTTATTTCCGCAATCGCGCTGTTTGCCGCCGCGTCGCTCTCGGCGCAGGATGTGACGGCGCTCTATAACGAGGCTGCTGCCGCTTACGGAGCCAAGGACTTCGCCGGCGCCGCATCGAAATTCGAGCAGGTGATCGACCTGGGTATCGACAACCCCGACGCCGCGTCGATCGTTGCCACGGCCAAGACGACGCTCCCCAAATGCTACTTCATGATGGGCGGTCGCGCCGCACAGGCCCAGAACCTCGATGAGGCGCTGAAGAACTTCGAGAAGTCGGCCGAGCTGGCCGAGCTCTACGGCGACATGACGCAGATGGCCAAGTCGAACGGCTGGGTGGCCAAGATCTACCAGATGCAGGGCGGTTCGGCCTTCAACAGCAAGGACTATGCTACGGCCGTGGGTATCTTCGAGAAGGGTTACAAGGCCGACCCGGACAACACGGGTATGGCGCTCAACCTGGCGATGAGCTACTGCGAGCTGGGCGAGTACGAGAAGGGCATGGAGATCTATGAGGCCATTGCCGCCAAGACGCACCCGAAATACGAGGCCGACGTGGCCAAGGCCAAGGAGATGATGGCCCTCTATACCAACAACAAGGTGGCCACGATGCAGGAGGCCGGTGACTTCGACGGCATCATCGCCATGGCCGATGCCCAGTTGGAGAAGAACCCCGCGAGCGCCCTGTTCCAGAACGTGCGCCTGCAGGCCTATGCCAACAAGAAGGACTATGCCAAGGTGATCGAGCTGGGTGAGGCTGCCGCCGCTGCCCAGACCGAGGCTGCCGACAAAAGCCTGATGTACTATCTGCTCGGCGCCGCCTACAACGCCAAGGAGATGAAGGACCAGGCCATCGCCGCTTTCCAGAAGGTGACCGACGGCCCGGCTGCCGAGAATGCCAAGGCCGTGCTGGCCGAGCTCACGAAATAGTTCGGTTCTGAATCGGACTGCGGATCCGGATCCCCGTGCGGGGTCCGGATCTTTTTTTTGCCCGGGCTGTTCGCCGTTTGGTACGGTATATGCGTGCTTCATCGGGTAAATCACACGATCATGGAACGCGAAGTCTATTTGCAGCCGGACCTCGAAGTGCTGGAAGTCCCCGTGGAACTGGGATTTGCGGCTTCGGCGGTGGACGGCGGGGTCGAAGGTTTCGACCGGGAGGATTGGAATGGATAGATGGTGGCTGGCGGCGGCCGGTGCGTGGGTGTTGTGCTCCTGCGCGACCGACGGGACCGAGGGGAGTGCCGCGCCGCAGCTTGTCGTGCACACCGTGGGGATCGAGGCTTCGGCCCCCGCGACGCGGACCGAACTGGCCTCCGACGGCTACAACGTGCAATGGTCGCCGGGCGACCGGATCGGCGTCTATGTCGAGAGCGGCGGGAGCTTCACGACCGTGAATGCCCCGATGACCTTCTCGGGAACGGAGGCCGCGTCGAGCGGAACCTTCTACGGCGAGCTTACCCTGGCCGACGGGGCCTCGTCCTATACGCTTTATGCCTATTATCCCTACGATCCGTCGCAGAGTTCGTCCGACGCTACGGGCATCGCCTTCACCCTTCCGCCGCAGCAGACGCAGCGCGCCGCGGGCGACTCGACGCATCTGGGCGACTCGGATTTTCTGGTCGCCGCGGCCGTCAGTTCGACGGATGCGACCTTCCCGGCCCTGAGCTTCAGCCACGCCTTTGCGGTCGTCGAACTCGACCTGACGGCTTCGGGGACGATGGCCGGCAAGAGCCTTGCGTCCATAACGCTCTATGCTACGGACGTGGCGACGGTCTCGTCGAGCGGTGCGTTGTCGGATCTGGACATCATGGCCGGCAGCTTCACCTTCGACCTGACCGCCTCGACGGGCAACAATACGGGCTCCTATGCCGGAGGTTCGGCGCAGATCGGCTACTGCGGCCTGTCGCTGGACGAACAGCCCGTCCTGGGCAGCGATCCTGTGGTAGCCTATCTGACGATCAATCCCGCGGACTACTCGCTCGGGGGCGGCGACATCTACTTCGTCGTGACGACCGCCGACGGGTATACCTCGACCTTTTCGCTGCCCGGTATCGCGATTGCCGCCGGGCAGATGAAGGTCGTCACGCAGGAGCTCTCCTCCGGTACGGCGCCGCAGCCGACCGTGAGCCTCTCCTCCTCCGAGACGGCCAACTGCTATATTGCCAGCGTGGCCTCGCAGAGCTACTCGTTCGATGCTACGGTGGCCGGCAACGGCGTGATCACTCCCGGATTGCAGTCGGCCGTGCAGCGCTACGAAGGGCGGACCCTTTCGGCCACGCTGTCGGGCGGCAGCGTGGCGCGCCTGCTCTGGCAGAGCAAGCCGAACCTGATCGAACCGGGCAGCGTCACCTATGCGGACGGGCAGATCTCGTTTACGCTGACGGGACGGCCTACCGAGCTGGGAGGCAATGCGGTGATCGCTCTCTATCCCGACGCCACGTCGGACGAGGCCGTCTGGAGCTGGCACATCTGGATCACGGACTCCTCGAACGAGGAGTTGCTGGCTGCGGCCGAGACCTATGTGATGGCCCCGGCATACGAGCAGGCCTACGGGGCCGGGTCGGCCGTGATGATGGACCGCAACCTGGGGGCTATCTACAAGGAGGACGGACCCTATGCGCGGTCGTTCCGCGCGACACTCTTCCAGTGGGGGCGCAAGGATCCTTTCCCGTGGGGGCAGATCGTCTTCGACGAAAACAACGTGCCGCTCACCTTCCTCTCGATGTGGAGTCCCGTGCAGAGCAGCGGTTCACCCGGTTCCTACGAGGGTTACACGGGCAACACATGGTATGCCACGGCCCATCCCGAGACGTTCATCGCAACGACCAATGCCACCTCCTATGACTGGTATTACGGGGCCGGGGCCGGCAACGGCGCATCGTACCGCAACGACGAACTGTGGGGCAATCCGCTCGGGTACAACGCCGGCCAGACCACGACCAAGACGCTCTTCGATCCCTGCCCGCCGGGCTGGGTGGTGCCCCATCCCTATGTCTTTACGGCCTTCACGACAACCGGCTCCTCGGCGGCCGTGTCGAGTGGCGACGTAAATGTTTCGGGGTCGTTCCTGCAGGGTTGGAATTTTCTCTACGACGGGACGAATACGACTTTTTATCCGGGAGTCGGATTCCGCTATGACGAGTATGCGGTCTTCTCGTTCCTTTCGGCAGGCTACTACTGGTCGAGTTCGCCGGCCGTTTCGGATCTGGCCGGGGCTGCCTATTTCGGGCTCACGGCAACGAACGTCTACATCGCGGCGACCGATCCGCGCGGGTTCGGCCTTCCGGTGCGCTGCATGCGGGAGTAGCCGCAGACGGTTACGGCTGCTCCGGCCCTCCGTCGTCGATGTTCTTCAGGATCCGCTGCAGACCGCTGCGCATGAGCGGCGTTCGGCCGAACCGTTCGGCGAAGGCCTCCTCGTCGAGCTCCCGCCATGCGGCGGCATCCATCGACCGGGGGTCGAAGAGCGGGTCGAAGGACGGGTTGCGGTGTTGCGGCGTGCGGTCGTTCCACGGGCAGGCGTTCTGACAGGCGTCGCAGCCGAAGATCCAGCCGTCGAG
>ENA-OPWR01003042-OPWR01003042.1-human-gut-metagenome-genome-assembly--contig:-NODE-3042-length-10730-cov-2.776019_pt1 | contig 10730 bp, 8 predicted proteins | sample MGYA00241507_ERZ502006 | MGnify/ENA primary metagenome ERZ502006 (study PRJEB25962, sample SAMEA2043041) | human gut metagenome | biome: human gut; feature: human-associated habitat; material: faeces... | reverse complement strand
TGTATGCAGATTACGCTTCGGTGCCCCAGGCTTCGATCTGGGTCAGGGCCGGGAAGGGGCTGGGGTCATCGGCCTTTTTCAGCTCAAACAGTTTCAGGCTCTTTACGGTGCGGGGCTCAATGGCAAAGGTCTGCGAGGCGGCGGTCTTTTGCAGGTCCAGTACCTCGCGGCTGCCGTCGTCAAACTCCACGGTGGCCTGGGTCCACCAGCTGTCGTGGGGGAAATCCGCCCGCAGGGTCAGCCGCAGTTCATCCAGTAGCACAGTGCGGCCAAAATCCAGCGTCAGGGCGGCGTTGGGGTCGCGGTTGATGCCCCAGCTCTGGTAGGGCCAGGTGCCGTGGGCATCGTTCTCGTATACACCGTCAATGGCGTTGCGGGCAGCAAACACAGCCTCGCCGCGGGTCTCCACATTGGCCGAAGCATGCGGATAAAAACCGGTGTCGCCATGTTCATCGTAAGGGTTAAAGGCCAGGTTGCGGCGCGCGGCAATCTCCTCTTTGGTGGCAAAGCGGGCGCGGATGATGTGGCAGGTCCCGGCAAAACTCTTGGGGCTGTAGGTGATGGCCTGTTCGTCGAACGGGATGTGGAAGTTGATCTCCCGCTTGACCACATACACCAGCACGGGGGCCATCGTGTCCTCAAACTGGATGACCACATACTGCCCCGGTGTGCCGATCTCCAGCGCCACGCGGTCGCCGGGCTTGTAGGCATTCATGTATACAAGACTTACATGCGCTGCGCCGGGGGCAGTCATCAGGGTTTGACCATCGGTGTCCAGAATTTTCAGCTTCAACAGTTCCATTTACAAATTCTCCTTTTGGCATTGCTGCACCCACGCCAGCACGGCGGCGGCAGTCTCGGCCTGTGTCAGACGGTCGGTCTGCAAAAAATCCACGAGGGGTTGTGCGGCAAACCACCGTTCTTTCGCGGGCAGCAGGTGTTGTACGGTGTAGTCAAAAAATCCGCGGTCGCGGGTGGCGTCGGCTTCTTTGCGCTGCCGTAGAACAGGAACGGACGCATGCAAAAACAGCGTGCGGTTGATGCGACAACGGCGCAGGGAGGCCAACTCCGCCGCCAGTGCCTGTTCCACGGGCCAGTCCTGCCCAAGGGTGTGGGGATAGTACAGGGTGTAAAATTCGATTTCCTGCGGGCCTAGATCCAGCAGTGCGCAGGGGCAGTGGGCGGCGAGGGCATAACGGTCCAGTTCTTGCTGGATGAACGCCCGCTGGATTTCGCAGTAGTCCGCAAATTTGTGCTTGTCCAGCCCGCGTCCCCGCAAAGCAGCAAGGGCGGGGGCGTTGTCCTCAAAAAATACAGTCACAGCGGAGGCATGGGCCGCTGTATAGCGGGCAGCGGTTGTTTTGCCCACGGCCATACCGCCCTGCAAGGCCAGTACCATCAACGCACCTCCACGGTCAGTGTGCTACGAAAATACACCCGCGTGCGGTACAAGGTATCCGGCCAGGCTTGACGCAGACGGGAATCCGTAATTGATACGGCTTCAGCGGCAATGCGTACAGTGCCATTTATGTGTGCAGTCGCCAATGCCCCAAACTGCACGTTATGCCCCACTATAGTGGGCTTCTCCGCGCTCATCAGCGTCAGGGCTGTGGTGCCGGGGTAGTCGGTTTCCTCCTGCAGAGTCAGGCCGTTCGCACTAAGCTGTACCCGGCGGCGGTAGAAGCCCAGCCCCGGCACAGCGCCGTAGGCGGGGACAATGTCCATCGTGATAGCATCCAGTGCATCACTCACAGCCACATCCCGGGCGGCAAACTCTAAACCGGGCTGCTGCTGGTATTGGGCACTCTCCGGCTCAAACTCCGGCAGGTTGTGCCAGCTGGATTGCATCGTCCAGATCTCGTATCGCTGGGGGCTGAAGGTCTTTTTGCTGTAGGTCTCCACCCCCACGTCGATCAGCAGCGGCGCACCATTTTTGTACAGCGTCACGCTGCCCACATCGTTGTGGTTGTGGCTGTCGGCGTTATTGCCTGCTTTGGCCCCCAGGGCGTAGGCCCCACGGCGGCAGACCAAAATGCCCACGCTGGGGTACCACATATCGCGGGGCAGGGCAGGGGCGGCGCTTTGGGCAAAGGCCAGCACTTTCTGCTCGGCCAGTGCGGTCTGGATGTGGTAATACAGGTTGATGCCCTCGCTGTCGTCCGGGTGGTGCAGTCGGTCGGGATCAGGCTGCTGCAATGCGTCCGCCCAATCCCGGGCGGCCAGCGTCATCAGCGGGGCACTGGCTACGCGCTGACCAAACAGAAACTCCCGCACGCCGCGAGCTCCCGCCAGGGGGCTGCAATCGGCAAAGTTCAAATAATAGGGCCCGGCAATGTGCATATTGACAATGTACTCGGCCATGTTGCGTATCTTCGGCTCGGTCCACACATCATCAAATACGCCGGGGGCAATCCGGCACAACAGGTCCAGCGCGTTGAACATCGTCAGCGCGGCGTGGCGGTAATACTGTGCACCCTCGCTGCAACAGCCGTCCTCGCCGTAGTCCTTCAAAAAGCAGTCAATACTGTAGGCAGCCTGCTTTACGTAAACGGGCAGTGTCTCCGCCGGGGCGCACTGGGCGGCGGCCAGCAGCACGTTCTGGGTACACCAGGGGGTCCAGTTGCACATTGGCTCCTCACCGTTGCCCATCCACCAGAAATGCGCGGTGCGGTAGGGGGCCAGCAGCCGGCGCTCCACTTCGCCTTTCAAACGGACGGAAAATCCGGGAGCGTAACCATCCAATGCAGCGCCTAACAAGCCATACACGGTGGCAATCAGCGCACCGGTCTCGGCGGCAAACAGGTCCACGATGGGCCGGGTTACGTCCGGCAGCGGCAGCTGGGGCGTATCCCGGATATAGCTGTTGTGGGCGGGCAGCTGCCAGGCGCTTTCCTCACAGATGGCCCAGGCTAAATCCGCGATAGCGGGCAGGTAGGAGCCCGCCCCGGTCACAGCCTCGGCCATCACCAGTGCGCACAGGGTGCGGCGGCGGGCAAAGTAGGCATGCTCCCAGACGGTGCGGTCCCCATTTTGGGTAAAACGCAGCCAAAGGGAGAGCGGCAAGCGTGGTAGTGTATCCGCATCCTGCAAAGCCGCGTCGCCCGCCGCTTTCCACCGCGCCGCGCCGGGCAACGCGGCCCAAGCGGCACGGTCAGCGTAAGGCGGGTACAAAACCGGGTACACGGTGGTAAACTCAGATCCCGGCATCATCTTTTGCGTCAACATAGGAACCCTTCATTCTCTGGATATACTCGCGGGGGCTGACACCCTCCAATTTTTTGAACACCTTGCTGAAATAGAAGGCGCTCTCAAACCCGACTTCATTACTGATCTCGTAGATCTTCATGTCGGTGGAGGCCATCGTCTCCTTGGCGGCGGCAATGCGGGTGGCGGTGACAAATTCCACAAAGCCGCTCTCGCTGTTTTGTGCAAACAGCTGGCTTAGGTAGTTGGGGCTGAAGTTGAACACTGCGGCCACCTCGTTCAGCGTCAGGCGCTCGGCCAGATGTTCGCGGATGTACTGCTGCACCTGGGCCACTACCTGGGCGCGGTGGTCCAGCGGTGTGTTGGGCCGCTCGTGGTAGAACACCACCGGTGCATCGCTGCGCAGCAATTGCAGGGTGGCAAAAGCATCCTTCTGGCTTTGGGCTACCTGCAAAATGTCCTTCACCGGCCGCCCCACGGCCCAGTAGATGGGCGAACTGAAATAGTTGTACAAAATCTGCCCGGTGGCCTGCAGGGCAGGGGCCAGGGTGGCTTCGGGGTCCTCGCCCTCCTGCAAGGGCAGCAATACCGAGAAGTGCCGCAGGTCCATGCCGGTTACACGGCAGGGGTGGTACTTGGGCAAGGTCTCGGCGGCCATGCGGGTCACACCGGTGCTCAAGGTCAGCAACTGGTCGGTGGCCTGTTCCGGCACCTGCAAACTGCCCAGCGCTACCACGTACTGCGGTGCGTCAAAGTGCAGATCCAACTCGGCGCACTGGCGGTCAAACCGCGCGCGGTCGGTCAATGACCCACTGTACAGCTGCAAAAACAGCCGGTCGCGGTAACTGTCCATGCTTACCGCCGGGGCGGAAGGCTCCTGCAGGCGGCGCTCTTTCTCTACCACCGTGCGGGCTTTGTCCAGCGCGGCGGCGAGGCCCTCAGCGGTCAGGTCGATCTTGACCAGATAGTCCACCACACCCAGCCGCATGCTGCGTTTCACGTAATCAAATTCTTCATAGCTGGTCAGCATAATGAACACCGGCAGGGCTGAGCCATCCTTGTGGCAGCTTTCCGCCAGGGTAAAGCCGTCCATCACCGGCATGCGGATGTCCGATACCACAATGTCCGGGCACTTTTCCTCAATGGCTTTCAGTGCTTCGGCCCCGTTGCGGGCGGTGCCGGCTACCTCGTAGCCCAGTTCGCTCCAGTTCAGCATGCCCTGCATGCCAATCAGCACCAGCGGTTCATCATCCACTAAGAATATCCGTGTCAAAAGATCACCTCATTGCTGTGCGGGCGGCCCTGGCAGGCGCACCATGACGGTAGTGCCTACGCCAGGCTCGCTTTCGATACTTAACCCATACGCTTCGCCAAAGCTGTATTGTAGGCGCTTGTGGACGTTCCACATGCCCCCGTGGCGATATTTGGCGGCGGCTTCCTCGGAGCCCGGTTCCTGCAGAGCCTTGGCAGCCTGTTCCGCCGTCATGCCGATGCCGTCGTCCGTTAAGCGGATCAGCACATCGCCGTTGGCAGTATCCCGCTCGACCCGCAGGGTGACCTCCCCGGCGCTGCCCTTCGGCTCAATGCCGTGGAAGATGGCGTTCTCCACCAGCGGCTGCAAGGTGAAGCGGGGAATCAGGCAGCTGTGGTTCAGCTTTTCATCCTCGATATAGCTGACATCCAGCGTGATGGTGCCGCCGTAGCGGTACTGCTGGATCGTGAAGTAGTCGTTCAGCAGGGCAAACTCCTCATACAGGGGCACCAGCCGTTCGTTGCTTTTGGAGACGCTTTTCAGCAGGCGGGACAGCGCCGTGACCATTTCGGCGATGCCGGGGGCATGCTGGATGGTGGCCATCCACTTGATGCTGTTCAGCGTATTATAAATAAAGTGGGGATTGATCTGGTTTTGCAGCATGCGGTATTCCAAATCCTGCTTCTGCTTTTCGTCCTCCAGGCGGTGGTCCATCAGGGCGGTGACGCTGGCCGACATGCTGTTAATGCCCCGGCCAATGTCGCCCAGTTCGTTGTTCCACTCAATGGCAGGGTCAAAGGAAAAGTCGCCGCTGCTGATTTTGGTTATGCGGTTCTGCAGTGCCGTGATGGGCGGTGTGATCATGCGGTGCAGCAAAAATGCCAGCAGCAAGCCCAATACCAGAATAGCCAGAAGACTGATGACCAGCGAATCCGACAGGTAGGGGATTTGCCGCTGCAGCGGCCCGTTGGGGATGATCTCGATCAAGTACAGATCGTGTACACCGATGGGATACCGCACCATCAACTGGGCATCGTATCCGGCTGCAATGGAATAAACCTCGGTGCTGTCATCCAGCATGTCCACATCCAGCTGCTCGGCCGGGATATCGGACAGGGGCTCCTCGGTCAGGATATTGCCGTTGATGCCGTAGTACCGCCCGCCCATCTGCCACAAAAGGCTGCTGTCCTCCGGCATCGTAAAACCTTTCAGTGCGGCCGTGATCAGGGCAGGGGAGACAAAGGCGCAGATGTGGGCCTCGCGGCCGGTGCCGCTCAGGGTCAGCTTGCGGGTAACGGGGATGGTGTCCAACGCCTGGGAGGGCAGGGCCATCGGGTCCCGCATGATACAGGACCAGCCGGAATATTCCTCGTCATAACCGGGGATGCGGGCCAGTACCTCCGGTGTCATGGCTACGGTGTTGGTAACGGCTGTACCAAAAACCATCTGGCGTCCTTTGGCATTGATGAGCACAAACCGCTGTACATACTGCATGGTGCGCAGTGTGCTGTACTTGGCCGATATAGTGGGGTACATCGAAAGCGCCTGGTTGTTGCTGCTGGCATCCGCTAATAAATAGGTACGCATACTGGGATTGTAGGCGCACCAGCTGGCCAGGTCGTCCACTTCCTCAATATCCCGGTGGATGGCAGTGGCGGCGGTCTGTAAGGCATACTCGGCATTCAATAAGGTGGTGCGCTCCCACTCAGCTGCCATCTGGCGCATGTTGCCAATGGCGATAACGAGGGAAACGCCCAAAGTAAACAGCAGCGTCAGCGCCAGCACGCGCACCTGGATACTGCCATGGCGTAATTTATATTTGCCCATAAAGGCTCCTTGTGATAAAATTTTAAAGAAATGCTATGTAAGGCCCCCTCTGCGCGAGAGCCCCGCGAAGCGGGTGGGGGAGAGGCGCACCGCGCTTTTCTTATTAAAAAGATACCGTATCCATTCGGTTCTGTCAAGAAGAAAACTGTATAAATTCGACAAAAGAATGCGCTTTTCGAGTGCCGTAACTGTAGGAAAGATAAAAATTACAGGTTTCGTAAAATAGTACATGTTTTTTGTGCAGCTTTTTGAGAACTGCCGTAAAAAGTGCAGACTCAACCCAAAATAAACCATCCATTTCACCATCGCAAAGGTGTATGATAATGGCAACGAAAGGGACAGGCCCTCTACAGAACGAAACGCCTTCCCGAAAAAATGATTTCTACTTAGGAGGAGAAACATTATGCGTAAATTGCAAAAACTCGCAGCCCTTGGTCTGGCTGGTTCCATGGCTCTGAGCCTGGCCGCCTGCGGCGGTTCCGCTGCTTCCAGCAGTGAGGCTGCTGCCGACAGCACCCCTGTTTCCGGCGAGGCTACTGCCGAGAGCACTGCTTCCGGCGACGAGGCCGTCACCCTGAACTGGGCCCTGTGGGATAAGGATTCCACCGCCTACTGGCAGGCCCTGGCCGATGGCTACATGGAGAGCCACCCCAACGTCACCATCGAGATGACTGACCTGGGTTCTACCGATTACATGACCCAGCTGGCTACCCAGCTGGCCGGCGGCAACGGCGAGTTGGATGTCCTGTCCATCAAGGACATCCCCGGTTACTCCAACCTGATCAACCTGGGTCTGCTGGAGCCCCTGAGCGGCAAGCTGACCACCGATGAGAGCAAGTTCAACGGCGTTCTCAACCAGCTGACTGCTGAAGACGGCAACTACTACGCAGTTCCGTTCCGCTCTGACTTCTGGGTCGTCTACTACAACAAGGACATTTTCGATCAGGCCGGCATTGAGTATCCCACCAACGATATGACGATGGAGGACTTCGATGCTAAGATCCGCGAAGTCTACGAAAAGACCGGCGTTTACGGCAACATTTACCACACCTGGCGCTCCACCACCACTCTGTTCGGCATCCTGGATGGTGAGCACACCGTTATTGACGGCAACTACGACTTCCTGAAGCCTTACTACGAGCAGGTCCTGTCTGAGCAGGCTGACGGCGTTATCCCCAACTACGGCGAGCAGAAGACCTCTGGTCTGCACTACTCCGGCGCTTTCCAGAACGGTCAGGCTGCTATGTGCAACATGGGTTCCTGGTTCATCGCTACTATGCAGAAGTACAACGAAGAGGCTGAGGGCAACGGTGTTGAGCCTGTCAACTTCGGCATCGTCAAGTATCCTCATCCGGACGGCGCACCTGCCGGCTCCACCCTGGGCACTGTGACCAGCCTGGCTGTCAACGCTAACTCCGAGAAGAAAGATGCTGCCCTCGACTTCGTGAACTGGTGCGCATCTGAGGATGGCGCCAAGTGCGTGGCCGCTGTCGGCACCTTCCCCGCCGTTGCCAGCGACGAGACCAACGCCATCATCTCCAGCACCGAAGGCTTCCCCTCTGACGACGCTTCTCTCGAAGCTCTGAACACCACCGCTATCTACCTCGAGATGCCTCTGTCCGATAAGGCTTCCGAGATCGAGACCATCCTGAACACCGAGCATGACGCTATCATGACCGAGAGCGAGACCGTTGACGAAGGCATCGCCAACATGAACGAGCAGGTCGCTGCTCTGCTGGGCTGATTCACCAGCTACACTTTTTCATAAGTTTTCCTTCTTCCGATAAGGGGCGGGCGGGCGCGCCTGCCCCTATCTTATTGCCAAAAATCTGCCATTGACCCCAAGGAGGTATGACCCATGGCTGAAACTACGCAGGCTGTGCAGGCAAACCCCAAACGCGGGATGAAAAAATCCACGCGGGACAGCCTAATCGCCTACAGCTTTATCGCCCCGAACTTCATCGGGTTCTGCGTGTTCACGCTGGTACCTATGATCTTCGCCATCGCGCTTTCCTTCTGCAACTGGGACGGTGTTCACCCGGTCGAGTTTGCAGGCATCAGCAACTTTGCTGCGCTGCTCAGCGATAAGACGTTCAAAGCCGCTTTTGTAAACACACTGGTCTACGCCATCGGCACCGTGCCCCTTACGCTGGTATGTAGCCTTGGCCTGGCCATGCTGCTGAACCAGAAAGTTAAATGCCGCAACTTCTTCCGCACCGTTTCGTTCTTCCCCTATGTTGCTTCGCTGGTCGCCGTTGCTGCGGTGTGGAACATGATCTTCAGCCCCTCGATGGGGCCGGTCAACCAAATCCTGGCGTCCCTGGGCGTTGAGAACCTGCCCAAGTGGGCCGCCGGTAAAGACACCGCCATGTTCACGGTCATCTTGTTCAGTGTGTGGAAGAACATGGGCTACTACATGGTCATCTACCTGGCAGGCCTGCAGGGGACCAACCCCGAGCTGGAAGAAGCCGCCGAACTGGACGGCGCCAGCAAGTGGCAGATCTTCTGGAATGTAACGCTGCCTCAGCTGAAGCCCACCACCTTCTTCGTGGTCATTATGCTGACCATCGCCTCTTTCAAGGTGTATGACCAGATGTACATGATCACTCAGGGCGGCCCCGGCAATGCGACCATGACCCTTGTTTACTACATCTACAATGTTGCCTTTGTCAACACGCCCAAGTACGGTTATGCAAGTGCCGTAGCTATGGTGCTGTTCGTGCTGGTGCTGGCCGTGACCATCATCCAGTTCAAGGGCTCGTCCAACAACGACTAAGGAAAGGAGGAACACAAAATGGCTACTACCGCTGTTAAGAAAAAGACTGGCTCGATGAAAGTGCAGCATGTCGTCAGCCGTGTGCTGATCTATGCGCTGCTCATCATCGTGGCGGCACTGATGCTTGTCCCATTCCTGTGGATGCTGTCTGCATCCTTTAAGATGAACAAAGACGTTTTCACCTTCCCCATTGAGTGGATCCCCTCCAACCCGCGTCCGCAGAACTACATTGACATCTGGACCAAGATCCCCCTGCTGACCTTCGTGAAGAACACCGCGTTCCTGACCATCGTTGTCACGATTCTGCAGGTGCTTACTTCCTCCTTTGCTGCCTATGCCTTCGCCAAGCTGAACTTCAAGGGCAAGAACGTGCTGTTCCTGGGCTACATCGCCACCATCGCAGTGCCCTGGCAGGCTTACATGGTGCCCCAGTTCATGATGATGCGCTCCTGGCACCTGAACAACACCCATCTGGCCATCATCTGCCTGCAGGCGTTCAGCGCCTTCGGTGTGTTCATGATGAAGCAGTTCTACGAGGGCGTCCCCACCGAATTGTGTGAAGCCGCCCGTATTGACGGCCTGTCTGAGTACGGCATCTACGCCCGCATTATGCTGCCGCTGTCTCTGCCCGCTGTCTCCACGCTGGTCATCTTCACCTTCGTCAATACGTGGAATGACTTCCTCGGCCCCCTGATCTACCTGACCAAGACCGAACTTAAGACCATCCAGATCGGCCTGCGTATGTTCATCAGCCAGTATTCGGCTGAGTACGGCCTCATCATGGCGGCATCTGTCATCGCGCTGATCCCGGTGCTGATCGTGTTCCTGTCCTTGCAGAAATATTTCGTGCAGGGCGTTGCATCCTCCGGCCTGAAGGGCTAAGCTGAAAGTAAAAACGAACACCCAATCCGGCGGGGCACAAGGCGAAAAGCCCTGTGCCCCGCCTTTGTTTTTGAAAGAGGTTCCTTATGTTGAAAACCTACCCCAATCCTGTCCTGACCAAGGCACAGGCCGAACAGGCCCTGGACACCGCCGCCTCTCTGGTGCGCCGGAACCTGCCGTTGTATACCGACCACTGCCAGAACCACTCCAGTGTCCACGACATCTACCCCCAGTGCGAGAACAACCAGTGGACCTGCGGCTTTTGGCCCGGCGAAATCTGGCTGAGCTATGAGCGCACCGGCGATGAAGCCTTTAAAAAGGCTGCCCTCACGCTGGTGGACAGCTTTATGTACCGCATCGAGCATAAGATCGAAGTGGACCACCACGACATGGGCTTTCTGTACAGCCCGTCCTGCGTGGCCGCCTATAAGCTGACCGGCAGCGAGACCGGCAGAAAGGCTGCCATTCTCGCCGCCGACCAGCTCTGCACCCGCTTCCAGGAAAAAGGCGAGTTCTTCCAGGCCTGGGGCGCTTTGGGGGCGCGGGATAACTACCGCTATATCATCGACTGCCTGCTCAATGTGCCGCTGCTTTACTGGGCCAGCGAGACCACCGGCGATGCCCATTACGCCGACCTGGCCCACAAGCATGTGACCACCTGCCTAGGCAACTCCATTCGCGCCGACGGCTCCACCTACCACACCTTCTTTATAGATCCGGAGACCGGCGCCCCCGTGCGCGGCGCTACCTGCCAGGGCTACAAGGATGACAGTTGCTGGGCCCGCGGCC
>ENA-OPWR01003039-OPWR01003039.1-human-gut-metagenome-genome-assembly--contig:-NODE-3039-length-10734-cov-2.820021_pt1 | contig 10734 bp, 7 predicted proteins | sample MGYA00241507_ERZ502006 | MGnify/ENA primary metagenome ERZ502006 (study PRJEB25962, sample SAMEA2043041) | human gut metagenome | biome: human gut; feature: human-associated habitat; material: faeces... | reverse complement strand
CCACCTTGTCGCGTATCCATTTGGGGAGGGGTGTTTCGCCGAGTTTGTAGAGTGCGGCCCGGAACTCCTCATAGGTGCCGTCGAACAGGAAGCGGAGCGTGCGTCCGCGCGAGGTGGTGTTGTCTATCACTTCGGCCACCAGCAGGTCGTCGTCGCCGAAGTAGAGTTTGTTGCCTATGCGTATCTTCCTTGCCGGGTCCACGAGTACGTCCCACAGGCGCAGGTCGCGGTTCAGTTCTCTCAGCAGGAAGATTTCTATTTCCGCGCCTGTCTTCTCCTTGTTCCCGTAGAGCCTTGCGGGGAAAACCTTCGTGTTGTTGAAGATGAAGACGTCCTTTTCGTTGAAGTAGTCGATGATCTCCTTGAAGATGCGGTGCTCTATCTTGCCTGTTTTGCGTTCTACCACCATAAGCCGCGATTCGTCGCGGTTGTCGGCAGGATATTTCGCCAGCAGTTCCGGCGAAAAGTTGTAATTGTACTGTGAAAGTTTCATCCTTTATTCCCGGGAATTTATATAGCGATGTTTTGTCGTAAGCAACGTTGCGGCTTCTGTACGAACAGGGGCCGAATAATTATTATACGAAAAAAAAACGGGTTTGTTTCACCCGTGCCGTTTTTTCCGTCAGTACCCGTGCTTCCCGCCCGGACAGGCTCCGGGGGGTACCGCTGCATCCGGTGCCGTACATGGCTGGCCGTGCATCTCCTGCAGTTTCGGAAGCCTCCGATTCGATAACGGTTATTTCAGGATGTTTATTATTTCGTCCATGGAGTATCCCTCCTCGACAGTGAACTGGCCGCTGCGTGTCCGGCGGAGCGAGGTGAGGTAGGCCCCGCTGCCGAGCGCTTCGCCTATTTCGCGGGCGAGCGAACGGATGTAGGTACCCTTGCTGCACACCACCCGTATCCTGATGCGGGGCAGGTCGTATTCGAGCAGCTCCATGGCGTAGATGTTGATTGGGGCAGCCCGGAGTTTCACCTCTTCGCCTTCGCGGGCGTATTCGTAGGCACGCTGCCCGTCGATTTTCTTGGCGGAGTAGAGCGGCGGCATCTGCAGCCGTTCGCCGGTCAGGGCGGCGAGGGCCTGTTCCACCTCTTCACGCGTGATGTGTTCCCAGGGATAGGCGGCATCCTCCGGATGTTCCATGTCGAAACTCGGAGTGGTTGCGCCGAATTTCATTTCCGCCACATACTCCTTCTCCTCGGCCTGCAACGCTTCCACCGATTTGGTGGCTTTGCCGAGGCATACGACGAGTACGCCCGTGGCGAGCGGGTCGAGCGTGCCCGCATGGCCGACCTTCAGGTTCCGCAGTCCGTTGTGGCGGAGCATGAACTTGACTTTGCGTACCACGTCGGTGGATGTCCAGCCCAGCGGTTTGTCCACGACGAGCACGTATCCCTCCCTGAAATTTGTCTCTTTGGAAAATGGTTCTTTCAATTCCGCTTGTTTTGTGTTTGGGTCAATGTCGTCCGCAGCCTAATGGAAAATACCGAATCCGATGGAAAGGAGGCCGACGGCGGCGCAGTAGACGGCGAACCAGGTGAGTTTGCCCCGGTTCACGATGCGAATCATCCAGCGGCAGGCGAGCGTACCGGTGAGGTAGGCTGCGGCGAAACCGCCCACGAGCTGCCACGTCCCGATGCCTTCTCCTCCCGTCGGCGCACCAATCAGCTCCAGCAGGTTCATGCCGATGATGGGAACGAGCACCATGAGGAAAGAGAATTTGGAGACTTCGCTCCGCTGTACTCCCAGCAGCAGACCGGTGGAGATGGTCGTGCCCGAGCGCGACAGACCGGGCAGGACGGCCAGTGCCTGTGCGAGGCCGATGATGAATGCGTTTTTGGGCGTTATCGTTCCGGTGCGCGGTTTGGCAAGTCCTGCAAAGGTCAGCAGGCACGCCGTGACGAGCAGCATGATGCCCACCAGCACCAGATTGGAGGTGAAGAGTCCCTCGATGGCGTCCTTGAAGAAGAAGCCGACGACGGCGATGGGTATCATGGAGATGAGCAGGTTGATGACGTATCGGGTCTCCTCGTTCATCCGGAATCGGAACAGCCCTTTGAACAGCTCCACTATCTCACGGAAAAAGACGGTGATGGTGCTCAGCACGGTAGCCGCATGCACCGCCATGGTAAACTGCAGGTTGCTTTCGGCCTCTATGCCGAACAGGTAGTTGGCGATTTCGAGGTGGCCGCTGCTGCTGACCGGCAGGAACTCCGTGAGCCCCTGCAGGATGCCCATGATGATGGCTTCAAGTACCGACATGACCCTCTACTCCTTGAATTTTTTCATGATGGCGAACAGCTCGAATCCGAATCCGGCGAGTACCACCACCGGAGCGAGCGTGATGCGCCGGAAGCTGAACATCGAGTAATCGAATACGTTCGGGTCGTCGCTGCCGCCTCCGCTCATCAGGATGAAACCGAGAATGATGATTCCCAGTCCGATGAGCATGAACAGGTAGTTTTTCCGTCCGAGCGGCATGCGGGCCTCCGCCTCTTTCCGCTGTTCGGCTCCGTTTTTCGATGCGGCCGGTGCGCCGCCTTTTCCCTTTGTCGTCTGTGCCATATCTTACATATATTGACTCTGATTGTTCCGTCGTTTTCCCGTGCCGGAATGCCGCATCGGCCCCGGTGAATCAGTAGAGATTGATTTTCGTGGTGTTCATCCGGACGAATTTGTTCACCGCGAAGAGGGTGAACAGCGCCGATATCAGAATCCCCAGCAGCAGCATACCGCAGAGGACGTAATAGACCGGTCGGCTCTCCGCCAGAAAGGTCACTTCGGGGAGCCCTTCGCCGAGTCCCGCCACGAGCGCGAGGAACATCGCCGCGGCGATGAGCCATGCGTAGACGCCGTGGAGGATGCTGCGCAGAAGGAACGGTTTCATGATGAACCATTTGGAAGCCCCGACGAGCTTCATCGTATTTATCAGGTAGCGTTTGGAATAGATGGTCAGGCGGATGGTGTTGTTGAGCAGGATGAGTGCAATGACCAGCAGGGCGCCTCCGAAGAGCAGCAGGACGAGATTGAACTTGTTGATGTTGGAGCCTATCTGTTCCACCACGGCCCGCTGATAGACCACCTCTTCGATGCCGTTCCAGGAAGCGGCCTCCTTTTCGAACTTGCGGACATAATCCTTGTCGGAATACTGTGCGTGCAGTTTCACTTCGTAGGCATCGGGCAGGGGATTGAAGGCGAGGAACTCCACGAAGTCGCTTCCTATCTGTTCCTTGAAATTCTCCGCAGCCACTGCCTTGGGGACGAATGTCACCTCCTTGACGGCCTCGTGGGCACCTAGCTCCCGGCCTATTTCGGCAATCCGTTCGTCGGACGTGCCCTGCTTTATCATCAGATGGATGGCCACGTTCTCCTTCATCAGGTCGGTGGCCCGGACGGCGTTGAATATGAGGTAGCCGACGCTTCCGAGCAGGAACAGTACGAGTGCGATGCTTATCGTGGAGATGATGTACGAGTTGCGTACTTTACGCCTGAGGCTTTTCGTGTTTTCGGCTTTAGCCATGGTTTGATACGGTGTTTGTTGTCCCTCCCGTCTTCTTACGCTTCCGGGAGGATATTATTGTTCTCGTTCCGGTCTTTTTTACGCCGGTCGTCCCATACCGCATAGATTGCCGCTGCGGCGAATCCGATGAGGATGATGAGCGAGCCTGCGAGTGTCACGGCCGATGCCTCGCGGAACTTCGGCGCACGGAAGACGAACTCCACGGTGTGGTGTCCGGCCGGCAGCGCCATGGCCCGCAGTACGTAGTCGGCCCGGAAGTAGGGCGCCTCCGTGCCGTCCACATAGGCTTTCCAGCCCTTGTCGTAATATATTTCGGAGAATACGGCGATGCCTTCCGTTGCTGAATCGTATTCGTAGGTGAGCCGGTTCACCCGGTAGTCGGTCAGCCGGATGGAGGCGGCGGTGTCTGCCGTGCCGGTCGGTGAAACGCCGGTCGGCCACGGCCTGCCGTTTGGTGTCGATGCGGTTCAGCGCATCAATCTCTTCGTTCGGGGTATCCGACGGTATCACCTCCGCAACGAACCATGCGGCCCCGTTGGCGTCGGGATTGAACTGCGCTTCCAGCCGTCCGGACATCTCCGGAACGATGAAATAGCGCGTGTTGAGCATGTTGTAGACCTCCATGTTCATCGGTACGAGATGCCGGTCGATGAGGTCCTGATAGCGCTGCAGTTTGGCACCGTGGTATCCTCCGACGGAGCGGTGGAAGTAGGAGGTCGTGGCGTCGCTGAAGGTGTTCACCGCAAAGTTGGCCACCCGATATCCCGGTGTGGTATCTTTCAGTATCTCCTTGTCCGCCTCCGTAGGATAGAGTTGCGTGCGCCGTGCCGGAACGAAGTCGTCCCACGAGAGGTAGCGCAGGTCTACGGGAATGAGGTCGAGGCAGACCAGCCCTGCGAAGCATGCGGTCAGGATACCCCGTTTCATCCGCCCTTTGGCGTAGAGCAGCACGAGGCCGGCCGAGACGAGGACGAAGAGCAGCGAGCGCCAGGCGTCGGCGCGGAGCATCTTCGCCCGTTCGGCGCTCATGGCGTCCGATACGTAATCGGCGAACTGCCGCGCCCCGGCTTCGTTGAAGCCGGAGTGGGCGGCGATATTGTAGAGCAGCGGGTAGTCTCCCGGAGCGGAGAAACCGAACATCTTCGGTCCGAAAAGGGCGAAGAGCAGGGCGATGCCACCCGTGATGCCGGTCGCCCATGCGAGCCCGCGGCGTATTTTCCGTGCAGGGATTTCGCCTTTCCAGAGTTCCGAGAGCAGCAGGCAGGCCAGCAGGGGAAAGGTCCACTGGACGATGACGAGGGCCGTCGAGACCGCGCGGAACTTGTTGTAGCCGGGCAGTATCTTGAAGCAGAGTTCCGTGAACCACATCATGTTGCTGCCCCACGAGAGGAAGAGGGCGAGGAGGCTCACTGCCAGCAGCCACCATTTCCGGCTGCCACGCAGAACGAACAGGCCGAGCACGGCGAGGAACACCACCGCGGCGCCGAGGTAGGTGGGGCCGGCCGTACCGGGCTGGTCGCCCCAGTAGGTGCCGATGGGCAGGTCGGCGGGACGGGCACCGAAATTGGCGAGAACTTCGGCCACCGGGCCGTCCGGCGAGAAGGGTTGTGCCGACGAACCTCCCATGAGGTTCGGGATGAACAGGTTGAAACTCTCCGTGCGGCCGTAGCTCCAGGCCGTGGCGTATTCGAGATCCAGCCCCCGCTGTGCCGCTTTGCCGCCGGCATCCCCCTCGGCGAGTTCCGAGCCGCCCCGCGTGGTGTCGGCGGCGTGCTGTGCGGTGAAGTAGAGCGGTGCGAAGTTGGACCCTACCGCCAGTACGGCGGCCAGCAGGAGCGCCCCCGACGCCTTCCAGAAACGCGGAAGCACCCGATGTCTGTACGACCGGACGAATTCGTTTATCAGCAGCGCGACGATGACCAGCAGGAAGTAGTAGGTGATTTGCGGGTGGTTGGCCGATATTTCGAGCGAAGCGGCCAGCGCCGCCAGCGCGGCCCCGAACCACAGGTGCCGTCCGCGGTAGGTGTAGACGATGGCTCCTATCAGCAGGGGGATGTAGGCCATGGCCCACACCTTGGAGATGTGGCCGGCTCCGATGATGAGTATCGTGTAGGTCGAGAAACCGTAGGCGAGTGCCGGAACGATGCCTACCCACGGGTTCACTTTCCACAGCAGCGTCATGAGCCAGAAGCAGAGCATGGCCGTGAAGATGAGCACGGCCGGTTCGCCCATCGCCCGCACGGGCAGCTTCGAGGCGTGGCGGATGAGCCATGCCGGCACCTTGAAGTCAATCATGTAGGAGGGCATACCGCTGAAGGAACTGCCCGTCCACTGGGGGTCTTCGCCGTATTGCTCTACGTGCCGTTCGATGTCGGCACTCGCTCCGACGTACTGGGTGACGTCGTGCATGTCGAGTTTCTCCCCGCTGAACTGGGGGGCGAAGTAGAGCATCGATACCAACAGGAATATGACGGGGGCCGCGACGTATGGCAGCCAGCGGAGGGATTTCCCTTTTTTGTCCATAACGGGCTTGTGTTTTCGTATCCCGCAAAGTAACGAAAAATAGTTGAGATTATGAACTGCGGTATCCCGGCTATTGTGTCCTGTTGGCGTATTTCCCGGTGCCGGAACGGGGTTTTTCGACGGAAATGTGCGTAAAATATCTCCGAAGGGGAGGACGCAGGCGGATTCTCTCGGAATTTTGCACTACCTTTGTGCGTTCGGTCGGAACGGCATGGATAGGTTGAGTGAAATAAGGGAACCGCTCGAAAAGGTGTTCGGGGAGTATGAGGAGTTCATGAAACGGGTCCTGTACAGCGACAACAGGTTCGTCGCGGGCATCATGGATTATATCGTCTCTTCGCGCGGCAAGGGTATCCGGCCCCTGCTGGTCTTTCTCTGTGCCGGTATCCATTCCCGGTTCGGAATCGGCAAGCGGGCCTATCTGGCCGCCCTGATGGTGGAGATGATACACAACGCCTCGCTCGTTCACGACGACGTGGTGGACGGTTCCGATACGCGCCACGGCAAGCCTACGGTGCATCACCGATGGGACGCGCGCGTTTCGGTGCTTTCCGGCGATTATATCCTCGCACGGAGCTATTCGCTCGGCATGCAGAGTGCCCAGTTCGACATCGTATCCTATATTACGGCCGGCATTTCCGAACTTGTTGAGGGCGAGCTCATTCAGAGCGAGCTCAACGGTAGCCGCCGCGTCTCGCGCGAGGCATACCTCGACATCATCTTCAAGAAAACGGCTATCTTGATGGGGGTCAGCAGCGGCGCGGGAGCCATGGCTGCGGGGGCTGCTGCTACGGAGGTGGGGATGGCCCGTCAGATAGGACTTGATTTGGGGATGGCCTTTCAGATTAAGGACGATATCCTCGATTATGCACCCTCCGAACAGACCGGCAAGTCCTCCTGCGCCGACCTGCGCGAAGGGAAGGTCACGCTTCCGCTGATAGCCATTTTCGAACGGTGCGGCGACGAAGAACGAGCACGCATCATGGAGAAAGTGAAAGCTGCGGGCGAAAATCCCGGGCTTATCGAAGAAATCTCGTCGTTCGTCCGCCGCGAAGGGGGTATCGAGGCCGCCGAGAGTGTCATGGAGGAGTACCTCGGGCGGGCTCGCAGCATCATTGTCACCTATCCCGATTCCGTTTACCGCCGTTCGCTCGAACTGCTCTGCGACTACATCGGCGACCGGGAGCGGTAACCGGCGGATTCCTTTTTTCGGCGGAGCCGTATTCGTCCTGAATCCTTGAATTTTCCGTTTTTGTTTCTTCTTCTGTGACGGGGTGCCCTGTGCAGGTTCGTTGCTTTTTGTGGTGATGTCCGGCGTTTTCCGGTCATTGTCATACGCCGTGGGGCGTTTGTCGTCCTGCAATGTGTCGCTGCGCGGAGTGACTTTGCGGTCGGGTGGAGGATTCCGCTGACAGATGTCGGAGTATGTCCGTCGGTTACGGTCGGCCGGTCGTAATGATACGCGCGGCCGGAGGCGTGTCTGTCGGGCGCAGTCCCGTATCGGATGGGGTATATGGGGCGTGTGGCAGGCTGCGGTATGCTTGGGGATGGCGTTTCCGGGGGTGCCGGTCGGCGCAGTGAGACGGACTTACGGGGAATGGTCAGGAGGTTGCGGCGGCATGCGGTCGATACCGATATGGCAAGACGTGTTGCCGCGTTCGAATCGCTGTACGGGATGGTTAGAGAGAAAGACAATGCCGCTTGTCGGGTGCGGATGCTGCCGGACCGGATGTGCGGGGATGCTCTCCGTCGCGGAGGGGCGGCCCGTCAGGGCAGCCAGCCGATGAGGCTGTCGCCGCGGTGCGCCTCGCGCCAGGCCGTGAGGCCGGCATAATCCCTCACTCCGCCGGAGAGTACTGCCGCGTAATATTCCGCTCCGATGACGGACTCCGTGTCGGGGGTTTCGTATTTGAGCCGCAGAATGGCGTCGCGCGTCTCTTCGGTCAGGACGGCGCCGATGCGTGAGGCCATGCGTTCGGCGAAGCCATCGTAGGCCGAACCGCGCCGGATGTGTATCATGTCCATTTTCCACATGCGTCCGTCCCGGTCGCGGTAGGCGGCGTGCCACTCGATGCACTCCTCTTCGGTGTCGATGAGATTGGTGTATTCCATCCGGACGATGCCCGGATGCGAGGCGATTCGGGCCGCCGCCCGGAAACTCTCCTTTATCGACAGCGTATCGGTGTAGACGTGCATGTCGATGTCCAGCTTCTTCATCATCAGCCCCGTGGAGAGGCTGCCGATGAGGTTCGCCTGTGCTCCGATTGCCTCCCAGCTTTCGACCAGCTGCGTTTCGGCGATTATCTCCCGGCCCCGTCGCTGATTGGCTTCGGCCATCTTTCTGTAATCTTCCATTGTCGTTGCTTTTTGCGGGGCGCAAAGATATGGAAAATCGGGGAAAAAGGTCCGTTCGGTAGTTGCCCGATGTAAAAATCGGAGCGTATTTTGGGGACGGATAGCAGGAAATTCGATGACTACGGTCGGACGACAGCGTTCATTCCGCTCTCCGACCGTAACGACCAGGCCGTATCGTGTGCTGATATCGGTGGATGTGCAGGAGCGTTTAGCTGGAAGTCGTTTCGATGGCGAGCAATTTATATTTCCGCAGCCTGCTGTGTAATTGAGAAGGTTACTGCGGAGATGCCGCATGTGAAGGTAATCTCGGCTGCCCGTTGTACCGGGGCTGCGTTTTCAGCGACGGTTACGGTGAGGGAGTGTTCTCCGGCTTCGCCCGCGGCCTGTGAGAGGACAATCCATTCGACCCCGTCGGTTATTTCTGCCTGCCATGGGCCGGAGGCGGAGAATGCGAGGTCGATTTCGCCGCCTGCTGCGGGGAGGGTCAGGGCCTGCGGGGTACCGTCGGCAAATATGAGCGAATCTTCGTCTTCATCTTCATCCCCGGTGCCGTTTCCGCTGTCGTCCGTCGCTTTTTGCGTGATTCTTGCTTGGACCTCGTCCTTTCCGCAGGTAATCGTTATGAGTGCGGTGCGGTCCGAGTTGTTTTCGTTTGGAAGCAGTGCGATGTGCATGGAGTAGGTTCCGCCTTCGTCCCCGCTTTCGGGCGATACGGAGAGCCATTCGGGAATGCGTTCCTCGCCCGGTTGGAATATTGCAGCCTGCCAGGCATCCTGGGTGATGAAGTCGATGGTGGTTTCCCCTTCGGTGCTTTCGGCAGAGACGGTTTGTATGAGCTGCGAGGTGTCCGGTACGCTGATTTGTTGGTCGAGCAGCGATTGCAATTGTTCGCATCCGGTCAGTAGCAGGAGAGCCGATGCGCTTGTCAGGTACAATCTTTTCATAAGGTTTAATCAGTTACTGTACGAGAGCCGGTCGGGTTTTCGGAAATCGTGTTCAAGGCGCGAAATTAGCGTTTCGGATGATAAAAGTCAATATTATAAATAATTGTAAATTCCATTGTTCGGCCGTCAGTGTCGGAAAGATGCGGGATGTAGGGGAGGAATGCAACCGTCCGCCGGTACGTTGTCCCGGCAGGCATGGGACGAATCGACATGCAAAAAACAGGGGCTCCGTTACGGAGCCCCTGACATAGGAACGTGTCGCAGCTGTCAGAGCGTCCGGAGGATTTCGATAAGGAATTTCCAGAATTTGTCTACGGTCGCTATTTCGAGGCGTTCGTCGGGCGAGTGTACGCCGCGCAGCGTCGGGCCGACCGATATCATTTCGAGCTTCGGATATTTTTCGAGGAAGAGTCCGCACTCCAGCCCCGCGTGGATGGCGCGTACTTTGGGCTGTGTGCCGAACAGGTGTTCGTAAGCCGCCTCCGCAATTTGGAGCAGGCGGCTCGACGGGTCGGGGTTCCAGCCGGGATAACCTTCGCCGTGCTCGACTTCGGCACCGGCCAGCCGGAAGGCCGCTCCGACGGTGGCTGCGGCATCGGCCTTGGCGCTCTCCACCGAGGAACGCTGCGAGGAGGTCACGACGATGCGCCCTCCGTCGGCGAACTTGACCGATGCGAGGTTGGTGGAGGTTTCCACGAGGCCAGGCATTGAACGGCTCATGGCGAGCACGCCGTTGGCCACGCCCTGCAGGGCGAGCAGCAGAGAGCGCTGGGTGCCGGCATCGATGACCGTCGCCGGTTTGCCGGCCTCCCTGACCTCCAGCCGGACGCCCGCGTCCGTATATTTATACTCTTCGGCGAAGGTCGCGGCGAACTGTCCGGTCAGTCGGCGCATCTCGTCCGCTTGCCCGGCCGGGACGCCGAATACCGCATGTGCTTCGCGCGGAATGGCGTTGCGCAGATTACCCCCGTCGAACGAGGCCAGACGCAGGCCCATACGTTCCGTTCCGGCCAGCAGCAGGCGCGTGAGCAGCTTGTTGGAGTTGCCGAGTCCGTCGTTGATGTTGTCGCCCGAATGGCCGCCTTTGAGACCGGAGAGGTCGGCCTGCATCCAGGTCATCCCTTCCGGGGCGGGTTCTTCGCGGTAGCGGAAAGTCGCTACCGTATCGACGCCGCCGGCGCAGCCGATGAAAATCTCGCCGTCGTCTTCCGAGTCGAGGTTGATGAGGTAGCGGCCCGAGAGCATGTCGCTGCCGAGGTTGAACGCACCGGTAAGGCCCGTCTCCTCGTCCACCGTAAATAACGCTTCGAGGTCGGGATGCTCTACACCCTCGGCCGTGATGAGTGCCAGGGCGGTGGCCATGCCGATGCCGTCGTCGGCACCGAGCGTCG
>ENA-OPWR01003032-OPWR01003032.1-human-gut-metagenome-genome-assembly--contig:-NODE-3032-length-10761-cov-2.031664_pt1 | contig 10761 bp, 10 predicted proteins | sample MGYA00241507_ERZ502006 | MGnify/ENA primary metagenome ERZ502006 (study PRJEB25962, sample SAMEA2043041) | human gut metagenome | biome: human gut; feature: human-associated habitat; material: faeces... | reverse complement strand
ACAACTGACAACTTTTATATCATATCAAGTTGTCATATATTTGTCAATAACTTTTTCATTTAATATTTTTTATCACTTTCTAAATCAGCGACAAGTAATATAATAGCAAACTTATTTTTAAGAGTCAATTATTTTTTTACAAAAAAATACTGTTAAGTATCTCTTACGACACTTAACAGTATTTATATTATTTCTCTTTTAGTTCTGGAGCATCAGTTGAGAACATATCCTCTGTCGATTTACCATTATTCTTTGTTAATAAACTTGTTTTCTTTTTCTTCTGCGCTTCTTTCAATTCCTTCAAGGCTACACTCTTCTTATAAGTATATTGTGACTTGTCTACTTTCTTAAAGCCTTCCAAATTGTAGAATCTCAGTAAATCACCTGTTATTATCTTATCAGACATATTCAACTCACTGTCTACTTCATCTTGTTGCTTTTCAACTTCCTTAGACTCCTTAGAAGTTAACTTAGAATTTACAACTTCACCATTATTATTATAAACTTTGCTTCCAATTTTACTATAAACAGGAGATACAAAGTCACCATTTCTAAACGCAACTGTCTGACTTCTATTATTTGATAACAAATCTTGTCCAAGTTGAACAGTTCCTGTATCTTTTATTCCTAGTAAGTCCATTAACGTAGGCATTACATCAATTTCTCCACCATATGTATGATTAATGCCACCTTTCAATCCATTTAAGTGGATCATGAATGGAACTTTTTGGAACATAGCCAAATCATAACTAGTTACTTTCTTTTTACCCAATAATTGAGCAATTGCTTTTTTATGGTTATTTGAGATACCATAATGATCACCATATACAACAATCATTGAATTATCATATAATCCTGCCTTCTTCAAATAATTAATAAATTCTTCAAATGACTGATCGAGATAGCGTGCAGTTTGGACATAACCATCAACAGTTGCATCTCCTGTTGTTGTTTTCGCAATTGATTGATTCTTTTTATCCAATTCATATGGATAATGGTTTGTTAGAGTAATAATTTTTGCATAAAAAGGTTGTGGCAATTGTTCAATATATTTTACGGATTGTTTTAAGAAAATCTTGTCTTTTAATCCATAACCTATATTATAATCTTTCTTACTCTTATAGTAGTCTTTACTAAAGAAATATTGATATCCCCAAGACTTATAGGTATTATCTCTATTCCAGAAACTTCCTACATCTCCGTGAAATGCAGCTGTGGTATATCCTCTTTGATCTAACATTGCTGGCAATGCTTGGAACGTATTTCCAGCTCCATAACTTGTCATAGCAGAACCTGATGGCAATCCATACAATGAATTCTCTAACATAGTTTCTGCGTCAGAAGTCTTACCCTGTCCTACTTGATTAAAGAAATTATCAAATGCTAATGTATTAGAATCATGATAAAACTTATTTATATTTGGTGTTACTTCTTCACCATTAACTTTATAATCAATCATAAATTGTTGGAAACTTTCTAAATGGAAAATAAACACGTTCTTTCCTTTAGCCTTTCCATAATACTCAATATTAGGAGATGTTCTATTTTTATTAATTTTCTTCAGAATTTCATCTAGGTCTTTCTTGCTAGCATTAGCTCTAGTTGCAGATTCTTGATGAGCTTGATATGTACTGTAACCCGCAAAGAAATCTAAACCTAAGTACTTAACAATGTAATTATTATCAAATGTTCTTGTTAATAGTTGCGAACGGTCTTTCTCGGCTAAACCTAAATTAATAGCAAATAAAACTAGTGAAGACACCGTAATTATTATAGGTCTCCAAATTTTCACAGGGCTCAAATCAGGTTTGATTACTTTGAAAATCACCAATAGGGCTAAAATAATTACATCTAAAAATACTAAAAAGTCTGTTCCATGTATAATCTGACTAATACTTAAACTTAAGTTATTTGAAACAGAACCCGATGATTTTATGATACTCATAGATAGAAAATCTGAAAATTCTCGATAGTATAAAATATTGGCAAACAACCATAACGATTGTAGCAGATTAATGACTATCATAATCCAATAAGATTTTCTACCTCTGAAATAAAGTGCTATTCCAAATAATAATAATCCTGTCGGTATCGGATTCAAAGCTAACAAGAATTCTTGCATTCCATCCGATACTCCCAAAGTGAATTTAGTATTGTATACGATATAAGTCTTCATCCAAAAAAGGAAAAGCGTTGATGTAAAGAAACCTATTCGTGTACTCAATCCATCTCGAATTTTTCTTAATGCTAATCGCATCTCTTTTTGCCTCCATAACAGATTAATACAAAACGATTATAATAGAAAAGATGGCCTATTTAAATAATAGTAAGCCATCCTTCATAATTACTTAACAAATTAAAGTTAAGACTAATCATCCAACAAATCAAAAATTTCAATAGCTGCTAGATCAATATCATCAAATTCAAACTTTTGATGTGTCTGCATCTCTTCAAGAGTGTAAGTATTTGTAGTTGGATCATATGCTACTTGACCACGTTCAGAGCCATTTTTTTCAAAACGTCTAACTTGAACTTCATCGCTATCACTTTTAGCCATAGCATCAAGACGTGTGATAATCGCTACAAGTTGTGAATTTTCCATAAATTACAGCCTCTTTTCTTTAAACAATAATCGTTATTGCAATACTTATAATATACAAACATGATAATATCATGTTTACCATATTTTTACATTAGATTTTATTAAAAATTTCCCTTTTCTATACAATCTATTTTTTCGTTACAATTCGTTTAGGTTGAATTAACATTGCTATCAAGCCACTCAGCATCCCAAAATAATAAGTAACTATTCTCCATAAAAGCATTGCTAAAACTAACTTGCTTCCAGTACCGATAAAACCACTAAAGATTACCGAAAAGCTATATTCAGCTCCTCCAGCTCCTCCAGGTATTGGAAATAAAGATACAACCATAACTATCAAAACATGCATAGAAACTACCATAATGACGTTAACATGTGTCACTCCTAACGATAATAGGATGAAGTATGGAATAATATAATATACAGCTAACTGTACAAAAGTTATTGCACTTATTTTTAATAATAATTTCCAATTAGATTTCAATTTTAAACTCTCTTCATAGAAATTATCAATTTTCTCATCAACTACTTTATTCCAATTTTGATATTTTTTATCATTAAATATCCATTTTATTGGTAATAACGTTACTTTTATAAACTTCTTGGTAAAATCGTACCAATACATCACCATTAGCAAACTAACGATAACAGCTAGATGGATAATAAAACCAAATACTACCAGCCACGTTAGCGCATGTATTTTTTCTTGAATAAAATTAAAACCTATTAATAAACACAATACAAAGTTAACAACTATCATAGCTTGGTAAATAATAAATTTCATCAATGTACTTGATGTTGCACGACCAGCATCTAAACCTGATTGCATTAATGCAAATAATTGTGCCGGTTGTCCCCCTGTTGAAAAAGGTGTTATCCCATTAAATAGTTGCTCTAACATTGGCACTCGTAACGCATCAAAAAAAGGATAACTTTTAATCTGCCTTTGAACTAGTATTTTTATGACTAACGCTTCAAATACTAAAGAAAGAAACATACACAAAAATGCTATTCCTAACCACCACAAATTTAAGGTGGTAACATCATGTACAAAGCTACGAAAAGATATTTCTCGTAAAGAGAATAAAAAAATCGCTATTCCTATACCAAACATTATGAATAACACTATTCTATTTTTTCTTGTCATAATCTTACCTACTAAATTTTTGATAATAAGCTAGCCATATTTTTGCTAGTCTTCTTTCAGAATAATATTCTGCAGCTTTTTTAGACTTTTCTTCTAACTTTTCTAATTTTTTTCTATCTTGTGATAAATTAATAATTTTTTTATTCATATCATCTACATCCTTAGCTGGCTCATAGTAACCATCAATGATTGAATAATATAAATCTAAATCACGTAACATAACTGGAAGACCTGAACTAAATGCTTCTAATACACTCATTGGAAACAATTCATTGTATGAAGGAAGTAAGAATAAATCAGCAGCGTTATAGTACTCATTCATTTTATCCCTATCAACTATTCCTGGAAATTTTAAATTTGCAGGAGGATTCTTTATAACTTTTTTTAGTTCGTCATATCCATCAGTAATAGCTCCAAAAGAAAATCCACCTACCCAAACAAACTGTATTCCAGGATTTAGTTTAGCTAGTTTTACAAAGTCAGGTACTCCCTTACGTTCTTGTACTTGCCCTACACCAACTATTGTAAATTTATTATCTAAATTCAATTTCTTTCTCAAATTCTCTTTTGAATCTGAAATTTTATAAAAAGTATCACTGGATACAAAATTAGGTATATAAGTTATCTTTTCTCTCTTTATTCCATAAGCCGTCAATTTCTCAATAAATGATGGATTAACAACTACTAGCTGATCCATTCTTTTATAAAAAGAAATTATATACTTAAAAAAAACTTTTTTCGCCAACCAAGGCAATTTTAAACTTCCATCTATCGTTTCCGGCAAAAAATGTACATATCCAATTTTGCAGCCTCTTCCCGGAAGAAAAGTAGATAAATAAAATTGCGGATCAATAGTGTGATAATGGCTAATATTTACACGGTTAAATTTATTAATCTCTATATTAAGTTCTTGTGAATAATATTTTTTTAATAAATTTATTAACTCTGTATACGCACTTCCAACACCTTGTCCTTTAACCTTAGTTGCCGAAGAAAACATCCCTATCTTTATCAAAATTATCTTCCTTTCGCTTTGTTCAGCTCATCAGAATTAAATCTTAATTTCTTTTTCATATCAAAATCTAGCATACATTTTTCATAAAAAGAAACAACTTTTCTCCCAAAATTATCTGCAGAAATACTATTCAACAATTCTTCTCTCGGTTTAGAATCATTATATTTTCCGACATTCAATAAGTAATCAACAACCTTGTTAACCAATTCATCTTCGCCTGTAAAGGTCATACCTATACTTGCATCTGTCAAAATTGAATCTGTATATGGACTGTGAGTAGTAATTACTTTTGTACCTGAAGCAATTGCTTCTATATAAGTCAATCCTTGTGATTCTGATACTGAAGTTGAAACGAAAACATCAGCAGCCTTATAGTAGCTACCTACTTCATCATTATTAATTTCTCCAGTAAAAATAACGCTATCAGTTAAATTCATATCAGATACCTGTTGTACCAAACTCTCTCTAGCAGGTCCATCACCACAAATCATCAATTTAGTTTCTGGAACTCTAGCTAAAATATCTGGCATAGCATTTAGTAACTTATCTATATTTTTTTCAAAAGCCAATCTACTCAAAGTTAGTAGTAAAGGTTGCTCTGGATTTATTTTATATTTTTCCCTAATATTTTCATTCGTACTTTTAGAAAATTTAGAGATATCTACTCCAGTTGGAATTATTTCAATGGGTTCATCAATTCCATATCGTTCTAATGTCTCTTTAACTCTTAAACTAGGTGCTACTATTCCTGACATGTGGTAACAAAAAGATTTAGACATTTGTTTAACATGATAAGGCTTTAATAATCTTCCTTTAGCCACATAATGTAGATAGTCCTCATACATTGTATGATAAGTATGTATGCATGGAATTTTCAAATTTTTAGCAACAAATTTCCCAATTAATCCCATCGAAAATTCTGTTTGGGTGTGAATAATATCTAAATTTAATTCTTTAGCTACTTGATAAGCATGAAAAAGTCCCCTTACAGCAATACGTCTATCTGTAAATGAGATGAATGGAATACTTGAAAAGCGAAAAATATTGCGCTCATAAATACTTTTATCAACATTAGGATCAGTTGTCGTAAAAATATATGCTGTGTGTCCCTGTTTCTCTAATTGTTCTCGTAACGTTTTGATAGAGGTCGCAACACCACTTACTTGCGGATAGTAAGTATCCGTAAATATTCCGATATTCACATATATCCCCCTCTGTCATTTTATAGTCATTGTTAATTATATGTTTTTAACAAAACCATTGCAATTAAAACCCATAATTTGATCAACAAATATCCCAAATTTTACAAATAATTTACAAATCAAAAAAGCTCGAGAAGGTATTCCCCTCTCAAGCCTTTCATATAAATTATACTAGATTATTTTGTGTATTGATTTACAAGTTCTACAACTTCATCAGCTGTTTCACAATCATTAACTGCTTTATCAGCTAATTCTTCCATCTTCTTAGAATCTAGTGTCTTCAACAAACTACGTGTCTTCAAAATTGAAGTAGCACTCATTGAGAACTCATCTAGTCCATATTCAACAAGTGTTGGGATAGCAGCTTCATCTCCTGCCATTTCTCCACACATTCCAACCCATTTACCGTGCTTATGAGCTCCATCAATAGTCATCTTTATTAATCTTAATACAGCTGGGTGCATTGGATTGTAAAGATATGAAACTTTTTCACTCATTCTATCAGCTGCTAATGTATATTGAATTAAGTCGTTTGTTCCTATTGAGAAGAAATCAACATGCTTAGCTAATTCATCAGCCATTACTGCAGCTGCAGGTATTTCAACCATTATACCCCATTGAATTGAATCTGAAGTAGCTACTCCTTCAGCATGTAATTCTGCTCTACACTCTTCTACGAATTCTTTAGCAGCTTGGAATTCTTCTAATCCTGAAATCATTGGGAACATTACTGCAAGCTTTCCATAAATTTTACTATTCATCATCCGCACCTCCCGCTGTGATTGCAGTCATCGCATCGGAAATCTTCTGATACATCTGTGCCTCACTGAGGCTGCCTTTATAAATCTGATGAAATACTTTGCCGTCTTTAATAAATAAAACTCGCCCTGCTGTGCTTGCTGCCTTTACACTATGTGTTACCATAAGGATGGTTTGTCCATCCTGATTTAAATGGGTAAATAAACGCAGAAGTTCTTTTGCTGCCTTAGAATCCAGTGCTCCGGTCGGTTCATCCGCCAGCAGAAGCTGCGGCTGTGTGATAACTGCTCTTGCAACGGCAACTCTTTGCTTTTGTCCTCCCGAAACTTCATAAGGATACTTCTCCAGCAAGTTTTTGATACCAAGTTTATCTGCAAGTGGAAGAAGTCTTCTTTCCATTTCTCTATAAGATGTTCCGGAAAGCACAAGAGGAAGAAAAATATTATCCTTTAAAGAAAAGGTATCCAGAAGATTAAAGTCCTGAAATACAAATCCCAGATTATTTCGGCGGAATGCCGCCATCTCCTTTTCTTTTACCTTACTCAAATCTTTTTCTTTTAAAAATACCTTTCCTTCCGTCGGCTTATCAAGTGCTGCCAAAATATTAAGGAGTGTACTTTTTCCTGAACCAGATTCCCCCATAATCGCTACATATTCACTCTGTTCCACAGAAAAGTTTACATCTTTTAATGCTTCCACCTGATTTCCGCCAAAACGTGTTGTATATACTTTACGAACATTTTTTACATCTAATAATACCATTATAATTCCCTGCCTTTCTTCTTCTCTAGAGCGTGTTTGAAAAATGCTCTAAGCTTACAGGTTTATTATAAAAAGAAAGTGCCGCTGCTTCCATCGAAGTACCTAACACTTTCTGCTCTTACCTTACATTTTTGTAAGATATATCTTTGTTCCTCTTCCCACTTCTGAATCTGCTGTAATATTCCATTGCAATTTATCCATAATATTTTTACATAAATACAGACCGATTCCGGTAGACTTCTTGTTCTCTCTGCCATTATATCCGGTAAAGCCTTTTTCAAAAATTCGAGGCAGATCCTCTGGGGCAATTCCGATGCCAGTATCACGTATGCATAAAGTTTTAGGGCTTTCCAAATCAATGGCAACGCTGCCAGAGGGCGTATATTTCAATGCATTGGAAAGCACCTGCTCTAAAACGAACAAAAGCCATTTTTCATCTGTCAGCACAGTAGTATTCAAAGGATGATAACGCAGCTGAATTTTTTTATTGATAAATTGAGAAGCGTATTTTTTCACCGCTTGCTTGACGATTCTATCCAAGTCATACTCTTGAATTACATAATCTGTGCTTGCTGAGTCCAGACGAAGAAACATCAGTACCATTTCCACATACTGCTCAATGCGAAATAAATCGTCGGATAGCCTTCTGGAAAAAGAAGAATCCTCATTTTGCAGATGCAGGCGCATAGAAGCGATAGGCGTTTTGATCTGGTGAGCCCAAATCGTGTAATACTCTACCATATCCGCGTAACGAATGCTCATTTGATTTTCCAACTGTCTTTGCTCTTCACGAAGCTGCTGAATCAATTGCTGGTAGTCTATGTCATCTTGTGTAACTGCTTCTGGAAAATCTTCCATTACGGCAGCCGTCATCTCTTGAAGCTTCTGAAGCTTTTTGTGCTTCCGTAAGGCCTTCTGAAAGTCAAAAAGCAAGTATCCAGCGCCTAATGTTGCGCAGATTCCAGCTGGATAGAGCACAGCTTCCACCGGCAGATGGTAAAGCGCAAAAACACAGATAAAAATAATGGAGAATAAGATAAAAACGCCGGTTCCGGCCCTTCGCTGCTTAAAATAAAAGAAGAAAAAACGCATAAAAATCCTTTCCCGGTTTATCAGCTGATCAAGTATCCTATACCGAATTTTGTGGTGACAAACTGTGTCAAGCCCGCGGATTCCAATTTTTTCCGAAGCCTCGTTATATTTACTGTTAAGGTGTTGTCATCAACAAAGCTGTCGGTTTCCCACAATTGCTCCATCAGCTTCTCTCTGCTGACTACCTTCCCCTTGTTTTTCATTAGGGTGAATAAGATGCGGTATTCATTTTTTGTCAAGGAGATCACCTGATCCTGGTAGACCAAGGTGTTTTCTCCAGTGTTCAGCATAGCCCCATGATGCTCCAGGATTGGAAGTGTTTCTCCAAAATCATAGGCTCTCCGTAATAACGCTTGTATTTTTGCGATCAGAACGCTTTGATCAAATGGCTTGGAAATAAAATCGTCCGCCCCCATGTTCATGGCCATTACAATGTTCATATTGTCAGATGCGGAAGAAATAAAAATAATCGGCACTTTAGAAGCTTTGCGGATTTCCTGGCACCAATGATAGCCGTTAAAAAACGGAAGAGAAATGTCCATTAGAATCAGATGAGGCTCATAATCCGCAAAGTCATTCAATACATTTCTGAAATTTTGTACGCACTTAGCTTCGAGCTCCCATAGCTTTGCTTGTTCTTTGATCGCCTCGGCGATTCCCATGTCATCCTCAACAATTAAAATACGATACATACTTTTGCCTTTCTGTTCGGATTTGATGTTTTAAGCATGTGATATTTCCTTTTATTCTAGTTTCCGTTTTTACTATTATACGACATTGCATAATGGGCGGCAAGTCTTAGTTGGCTGAAATATCTCTGGCTGTTCTGATGCGAAATCAAAACGATTTCGCGCTGCGTTTCATCACCAGTAATCCGAACCAAAGAAATTAAATTAAAAAAGAAAAGCGGCAGCTGCATTCTATTGGATACGGCTGCCGCTTCTTGATAATTTGTCGGGTTTTATAGTATCAGCATGCTATCACCAAAAGAAAAAAAACGATACCTTTCCTGTACCGCGGTTTTGTAGGCCTGCATAGTATGGTCATAGCCCGCAAATGCTGAAACCAACATAATTAAGGTGCTTTCAGGCAGGTGGAAATTGGTAATCAATCCGTCCAGCACCTTAAATTCATAACCAGGATATATGAAAATATTTGTCCATCCTTCACTCGCTTTGATCTGGCCTTCAAAAGTTGCTACAGATTCCACGGTACGACAGCTGGTAGTTCCGACTCCGATCACTCTGCCGCCGTTTTTCTTTGTTTCCAAAATTAAATCAGCAACTTCCTGACTGATTTCGTAATGTTCCGAATGCATTTTATGTTCTGTAACATCATCTACTTTCACAGGTCGAAAGGTACCAAGTCCTACATGCAGCGTTACAAACCCTAAGCGGATTCCTTTATTTTTCAGCTTTTCCAATAATTCCGGCGTGAAATGCAGACCAGCCGTGGGTGCGGCGGCACTTCCTAATTCCTTAGAATAGACGGTTTGATAACGCTCTTTATTCTCCAAACGCTTTGTAATATATGGCGGAAGGGGCATCTGTCCGATTCGATCTAATATATTATAAAAATTTCCCTCTTTAGGATCGAACTCAAACCGAATAACTCGATTTCCTCCTTCAACCACTTCTAGGACCTCTGCCTTCAGCAAGCCATTGCCAAAGATAAATCTAGCGCCGGGTTTCGCTTTTTTTCCAGGTCCCGCCAGAACCTCCCACACGTTTTCTTCTTTGTGCGTCAGAAGCAAAAATTCAACCTGAGAGCCTGTCCCCTCTTTGATTCCATAAATGCGCGCCGGAAGGACTCGCGAATCATTCAAAATCAGACAATCTCCGGGATTTAAGAACTCTATGATATCATAAAAATGCCGGTGCCCTATGCTGCCTGTTTTTTTATCCAAAACCATCAATCTGGAATGGTCTCTTGGCTCAATTGGCGTTTGAGCAATCAGTTCTTCTGGTAAATCATAATAAAAATCACTAGTTTTCATAATGGCCTCCAAGGTTTTTTTCTAAATCCATCCAAGGTTACGATTCTTTTAGTATAATCTCTTTTAAAAAAATTGACAACATATCGGAACAATGGTATGATTAGTATCAAAGAAAAATACGAAACCTAAGATAGAGGTGCGTCTTTAGATGATTAGCTGGTTCGAGGTTGCCGAAACCGCAGACAT
>ENA-OPWR01003030-OPWR01003030.1-human-gut-metagenome-genome-assembly--contig:-NODE-3030-length-10764-cov-4.103184_pt1 | contig 10764 bp, 6 predicted proteins | sample MGYA00241507_ERZ502006 | MGnify/ENA primary metagenome ERZ502006 (study PRJEB25962, sample SAMEA2043041) | human gut metagenome | biome: human gut; feature: human-associated habitat; material: faeces... | reverse complement strand
CGCGGCGGCGGTGGCAGCGGCCTGGGCGGCCTGGGCTGCTGCGGGGTCAACGCCATTGGCCACGGCGTTGATTTCGCGCTGCTGCTGTTCGGCGGCCTGCCGGGCTTCCTCCAGGATGCGGGTCAGGGTTGCCTTGATGTAAGCGCGGTCGCCGCCGCACTCGCTGCAGACGGAAACAGCTTCCTCGTTGGGGTGGAACGCGCCACAGGCGCAGAACCATCCGTTTTCGGTATCCTGCGGGACGCAGGTCAGCATCTTATTGTTTGTGCGGGTCTGAAGTGTGCGGGCAATAGAGCCAGGCAGCACACGGGGGGCCTGCAGGCGGACACGCTTATAATTACGCAGATCCACGCCGCGGCCGTTCAGGAAAGCACGGTCCTGCTCGATTTCCACGCTGGAAACCGGCGTATCGCTGACAAACACAGCGTCATCGGCACCAAACAGTTCGCCGGGCTGCACATTGAGCTGCTCATAATAGAAATCATCCTCGCACAGGATCTGACCAGAAGCATCTTTGCACTTGAAGTGGATGATAAAGCCGGTCAGCGGTTCTGTGCCAACATTCTTAAAGGTCAGGCAGACCGCAACTTCACCCGTGACATCCCCTTTCAGCAGCTCAACACGGACAAACTGGACCGGGCTGCCGGCAGTGTAATAATTGGCACGGGATTGCGCCATCAGGGAAAAATTTTGATCCATTGTGTTTCACCTTGCCTCAATTTTCATCAGACGGTTCGGAGGGCTGTTCCGGCGCGGCGGGCTGCTCTGCCGATGCAGGGGCTGCGGCAGGCGCGGGGGTATCCAGCCCAAAGGGTGCCAGGTTTTCGCCTTTCATCAGGGCGTCAAACTCTTCGCCGCTAATCTTTTCGCGTTCCATCAGCACACCGGCCACACGGTGCAGCTCCGTCATGTGCTCGGTCAAAATGCGGCGGGCCGTCTCGTAAGATTCATCCATGATATCACGGATCTCATTATCAATTTCGGACGCCGTATTTTCGGAATAGCCCTTGCCCTGGCCAAAGTCTCGGCCAAGGAAGGTTTCGCCAGGGTCGGTGCCATAAACCACCGGGCCCATGCGCTCCGAGAAGCCATAGCGGGTCACCATGGCGCGGGCGGTATCCGTGGCACGCTGCAGGTCGTTGGAAGCACCGGTGGAGATATCATCCAGCACCAGCTGCTCCGCCACACGGCCGCCCAACAGGCAGACAATGTTCTCGTTCATGGCGGTCTTGGTCACATAGCTGGGGTCTTTTTCCGGCAGATACATGGTAAAGCCGCCTGCCGAACCACGCGGGATAATGCTGATCTGGTGCACGGGATCATGCGTTTTGCAGAAATAGCCGGTAATGGCATGGCCGGCCTCGTGGTAAGAGGTCAGGCGCTTTTCGGCATCGGTCACAACGCGGCTCTTCTTTTCGGGGCCAGCCACAACCTTGATAGAAGCTTCCTCGATTTCGGGTTCGGTGATAGCCTTTTTGCCCTTGCGCGCAGCCAGCAGGGCGGCTTCGTTGACAAGGTTTTCCAGGTCGGCACCGGAGAAGCCCGCGGTGGACTTGGCGATGGTTTTCAGGCTGACATCGGGGCCAAGGGGCTTGTTCTTGGTGTGAACGCGCAGAATCTCCTCGCGGCCCTTCACATCCGGCAGACCAACATAAACCTGACGGTCAAAACGGCCGGGACGCAGCAGAGCCTTATCCAGAATATCGGCGCGGTTGGTGGCAGCCATCACGATAACGCCGTCGTTGGCGTCAAAGCCGTCCATCTCAACCAGCAGCTGGTTCAGGGTCTGCTCGCGCTCGTCATGCCCGCCGCCAAGGCCGGCACCACGCTGACGGCCCACGGCATCGATCTCATCAATAAAGATGATGGAGGGCATTGTCTTTTTGGCTTTTTCAAACAGATCGCGCACACGGGATGCGCCGACGCCGACATACATTTCCACAAAGTCGGAACCGGAGATGGCATAGAACGGAACGCCGGCCTCGCCTGCACAGGCACGGGCCAGCAGCGTTTTGCCGGTGCCCGGAGGGCCGACAAGCAGAACGCCGTGGGGAATGCGCGCCCCCAGGGAGTTGAACTTTTCCGGTGCTTTCAGGAACTGAACCACTTCCTGGAGTTCAGCCTTTTCTTCATCCGCACCGGCAACATCGGCAAAGGTTGCCTTGCGCTGGCCTTCCTGCTGGTCCTTGACCTTGGCACGGCCAACATTCATCAGGCCGCCGCCACCGGCACCGCCGCGGTACATGGACATGAAGAGCAGCACCACGCTGCCGATCATAAAGGCGTACAGGATGATCTCAAACCAGGGCACGTTGGTCTTAACGGCGACCATATCGTACTGCATGGGCGCATCCGGGTTGGCTGCATTATACTGGTCGATATAATCCTTGAGGTAGAATTGCAGGAAATAAGAAGGATATGGCAGCTTGTAGGTAATGACCGCTGCCCCGCCGTTCTTGGGGGCGTAAGCATCGGTGCCATCGCCGTAAATTTCTGCAAGCAGGCCGTTGGATGTTTCGCTGGACGTGCCGGATTCCGGCAGCGGATGTTCACCTTCTTTCACGCTCATCTCGATAACGCCGGTGTTCAGGTCCAGGTTAAAGTAGGTGACCTGATTGGATTCAAAGTACCCCATGGCTTCGGACAACATCATGGTGCTCTTGCTGGAGGCAAACAGGCTGGAATAGCTGGAGATCATCACGAGTGCTGCCACCATCAGGACAGCGGCAATGATAATGCCGCTGAAACGCGGTTTGTGCTGCAAAAAATCAACTCCCTGTCAAAATCCGCCAAAACGGCGGGCGATTGGTTATTCTGCCAAGACAGAATTTTATTTGGAATATACTTCCGGTTTTAACACGCCGACATACGGCAGGTTGCGGTACTTTTCGTCATAGTCAAGGCCATAGCCCACAACAAATTCATCGGGCACTTCAAAACCGCAGTAGTCCGGCTCAATATCCACCTTGCGGCGGCTGGGCTTGCTGAGGATGGTGCACAGGCGCACGCTGTTGGGGCGGCGCAATTTCAGCATGGGCACCAAGTGAGACAACGTGACGCCAGTATCCAGAATATCCTCCACGATCAGAACATCCTTGCCGGAAAGATCCTGATCCAGGTCCTTGACGATCTTGACAAGGCCCGTAGAAGTGGTGTTGGCACCGCCATAGCTGGAAACCACCATAAAGTCAATGCTGCAGGGTTCCGTGATGGCGCGCATCAAATCGGCCATGAACACCACGGAGCCTTTCAGGATAGACACCAGCAACAAATCTTTGCCCTCGTAATCGCGGCTGATCTGTGCCCCCAATTCAGCCACCTTGGCCTGCAGCTGCTCTTGCGAAATCAAAACCTTGGCGATATCATTGTTCATATCATGCATGATCTGTTCCTCCAATATTATGATCTTGTTCCTGCTCCGGGGCCGCAGGCTGGCGGCTTTGCCGAATCAACAGGATCTGCTTTGTCTCATCATCCGGGGACAAACCGTCCGCAAAGCCTGCCCCCCACAGCCAAAGCACCTGGCTGCCGCAGGCCAGCAGCGGCATCAGCGTCCGTTCAGCCACAGGAACTTTTGCCTCATTCAGATATTTTTTGAGCGTTTTGCCAACGTGACGTCCCGCCGGGCGGAACGTATCGCCGGGTTGGCGGGTCCTCACAAAAATATTCTTATTTATTTTAGCATAATCTGCACAATAGGTGTAGTCTTTTTTCAAAAATGATGGATTTTTCAAAAAAACTTCATAATTTAGTTGTTGAATCTCCAGCTCATAGCCCCCTGGCAGGCAGTAAACGCCGGTTTTTAGCAGCTGGTGCGGTGCGGGAATGGCTTCCGGCTGCATTTTTAGCACTGAGCGGCAGTACAAAATGCCGTTTGCCGCGGTCCAGCAGGCATCCGGCGTCAGCTGTACCGCACCGCTGCCCTGCCGAACAATGGCCGCAAGAGCCTGCACATATTTTTCTTCAGGGTCACGCGCGCGGGCTGCCAGCATGCGCAGGGCAGCAGCCAGCACCGGGGCATCCGCCGCGGCAAGAATCGGGATGCTGTACCCGCCCCCGCAGGCAGCCTGCGCCAGCAGTTTTTCAGCCAGGTTTTCCAGCCAGATGTTCAGCTCCTGCAGCTGGTTGCACAGCCGCCCCACGGCCCGCTCTGCCGCCGGATTGATGGTTTGCAGCGCCGGAACAGCATAATGGCGGATACGGTTGCGGGCATAGGCATCGCTGAAATTGCTTTCGTCCTGAACATAGTGTTGCCCAAGGGCGGCGCAGTATGCCGTGGTATCGCTCCTTGTCAGGCATAAAAATGGACGGCGGTACACGCCCCGTACCGCCGGAATACCCGCCATGCCGTGCAGGCCGGTACCGCGCGCCATGCGGAACAACACCGTTTCCGCCTGGTCAGATAACGTATGCGCTGTGGCAATGCAGGCATGCTGCTGTGCGGCCAGCGCATCAAACCAGGTATAGCGCAGGCTGCGCGCCCAGTTCTCGCTGGGGTTTGGGGGAATCTGCACCCCGCTGGCAGCGGCATCGTACAAAAAGAACGGCACATGATGCGTGCGGCAGAACTCCGCCACAAAGCGGGCATCCGCATGGGCAGCTTCGCCCCGGATTCCGTGGTCCACATGGGCCGCCATGACGGTGATGCCAAGTTCCGCTTTGCAGCGCAGCAGAAAACAGAGCAGCGCCATCGAATCCGCCCCGCCGGAGCAGGCAACGATGACACGGTCCCCCAACCGAAACAAACCCTGCCGGCGGCAATAGGCCAGCAAGGTTTGTTCCATCGTGTTTACTGGGTTTTGCAATGAATTGTCTGCGTCAGTACTGTTCATGGATCTCGTCCAGATTGCTGAACCGGGTATGGGCGCCATCCCAGCCAAGGCGGACCACACTGGTTTCGCCATGGCGGTTTTTGGCCACGATACATTCGGCTTCGTTTTCGTTCGCCTGTTCGGTTTCGCCGTTCTGGGAATTGTAATAGGCAGCGCGGTACAGGAAGAGCACCACGTCCGCATCCTGTTCGATAGAGCCGGAATCACGCAGGTCTGAAAGCTGGGGGCGGTGGTCCGAGCGACCCGCTGTTTTTTCGGCAGCACGGGAAAGCTGGGACAGCGCAATGACAGGAACGTTCAGTTCCTTGGCCATAATTTTCAGGTTCCGGGTGATATCGCTGATTTCCTGCACGCGGCTTTCGGTGCGCTTGGCGGACTGCATCAACTGCAAATAGTCGATGATGACCAGACCGATCTTATCCCGTTTGGGGTCCTGGTTGATCTGGCGGATTTTTGCCTTGATTTCCGGCACCGAAATACCGGAGGAATCATCCATGTAAATGGGAACGTTATACAACAGTGACGTTGCATTGGCAAAGTCGTTCCAGTCAGAGTTGTTCAGGCGGCCGGTGCGGAATGCCTGGCTGTCAATGCCTGCGGTGCTGGAAAGGATGCGGTCGGTCAGCTGTTCGCAGGTCATTTCCAAGCTGAAAATGACGGTCGGTATCTTTTGCAGGCGGGCCACATTGGTAGCAATGTTCAGCGCAAAACTGGTTTTGCCCATACCGGGGCGGGCCGCCAGAATAATCAGGTCCGAACGGCCAAGGCCGGTCAGGATATTATCCAGATAGTTGAAGCCTGTGGGGATACCGGCAAATTTATCGCGGTCCGCACCGGACAGCTTTTGCATGGTATCAATAACTTCCAGGATAGACTCCTGAATGGTTTTAACGCCGGAGCGGTCCTGGCCGTTGCGGATATCGTACAGCTTTTGCTCGGCGCTTTCCAGCAGCAGGTCAGAATCGGATTCCTCGCTGGACTGCTGCAGGATATCGCGGGCTGCTTCGATCAGACGGCGGGTTTGATATTTTTCCTTGACGATCTTGATGTAAGAATCGACGTTGGAAATCGCCGGGACGGTTTCCGCAATGCGGGTAATGTACACTTTGGCATCATCTGCGCCCTTGAACACACCGTTCTGAGCCAGAGAGTCCACCAGAGTGATAACGTCCACCGCTTCGCTTTCGCTGAACAGGCGGCGCATTTCCTCATAGACGGCCCGGTTCTGCTCCGAATAGAACATATCGGGGTCCATCTCGGTGATTAGGCGGTTCAGGATGGTTTCATCCATCAGCGCTGCGCCAAGCACGCTTTGTTCCGCCTGCATGTTATACGGCAGCTGAATGCCCAGGCTGGACAAGCTTAATTCATTGTTTGCCATTCAGGCACCTCCCTGCCGTTTTTGTTGGAATGTAATTACAAGACCCCCTGCCAATTACAGCGGAGCCTCCTCGACCTTGACCTTGAACGCGGCCACAACACCCACATGCAGGCGGACTTTGGCATCATAACTGCCAAACTCCTTGATGCTGGCGGGCATTTCGATTTTTTTCTTGTCGATTTCGGTGCCGGTCAGCTTGTACAACTGTTCGGCAACTTCCTTTGCGGTCACTTTGCCGTGCAGCTTGCCGGAAGCGCCCCCCTTGACCTTGACAGAAACGATCTGGCCCTTGATCTTGGCAGCCAGTTCTTCAGCAGCAGCCTTAGCTTCGGCTTCATGGTGGGCTTTGGCTTCGCTCTTGGTGCGGGCGGTGTTCACAGCGTCAGCATCGGCCACTGCAGCCAGACCGCGCGGGAACAGGAAGTTGCGGGCGTAACCGTCCGACACTTCATGGATTTCATCCTTTTTACCAATGCTCTTGACATCCTGTTTGAGAATAACTTTCATCGTGGTGGTTCCCCTCTCTATGTAGTAATTGATATAATTTTCTGCCATTGGCAGGGATTCGCTGATAATTTAATTTGTTAAACTGCACCCACCAGTTCTTCCTGGCATTCCTGGTTGGCGCGGTATTCGTCGATCTGCGCGCGGATGCGGGCTTCGGCTTCCTTTACGGTACAATCACGCAGCTGGGCACCGGCCATCGTCAGGTGGCCGCCGCCGCCCAAGGGGTCCAGAATGACCTGTACGTTCAGCGCACCCATGCTGCGGGCGGAGATGTTGACACCGCCGTTTTTGGCGATTGCCACAAAGCTGGCATCCACGCCGTTGATGGTCAGCAGGTCATTGGCTGCCATGGGCAGAACCACACTCATGGCGGGGTCAAGCTCATCCGAAGTGGCGATAGCGCAGCCTTTGTAGAGGTAAGCGCCCTCCACAATAGCGGCGCGGGCTTCGTATTCTTCTTTGGAAATATTGAACAGGCGCTTGGTCGCGGCGGTTTCGGCCCCGCGGCTGCGCAGCCAGGCGGCAGCCTCAAAGGTACGCACGCCGACATGCAGCGCAAAACTGCGGGTATCCAGCATGATGCCAGACAGCAGCGCCTGGGCTTCCAACTGAGTGATGTTGTTTTGGGCGGGCATGAATTGCAGCAGTTCACACACCAGCTCGCTGGCGCTGGAAGCAAAGGGTTCGTGGTACAAAAGGATCGGGTTATCAATATGCCCTACCGCCATGCGGTGGTGGTCGATAACAACCACGCGGCTGCATTTTTCGTAAATCTTTTGGTCTTCCAGCAGGCGCTTTTGGTATGTATCGGTTACGATCAGCAGGGTTTTGGGGGTAATGAGCTTATAGGTTTCTTCCGGCTCAATAAAGTTGTGGTCCTCCCCCGCCTTGTTGAACACATCCAACAGCTGGCCCGCCAGCGTTGCCTTGCTGCGCACTGCGATGACCGAAGGCACATCGCACATTTTGCACATGCGCAGCAAACCGATGGCGGAGCCGATGGCATCCAAATCGCTCTGGCGGTGGCCCATGATGATGACGCTGTCGCTCTGGCGGATCTGGTCTGCCAGGGCGTTGGCAATGATGCGGCTGCGCACATGGCTGCGCTTTTCGACACCATGGGAAATGCCGCCGAAGAACTCAAAGCCATCGACTGTTTTCACGGCAGCCTGGTCGCCGCCGCGGCCCAAGGCAATATCAATGCTTTCGCGGGCCATCTCCTGGCATTCCTGCATAGTAGCGCCGCCATGGCCTACGCCGATGGAAAGGGTGAGCATTCCGCCGGGGTGCAACGCACGCACTTTATCCAGAATATCAAAGCGTTCTTCCATCATCCAGCGGATATCCCGCTCTTCCACCACCGCAATATAGCGGCTGTTGGACACCTTGCGCAGGAAACCGGTCGTGCGGCCGATGTATTCTTCCAGCAGGGTGTTGATGGCCTCCAGCTCGTGCGCCTGCTCGGAGTCCTTCATATCGTTGAACAGCTCGTCATAGCTGTCCACCCCAATAATCAGGTAAGCCGGGCGGCTGGCAGTGTATTCATCCAGCGTGTTTTTGTAGAACGTATCGTTGACCAAAAACAGCAATGTGCCCGTTTTGCTGCTGCGGCTGGTTGTAGCGTAGGCCGTGTAGCGGTTTTCGTCAATGGTCAGGTCCTGGCCGTGGGCGCGGGCACAGACGGAAAGGTCAATGCCGGTCATCAGGCGGTCCGGTGCAGCCAGCAGGGCATCCTGCCCCGCCAGGATCTGCTCCCGGAAGGCCGGATTATACCACACCACGGAGCCTTCGGTAATCAGGGCAGTGGGGATGGAAAAATCCGCCAGCGAATACTGGGTCTTGCTGCCCTCAAAGTTGGTTCCGCACAGCATATCGGCCACAAAGCGCCGCAGCCGGCGGATGCCAAGCACCGCCACCACCAACGCAAACACTACAAGCAGCGCCGGTGCCAGCAGCCAGCGCGGGTTACTGAACGCCAGCGGCACAGCCAGAGCGATGCACGCAACGAGCAGCAAAAAGATAATGACAAAGATATCACGTCTCAGCTTGTTTTTCATCATCGTTCCTCGGTGCCTGCAATGTGGGGCAGGCGGTCACGGTCAGATATGGTTTGGATCAAACTTCCATCAGAATGGGCAGAATCATGGGGCTGCGCTTGGTTTTGCGGTAGATATAGCTGGAAAGCGCCTCCCGCACGCGGGATTTCACGCTGGCCCAGTCGTGCATGTTATCCGCCATACTGCGGTCAAGGGCCATTTCAACCTGCACGCGGGCACCGTCCATCAGCTCCTCGCTTTCCCGCACATAGACAAAGCCGCGGGAAACCAGGTCCGGGCCGGAAAGCAGCTGGCCGGTGCTGCCATCCACGGCTGCGGTAACGATGATGATACCGTCCTCCGACAGGTGGTGGCGGTCACGCAGGACCACATTGCCCACATCGCCCACGCCATAGCCATCCACCATCACGGCACCGGCGGGCACAGTGCCCTCCACTGCCATGCCATCGCGGGAAAGGCGGATGTTCTGGCCATTTTCAGCAATATAAATATTCTGCTTGGGGATATAGCCCAGGTGCTCCGCCGTTTCGGCGTGGCGCTTGAGCTGCTTGAACTCGCCGTGAACCGGCAGGAAATACTGCGGGTGGGCAAGGGTCAGCATCAGCTTCTGCTCTTCCTGGCAGGCGTGGCCGGAAACATGGGTATCGTACATGTTTTCGTAAATGACCTCTGCGCCCAGGGCCAGAAGGCCGTTGACCACCTTGGTCACGGTCTTTTCGTTGCCGGGGATGGGGCGGGCCGAGATAATGATAAAGTCAGTGGGGCCGACCTTGACGGTACGGTGGCTGGCCTGCGCCATACGGGACAGAGCGGACAGCGGTTCGCCCTGGCTGCCGGTGGTGATAAGGACAACCTTTTCCGGCGGGTATTTGTTGATCTCCTCGATATCGATCAGCACATTATCCGGCGCATGCAGATACCCCAGCTCCCGCGCCATTTCGGTGTTGGAAACCATGCTGCGGCCATTGACGGCCACCTTGCGGCCATACTCAATGGCCAGGTCAATGATCTGCTGGATGCGGTAGATGTTGGAAGCAAAGGTTGCCACGATAATGCGGCGGTTTTTGGCGCGGGCAAACAGGCTGCGCACCCCTTCGGCCACAGTCTGCTCGGTTGCCGTAAAGCCGGGGCGCTCCGCGTTGGTAGAATCCGCCAGCAAAGCCAGCACGCCGCGGCGGCCATACTCCGCAATGGTGGAAAGGTCGGTAACGGCATCGCCGGAAAGCGGCGTGTAGTCGATCTTGAAGTCGCCGGTATGCAGCACGATGCCTGCCGGGCAGTCAATGGCAAACGCCAGAGAATCCGGGATGGAGTGGTTGACATGGATGGGCTCCACCGTAAAGCAGCCAAGGCGCACTTTCTGGCGGGGACGGATCTCATGGAACTCTGCACTGGAGGCCAGACCGTGCTCCTCCAGCTTGTTTTTGATCAAGCCAATGGTCAAACGTGCAGTGTAAATGGGCACGTTGAACTTTTTGAGCAGATACGGCAGGCTGCCGATATGGTCTTCGTGGCCATGGGTAATGAACAGGCCCTTGATGCGGTCCTTATTTTCCAATACATAGGTGAAATCCGGAATGACAAGGTCCACGCCGAACATATCGGAATCCGGGAACACCAGGCCGCAGTCCACCAGGATCATATCGCCCTGGCATTCATACAGGGTGATGTTTTTGCCAACTTCGCCCAGGCCGCCCAGCGGGCAGATGTGCATGGGAACAGCCGGGGTGGAAGCATCATAATAATGCTGCTTATAGCTGCGGCGCTGCGGGCTGCGGGGGCGCTGCACCGGGGCCGGAGCTGCTGCATTCACCGCATTGCTCGCTGCAGCCTGCTGGGGCTGCGGGGCACGGCGGCGCTGCGGCTTGCGGTGCTGGGGCTGTGGTTTTTCCGCCGCTGCCTGCGGGGCGCTGGCTGCGGGGGCAGGCGCACCGGGTTTGCGGTTCTGGTTATTATTATTTGCGCGCGGGGCACGGCGGGGGGAATT
>ENA-OPWR01003029-OPWR01003029.1-human-gut-metagenome-genome-assembly--contig:-NODE-3029-length-10766-cov-2.589301_pt1 | contig 10766 bp, 7 predicted proteins | sample MGYA00241507_ERZ502006 | MGnify/ENA primary metagenome ERZ502006 (study PRJEB25962, sample SAMEA2043041) | human gut metagenome | biome: human gut; feature: human-associated habitat; material: faeces... | reverse complement strand
TGCAAGAAACAGATGCTCAACAGAGACATACTCATCTCCCATCTGCTTTGCTTCATCTTCTGCATGGATCAGCACATTATTCAAGTCCTGACCGACATAAGCCTGACCTCCCTGTACCTTCGGTCTCTTGCCGATTGCCTGCTCGATACTGTTAATAAAGAGCTGGCCCTGAATGTTCATCTTCTCAAATAATTTTAAAATCAGACTGTCATCCTGTGTCAGCAGCGCATACAGCAAATGCTCCTGCGCCAGTTCCTGATTCCCGTTATCCGCAGCAATCTTCTCACAGTTCTGAACTGCCTGTAATGAATTCTGTGTAAATTTATTGATATTCATGGTCTTTCCCTCCTTTGAACCACAAGCTTTCTCCACGAAACTCTTCTTTCAGATGATCTGCGGAGTCTTTCTTTCGTGTTCTAGTAGAAATATAGCACGTATTGTTAGCACTGTAAAGAGTTGAGTGCTAATTTTTTTGAAATTTTTTGAGAAGAAATTCATCGTAATTTCCTCTCAAAAAGAGCAAAGCGTCAGCAGGTGTACTCTGTCCAGAACAAAGCACTTCTGCTGACGCTTTCTTTTATCTCTTTTTCATCCATTTATTTTTTTATACAGCGGACACCTTCCCGACGGAAATAATTTCAGATCAAATCTTCTGATATTCTCCTTATAACGACACGCATAGGGTACATCATTCAACTACTCCGCTATGTACAATGTAATACGTCGGGTATCTCAAAACCATACTATTTAATAAAATAGCCTGCTGCACGGATTTCTTTGGATCTCATATTCTCTACATACACATAATAAGTACCTGTGGTCTCGCAGTTAAATGTCTTTGTAACCTGATGCATTCCGTTAACATAAAGCATCGAACCATCCGGTCTGCGGATACCGACATGATGATATCTGTCATCATATACATAGCAGGAAACAACAATAGTGGAACCAGCTTTTTTGATAAAAGCACCTGAACGTACAAACCTGTTTCCCGGTATTTTCCAGTCAAAATTTTTCTGTACACTCAAAGGATCTAATAACTCATCGTCATAAACAATCGCATTGTTCCATTTCTCCTCATCTACCTGATCTGCCGGAATTACATATTCCTCCAAATCCTCTGTTTCAGTAACATCAGTTTCTTGAACTCTTGTTTCACGATATATGTCGTCCTGCTGAAGTGCCACCTGTGTACTGGATGCAAATGCTGTTACGGAACTGCCAATTACCAAAGCCAGTGCCAATAATACACTTACTCCTGTTTTCTTCCCTGCTTTCTGCCATCTAATCATATACTCCACTCTCTTTCCCAATGACTGCTCACTGTTTAATTGAGAAACAAAAGCAGGTAATTGCTCAGAACGGTTTTCCTCCTGACTGAATCGCAGCAGAAGATCAAAATATTTTCTGGCATGTCCACCTAAGAAATGGCTGCACACATGAATGTCACAGGAAATATCGCCCCATGCATCCAAATCATCCAGATAAAGCCGAAGGATTGGATTAAACCAGTTTACCAGAACAATAAGCAAAGCAAGTTTCTTTCCCAGATTATCCCTGCGCACAATATGCGTACCTTCATGCATCAATACAAGCTCAATGTCTTTCATCGGATAATTTAATGCTTTGAATACTATTACATGGTGAAAAACACCCATCACACAGGGAGAATCTATGGTATAGTTCGTACAAAATCTGACCTTTTTCCAATTTTTCCTTGGATATAGTTTTTGCAAAACTGCACGATATTCGTCTCCGTGAAAAGGAATATTTTTCCTGCAGATCCATCTGTACTTTTTCCATTTTTTCAAATAATGCAAACCAACAAAGAGCATTCCTGAGAACCAGATAAGCAGGCAACACTGCATAACCTCATAAATCACCTGATTTCCCAAAAATCCATCGCCAAGAGTATTTGCACCAAATCGTACAAAACACTTACATCTGATATAGATATATCCCAACGGCAGAATATAAAACAGCAATACCAGCCGATACAGCGGATATATGATCCGTATTGCATTATATTTCTTTGCGACCAGTGCCAGAAGTTTGCACAACAGATATGCAACCGTACCGGTCAGCGAATTCAAAACAATTACATAAAAGAAAAAATTAATCCAGTTCATCCATTAAGCTTCTTAAATCTTTCAGATTTTCCTCTGAATTTTTTTCTTTCTCACCCTTTACAAACAATGCTGAAAGAAACTCTGTCGGTGTTCCCGGTTCTCCCCAGTAATGAACTAACTCATCCATCTGAGATGAACGGTATTCTTCCTCTGTTACTTCCGGATGATAAAGAAAAACTTTTCCAGATCTGCGCATGGTAAGATAGTTCTTTCTCACCAGGTGTGCCAGATAGGTAGAAATTGTCTGCGGTCTCCAGTTTTTATCAAACCGCTCATTCACCATTGTTACCAACTGTGATAAGGCCAGTTCTTCCGGTGTATCCCAGATACATTTCATTATCAACATCTCAATATTTGTTAAATCATTCTCCAGCATAGCCATTCCTCCTGATAGATTCCTTATAAACCTATATCTTTTTCTTTTGTTTTTGCGAATCAGACACTGTGCTACAATGATAGGTCTATCCCGATTTCTGGTATTACAAGTTACACAGCGTTTCATTCGCTGCGCTCATTGTACCATGTCACTATTTGTTTGACAACAAAAGAAAGTATGAATACTGCTATACTATGAATTCTTTTAAAAATAACACCTACGATATTAAAATGTTGAACATGAAGTTTGTTCTGAATCTTACAAACTTTTGTTTCATCACCTCTTGTTACGATTCAAGTATAGCATAGCCTACATAGCTTATTCAACTAATTCTGTCAGATTAAATTAGTGTTTATATGTGTTGTTTTAGTCCTCTTCTGACTGATGTCGCAACACAACAGCAGAATATTTTGGAAGCGTCAGTTTCAGATAGCTTCTTTCTACCTGATAGGTTACCGGTGCCATGGAATAATTGTCTTCCGAAGAATACATGATCTGCGTCATCTGACAGGAAGACGGTACCCCGGCTCCACACACGCCAATCTCCATACTTCTTGTATAACCATCATTATTTACTACAATGATAAACTGCTGTGCCCGGTTAAATCTCGCATAACAGAGGATATTTCGATCTCCGCGCAAAAACTTGACAGAACCGGTGCGAAGTGCAGGATTTTCCCGATGAATCCGAATCATATCCCGATGAAAACGGATCAGAGCTTTATCCTCTTTTCCCCACGGATACGTTCTGCGGTTATCCGGATCTGTAAATCCGCACAGACCTGCTTCATCTCCATAATACAGTGTCGGAGCACCCGGCCAGGTCATCTGAATAACAACTGCCTCTTTCATGATCCCTTTATTAACACCTTCCGAAGCTGCCTGTGTTCCCAGATTTGCCGCCCGTCCCACCTTATGGTTTGTTCTGGTCAGGAAGCGGGAATGATCATGATTGGACAGCTGGTTCATTGCACACTGCAGAGAGGATGTTGCAAAACTTGCCATATAGTGTGTCATGGTATTCTCATAATTTTCTATATTGCCCAGCATATAGTCTTTATATTCATCACTGTGTTTTTCCATACCGGTCAGGAACCAGGTCATTGGCTCCATAAAAGCATCATAGTTCATGACGCTGTCCCACTGATCACCCTGCAGCCAGTCTTTCGGATCGCCGTAATGTTCTGCCAGGATCAGTGCTTCCGGGTTTGCCTCTTTTACCACGTTACGGAACTTTTTCCAGAACAGGTGGTTATACTCCTGGCTGTGTCCCAGATCAGCTGCCACATCCAGACGCCAGCCGTCTGCATTGTATGGCGGAGATACCCATTTTTTCGCCACATTGAGAATATAGGCTTCCAGTTCCGGAGACTCCTCATAATTCAACTTTGGCAAAGTATCGTGTCCCCACCAGCCCTCGTATGTCAGATTATCCGGAAATGCGTTGTCATTCTGGAAATGGAAATAACTATGGTATGGGCTGTCCTTTGTTGCAAAAGCACCTGGCTCAAAGTCTTCTGCATCATCGTATATTTTTTCCCGATCCAGCCATTTGTTAAAGGATCCACAGTGATTGAACACGCCATCCAGAATGACACGCATGCCACGGCGGTGCGCCTCCTCTACCAGTTTGATAAATAACTGGTTGCTGGCCTCCAGATTTTTCTTATTTGTTACACGGGCCTTATACAGAGAAGCCTGGCGATTGTCGCAGCAGTCCTGCGGCATCGGTTCGCCGCCATCCTCTACGATCACACCAAAATGTGGATCGATGTAGTCATAATCCTGTGTATCATACTTGTGACTGGATGCGGACACAAACAGCGGATTGAAGTAGAGCACTTCCACACCAAGTTCTTCCAGATAATCCATTTTGGACAATACACCTGCCAGATCGCCACCATAAAAGTTTGCCACGTCGAAATCTTCCGGACATTTCTCCCAGTTTTCTACCTGCTTTGTCTGACGGTTGATGTAATAATATTCACCGGTTTTCACGTCATTGGAGGTATCTCCGTTACAGAAGCGATCGGTAAAAATCTGATACATAACCGCACCTTTTGCCCACTCCGGCGTAGAAAATCCCGGAATGATGCAAAACTCGTACTGTGGCCGGAAATCTCTGGATACACCTACCCGGTCATAGGTACAGCGCAGCATACCGGATATGATTTCAAAATGATATTTGTACTGTTCCTCACCGACACGGATTTCCGCCTCATAATAGTCAAAATCACGATCACAATCTGTCAGATACATTTCAATGTGCTCATCTTCATGGCAGAGCACCACCAGGTTCACATTATCGGCAGCGGTCCGGAAACGAATTTTCACGGTGTCACCTGCCTTTGGTTCCGGCGGCATCCGGTAATCTGCTGTTCCATCAGAAAATAACGCCCGCTTTCTCAGAATCGGCCGCATCTGCAGAATATAATTTTCCACACTGTTAAATTTCTGTACTGAATCATATGTCATTTCTTTTTTCCTCGGCACTCTTATAATTTCTATTTTTACCTATAATAAAAAAGAGACAGCCAATCGATCTGCTGTCTCTTTCAAAAGGAGAAGGTATTTTTTACTATGGGGGTAGCAAAAAACTATATAATGTATTGGGGGTATTTACAGTTAGTATAATAGCAAATCCCAGTAAATAAGTGTGCATAAAGTTCACAAATTTTGTTCATTGTTTTTATGCACTTTCGCCATTACCTTCAAGTAACCTTCTCCATATTTTACGGAAATATCGTACAAACCATGGTACATTTCCAACAAATTCTTACTCAGCAGACGCTTCTACAGTTTTTTCCTCAAATAACGCCTCGAACTCATCACGGTTGATTTTTTCTTTTTCCAGAAGCAGTTCTGCACAACGATGCAGCACATCCTCATGCTCACGGATCATCTGACGTGCTTTTGCGTAACACTCATCCACGATCCGTTTGATCTCGCCATCAATTCTGGTAGCCACTGTCTCGCTGTATCCTCTGGTGTGTCCCAGATCTCTTCCGATAAAGACTTCCTCCTCATCGTCATAGCAGATCAGTCCCACATCTTCAGACATTCCGTACTTGGTAACCATAGACTTCGCCAGAGAAGTAGCCTGCTTGATATCCTGGGATGCGCCTGTAGTGACATCCTCAAAAATCAGTTCTTCCGCCACACGACCGCCAAGATCTACGATGATCTCCTGAAGCATCTGTCCCTTTGTATGGAACATTTCGTCTTTTTCCGGCAGCGGCATGGTATAACCTGCGGCTCCCACGCCTGTCGGGATAATAGAAACTGTATAAACCGGCCCCACATCCGGAAGCAGATGGAACAGGATCGCATGACCAGCCTCATGGAATGCTGTAATTCGTTTTTCCTTATCTGTAATAATGCGGCTCTTTTTCTCGGCACCGATGCCTACTTTGATAAATGCTTTCTTGATATCATTCTGGCAAATGTACATCCGCTGATCTTTTGCTGCAATAATGGCAGCTTCGTTCAGCAGGTTTTCCAGATCTGCACCGGTAAATCCTGCCGTAGTCTGGGCAATCTGTTTCAGATCCACATCATCTGCCAGCGGTTTGTTTTTCGCATGAACGGAAAGGATCTGTTCACGACCGCCCACATCCGGACGCCCCACATATACTTTACGGTCAAACCGGCCCGGACGCAGCAATGCCGGATCAAGAATGTCCACACGGTTCGTTGCTGCGATAACGATGATGCCCTCATTGATACCAAAACCGTCCATCTCTACCAGCAACTGGTTCAATGTCTGCTCACGCTCATCATGTCCGCCGCCCATACCGGTTCCACGTCGGCGTCCGACTGCATCGATCTCGTCAATAAATACGATACACGGTGCATGTTTTTTGGCTTCTGCAAACATATCGCGGACACGGGAAGCACCGACACCGACAAACATTTCCACGAAATCCGAACCGGAAATACTAAAGAAAGGCACACCCGCTTCTCCTGCTACTGCCTTTGCAAGCAGTGTCTTACCGGTTCCCGGAGGACCTGTTAAAATCACGCCTTTCGGGATTCTTGCGCCCAGTTCTGTATATTTCACCGGATTTTTTAAGAAATCCACAATTTCTTCAAGTTCTTCTTTTTCTTCCTGAAGACCGGCAACGTCTTTAAATGTAACAGAGTTTTGTGTACCGTTCATCAGCTTGGCACGGCTTTTTCCGAAGTTCATCATCTTCGCGCCGCCACCGCCGCCTGCCTGTCTGTTGGTCATCATCATAATTACAATAATAATCACCAGACAGATACCAAACGGAAGAATCGTTGTAATCCATACGCTGTCTCTTGTCACATCTTTTAACGTGTACCGGATATTGTTATCCAGCAGTAACTGTTCAATTTCATGCACATCGGAAACATTTAACAGTTCCTCGCCGTTGTCCGTCTTGGTAATAGAGAGTACACCGGTCGGCACTTCTGAATTCTGCTTGATTAACACGCTGGATACATATCCGTTCTGGACATCCCACAGGAAATTGCTGTAGCTGTATGATGATGACGATGGTGAAAGTCTTGCCAGTGCAAAATAAAGCACGGCAATCACCGCTATAACCACCAGATAGATGCCAACTCCTCCCATTTTATTTCTGTTTGTATTCATCTTTTCCTCCTCTTTCTTCTTTATTCACTTTCGATTACACCGACATATGGCAGATTTCTGTAATGCTGGTCATAATCGAGTCCATATCCGACTACAAATTTATCCGGAATTTCAAATCCGTTATAAGCAACATCTATTTCTACTTCGCGGCGCTCCGGCTTGCTAAGCAGTGTACAGATCCGTAAATCTTTCGGTCCGCGTTCCTGTAACATCGGAACAAGTCTTGACAATGTATTTCCGGAATCAATGATGTCTTCAACAATGATAACATTTTCATCTTTTAACGGCTCGTCCAGGTCTTTTTTAATCTGAACTGTTCCGCTTGATACCGTGCCGCTTCCATAGCTGGATACCTGCATAAAATCAATCATTACCGGCACGGTAATTCTTTTTGCGAGTTCACACGCAAAAAAAGCACTGCCCTTTAAAATGCAGATCAGTTTTACGGTTTCCCCTGCAAAATCACTGCTGATCTGGGCTGCCAGTTCACACACTCTCTTTTCAATTTCTTCCTCTGATATCATCACACTGATATGGTGCTGTTCCATTTCATTTATCCTTCTGCATTACTACGCTTATTTTTAATATCCTTTGAGTCGAATCCGTAACCAGCCCGGCACTGCTTCGTCTGACACCTGCCGCCCACAATATCTCATCGGATACGGCAAGCAGAAGAACCGCATCTCTTACCTGCCTTGGCACTTTCTTATCAATCAGTTCTTTTTTTAAGGTCTTTTTCGTGCCATTCCTGTCAATCCTTATAAAATCTGCCGTTTTCCGGAAACGAAAAGAAAAATTATCCTTTATTTTATCATAATCAAAGAGTTTCGTATAGTCGTTATTTCCATAAATTTCTGATAAGCTGCCCTGTTCTAAAATGGCCACTGCCTTACGGCATTCGTTTACCCGTGTAAAATACACCGGCTCATTGACAGGAATAGTTATTCTCTTCCCACGCCATATTTTTTCAAATTCCAGTAAATCCGGCATCTGCACCGCACTGTCAGCCGGATTTTGCGGCATACTTCCGCATTGCTCTGTACCGCCGTGTATACCGCCACACTGCTTTCTGCTGTCGAGGTGTGCCGTTTTGTTCCGCGCAATCGTAATTTCATCATATCCCCTTACCGCCACCAGCCCATACGGCAGGCTCACACATTTGCCGACAGAATGTTCAAGAAGCTCCTGCACTGCCCCGACATGTACCCTGTAAATATCTTTTGCACCATTGGCTGCCACTTCTATTGCCTGCCGGATAGCATACTGCTGTAAAACCGGCGGTGCAGAAACCAGCGCCTTTACAGACAACTTTACGGACGGTTTTGACGGATTTTCCTGCGGCTGTAAAATAACCGCCTTTTCATACAGCCCTGCCGCCTGCTGTTCAATATATTCTTCCGCCTGCAAAACGCTGTCTGCCAGTTCCGTCAGCTTCTGTACGGCATTGGGATTCAGATTCTTCTCAAGATACGGAATCAGTTCCCGGCGTATTTTATTTCTTGTATACACCAGTTCTTCATTGGTGCTGTCCGTCACATAAGAAAGTCCTTGCAATGTCAGATATTCCTCAATCTGTGCACGGCTCACACATAAGAGCGGACGGATAATATTGTCCCGCACCGGACGGATTCCACAAATTCCGCGCAGGCTGCTGCCCCGTACCAGATTCATCAGTACGGTTTCAGCCTGGTCATTCTGATGGTGTGCCACGGCGATTTTTACTTTTCTGCCTGTATGCTTTTCCTGCTGCGTGGCAATTTCCTTAAAAATGCGGTAGCGCAGGATTCTTCCCGCCTCTTCCTCTGACAGCTTCTCCTGGTGTGCCACAGACGGCACATCCACCCTGCGGCTTATATATTCCACCGATAACTGTCTGCAAAGCTGCTTCGCAAACTGCTCATCCCGTTCTGCCTCTGTTCCGCGGATTCCGTGATTGACATGCACCGCCAGAAGACGGATATCCAGTTGTTCTTTTTCTATAATTTCTTTTAAAACAGCCACCAGACATACCGAATCCGCACCGCCGGACAAGCCGGCAACAAGGATGCCTGTATTTTCTAACATCCGGTGTTCCTGTATATATTTGTATATTTTCTTTACCATAAAACAATTATATTCTCATTTTTCATAGGTGTCAAACAGTCCCAGTACCAAAACCGTACAGTCATCCGATGCTTTCATATCATTATAGGCAAGCGACTGTTCCAGAAGTTTCTCTGCCATTGCGGACGGTTCCCGTATCGTCAGGGCATGAATCATCTGTGCCATGCGTTCCTCTTTATTCACACACGGAATATTATCCAGTACTCCGTCACTGACCATAACAATATAATCGCCGTCATAGAGTTTCTTTGTCGTGCAGTCATAATCGACCTGTTCTAACACCCCCATCGGCAGTGTCGTTGACTGGATAATCTCCACCCACTTGTCCCGCCTGATAAAGGTGGATACCGCACCCAGCTTCATACAGTGCATATACCCCGACTGGCAGTCTATCACACTCATGTCCATTGTTACCGGATTTCCCGTTCCGCCGCCTGCAATATACGCAGAATTAATCAGATCAATGGATGCTTTTTCATCAAACCCGGCATCAATGCAGTTTTCCATCAGTTCAATGACCATACGGCTTTCAATGTAAGCGCGTTTTCCGCTGCCCATGCCGTCTGCAATCGCAGCGATGGCTTTTCCACATTCTAACCGCGAAATCAGAAAGTTATCCCCATTAAAATGACTTTTCCCCTTATTCATTCTTGCCACACCACTGAGCAGTTTAAACCGGTCTTCCTGAATAAAAATGTACTGATGATATTCTTCATTGATAATCCGGCGGTTGGAATCATCCGGATAATATCCGCTCCGCAGCACTTCTGTAAGCACCGGAACAACTTTTTTTGCTGCCACACAGCTTCTGCCCACAGTCCTTGCCTGAAACACAATGGCATTTCTGCCATTTTTTTTTGACAAATGCTGTACGTTTTTTATGCGTATCCCGTTCACGAAACATTTGCGTGTCAGTTCCCTGACAAAATCTTTTTTTCCGTCTTCCGTATGCACATACATGGTCATACATTCTTCCAGTACATCCGCAACTAAAAAAAGCTGTTTGGAAATTCCGGTACCGCTTTTTTGCGGTTCCGAAGCGTTTTCATACGCTTCGCCAAGACGTCTGAATGTCCTGGCAGTTTCCTCCAGCTTTGTTACGGAATAGTCCACTACATAATCCTGCACCCTTTCACTCATACAGCCCCTCCTGCTTCTGGCATTTTTCTGCCTATTATAGACGCTGTTTTGTGCAGTTTTTGTCAGGTAGTGTAACCTGTCACAATATTTTATTAGTTTTCCGGTTTAAATACCAGTTCATCCGGATAAATCATGCCGAATTTATCCTTTGCAACTTCTTCAGCAAATTTTTTGGTCTGGATATACTTTTTATATTCATCAATCTCATCAGACCGGTTCTGCTGTTCTTCCACCTGCTCCTGCAACTGTGCCACGCGTGCCTGATATTCTTTATTCTGCTTTTCCAGTGTCCGCTTGCCGCTCCAGATCACAGCGCCCATAATCATGACAAGGGCAAATGCAAGCACCATGCCTAAAATTGCTGACTGTTTCTGCCGCTTTCTTCTTGTTTCTCTTTCCC
>ENA-OPWR01003021-OPWR01003021.1-human-gut-metagenome-genome-assembly--contig:-NODE-3021-length-10782-cov-4.008576_pt1 | contig 10782 bp, 9 predicted proteins | sample MGYA00241507_ERZ502006 | MGnify/ENA primary metagenome ERZ502006 (study PRJEB25962, sample SAMEA2043041) | human gut metagenome | biome: human gut; feature: human-associated habitat; material: faeces... | reverse complement strand
ATGACGGCGTCCTGGCCAGCCTCCGCCGTGGCGAAGGTACCGAAGCCCACCACCAGACCGGCTACATACACGCCCCAAGAGGTGAAGGGGAGGGTGATGCAGACGGGAGCGGAGGTGCAGTCGCACAGCCAGGCCAGCTTCTCACGGGAGACCTTGGCCTTATCGGTGATGGGACGCATCACGTTACCCACGAACAAGGGGGAGAAGTAGTCGGAGAAGAACACCAGAACACCCAGCGCAGCGCCCATGATCTGAGCAATGCGGGGCGTGATGTGAAGCTTCTCATTGAGTTTGTTGGCCACGGCCTCAATGGCGCCGGACTTCTGGAAGAAGGCCACCATGATACCGATGAACACCTCGATACCGATGACCCAGATGAAATCGGCATTGCCCAGAGCACTCTGAATGATGCCGGTGAAGCCGAACAGCAGGTCCTGACCGGAGACCAGCAGACCCACCAGAACGCCGCACAGGATGGAGAACAGGGCTTCTCTCGTAATGAACGCCAAGATAACGGCGATCAGAGCAGGAGCCAGAGAAAGGATACCATAATTATCCATATTTACCTCCTCAAGTTTTCAGGTTGTTTCTCTTTTTCGTGTTGTTGCTTGTGTTGCTTGCGTAGTACCACCGATGAACAAGGGCAGACACGCCTGACAGCGATGGTATAGAAATATAACAGGTCTCCATTCGCCTCGGCCGGGGGGAACTTCCACTCTGCGGGGGTTCCCTGCTCCGGCGTCAGGAATCTGACACCGGAGCACCCCGTGTGATGAGGAGTAATGGAAACTGGTTATCAAAATTAAGGGAATGGCGTTTTACCAGACCTTGACCAGCTCGTCGGCGTCGGTCCACTCACGGTTCTGCTTCAGAGCCGTCTCCTTCAGAGTCAGCTTGCCGTCGTAGCAGGTCATGCCCAGACGCAGCAGGCGGTTATCCTCCATGGCCTTCTTAAAGCCCTTACCCGCCATCTGCAGCAGATAGGGCAGGGTGGCGTTGGCCAGCGTCACGGAAGCGGTCTGGGAGAAAGCGGAGGGGATGTTGTCCACGCAGTAGTGCATCACGCCGTCCACGAAGTAGATGGGATCATCATGGGTGGTATCCCGGCAGGTCTCAATGGCACCGTTCTCGTCGCAGGCCACGTCCACGATCATGGCACCGGGCTTCATCAGCTTCAGGTCCTCACGATAGACAATGTGATCTTTGCGGTCCTTGGCCCACAGGATGCCGTTGATGATGACGTCGGACTCCCGCAGGCACTTCTCCAGATTGCTGCGGTTGGAGATCATGTAGGTGATGTTGGCGGGGGAGGTCTTCTTGGCGGCCAGCATGGTGTTCATGTTGACGTCCAGAATACGCACCTCGTTGCCGAAGGCGGCAGCCAGCTCCGCAGGAACCTCCTCGCGTGCCAGCTCCGCGAGTGCGTGCGCAGCGGCGAGTTTCATCGCTTCGTTGATTTTCGTGGCCCGGACATCGAGCGCCCCGCGGAAAATGTAGGGGAAGCCCAGCACGTTGTTGACCTGGTTGGGGTAGTCCGAGCGGCCTGTGGCGAAGATGATGTCGGGACGCGAGACAACGGCCTTCTCGTAGGCGATCTCCGGATCGGGGTTGGCCAGGGCCATGACGATCGGGTTCGAGGCCATCGAACGCAGCATCTCGGGTGTCAGCGTGTCGGCTTTCGAGACGCCGAGGAAGACGTCGGCGCCCGCCACGGCTTCGGTGAGCGTGGAGATGCGCCGCGAGGTGGCCAACTCGCGCTTGGCGGGATTCAGGTCGTCGCGGTAGGTCGTGACGACACCCCGGCTGTCGCACAGCACGAGGTTCTCGCGGCGGATGCCCAGCGAGAGGAAGAGCCGCGCACAGGCGATGGCTGCCGCGCCGGCGCCGTTCACCACCACGCGCATCCGGTCGAGTTCCTTGCCGGCGAGTTTCGCGCCGTTGAGCAGTGCCGCCGAGGTGATGATCGCCGTGCCGTGCTGGTCGTCGTGCATCACCGGGATATCCAGCTCCTGACGCAGGCGCGCCTCGATCTCGAAGCATTCCGGGGCCTTGATGTCCTCGAGGTTGATGCCGCCGAAGGTCGGGGCGATGGCCCGGACGGCCCGGACGAATGCCTCGGGATCGGTCTCCGCAACCTCGATGTCGAAGGCGTCGAGTCCGGCGAAGGTCTTGAACAGCATGCATTTGCCCTCCATGACCGGCTTGGCGGCCAGCGGGCCGATGTTGCCCAGGCCGAGGACTGCCGTACCGTTCGAAATGACGGCCACGAGGTTGCCCTTGCCCGTGTAGCGGTATGCGTCGTCCGCGTTTTCGGCAATGGCCAGCGAGGGGGCGGCGACGCCCGGCGAGTAGGCCAGCGAAAGGTCCTCCTGTGTATGGTGGGGTTTGGTCGGGACGATCCCGATCTTGCCGGGGCGCCCTTCGCTGTGGTAGCGGAGTGCTGCTTCGGTGAGTTTGTTTTTCGTATCCATTCTGTTTTGCCGTTTTTTTTCGTTTCTGTAACCTTGTCGTGTCAGCGGTAAATGTACGACAATTATCCGGCAAAATGCAGAATTTTTAGATTTTTTGACAATATTTTTAGAAATAGAGGCGTATGCCTCCGCTGCATTGGAACCGCAAGATGCCGTTCAGCGTCAGTTCGGCTCCGTCGCCTACGTCCGGCGAACGGACGATGAGCCACTGCCCGCCCACCTCGGCCGAGAGTCCGATGTGGCGCGTCAGCATGAATTCGACCGAGGCCCGTTCGTGGATGCCTGCTCCGCCCCGGCTGCCCCGACGTTCGCCGTAGCTGCGCACGTAACGGCCGTCGCCGACCGCCTCGCGGAAGAGCCACCGGCGGCCGGCGCGCTGTCGGGCGACGAACTCCGGGGCGATGTAGTGCAGGCGGGTCGTGCGCTTGACGGCATCCCGTTCGGCGGAGATGAAGCCGCCCGAGTAGATGATGCCCACGCCGAGCCCGCGCCGTGAGGTCCAGTTGTATCCGGCCATCAGATCGAATCCCGAGTTCAGCGAACCGGACGAACTCTCTTCGAAGTATAACGCCGAGAGGATCGCCAGGTAGCCGGCGTTGGCGAACACCGTGTGTTGTGCGCGGTCGCGCGGGGCAAGGTGTTCCCTGCGTCGGGGCGTGCCGGAGAGAGGCTCCTCTTCGGGCGGTACGGTCCGGAGTGCGGTCTCGGGGTTGGATGGATTGGTCAGATTTCGGGCCGGAGATGCTTCGTCGTGCGGGTTGGCAGCCTGGAGCGGGAAGCTGCCCGGGAGCAACAGGGCGGACAGCAGCAACAGTGCCCGCCTGGCAAGGTTCGGTTGGTTCGGGGTCATTTCGTGGGGGTGTTTGATGATTGCAAGTCTTTTGTTTTCGGGGAATTACCCCCCCCCTGTATTTTCCGCGAAGATAGGAAAATCAGATGAATCGGGCAAATGTTTTCGCGGGAAACGGCTGTTTTGACCCTCTCTTCAGGGCATAATGGAGGATTCGGCGGATATGATCGGGGCGGTCTCCCTTGAGGAAGACCGCCCCGGATGTGTGGTCAGAAGAGGGTCGAGTCGCTTCCCGGCGAGGCGACGCCGAGGTGTTCGTAGGCCAGCGGAGTGGCTTCGCGTCCCCGCGGGGTGCGCTTGAGGAAGCCCTCCTTGATCAGGAACGGTTCGTAGACCTCCTCGATCGTGCCGGGCTCCTCGCCGACGGCCGTGGCCACGGTATTCAGTCCGACCGGACCGCCGTTGAACTTCTCGATGATCGTGCCGAGAATCTTGTTGTCCATGCGGTCGAGGCCGCGCGAGTCGATGTTCAGCGCCGAGAGCGCCATGCGGGTGATGGCCAGGTCGATGTGTCCGCCGCCCTTGACCATGGCGAAGTCGCGCACGCGCCGCAGCAGGGCATTGGCAATACGCGGCGTGCCGCGCGAGCGCAGGGCCACTTCGTGGGCCGCGTCGTCGTCGATCGGAACGTCGAGGATCCGGGCCGAGCGGCGGACGATGCCCGCCAGCACCGGGGCGTCGTAATACTCCAAGTGGCACTGAATGCCGAAACGCGCCCTGAGAGGTGAGGTGAGCAGTCCGCTGCGCGTCGTAGCGCCGATGAGCGTGAAGGGGGCCAGCTCGATCTGAATCGAGCGTGCCGAGGGACCCTTGTCGAGCACGATGTCGATCTTGTAGTCCTCCATGGCCGAGTAGAGGTACTCCTCGACAATGGGGCTGAGGCGGTGGATCTCGTCGATGAAGAGCACGTCGCCCGGGTTGAGGCTGGTCAGCAGACCGGCCAGGTCGCCCGGCTTGTCCAGCACGGGGCCCGACGTGACGCGCAGCTGGGCGCCCATCTCGTTGGCGATGATGTTCGCAAGCGTGGTTTTGCCCAGTCCCGGGGGGCCGTGCAGCAGCACATGGTCGAGCGAGTCGCCGCGCATGAGTGCCGCCTTGATGAAGATGCGGAGGTTCTCGACGATCTTCTCCTGGCCCGCGAAGGTTTCCAGTTCCTGCGGGCGGATCCTGTTTTCGAATTCGAGATCGCTCTCGGTGTTGCGTACGATTGACATGTCGCAAAGATAGCGATTTTTCCCGACACGGGCGGCGTGGTGCACAAAAAAATCCGGCCCGCACATGCGGGCCGGAGAGCCTGTCGGCAGGAGTGGCTACTTCTCCTGCGGCAGGTCGAGCTTGATGTATTTCGTGCCGTTCTCGAAGGTGTCTATGCGCAGCTTGATGCCCTTCATGCCTTCCAACTCCCCGGCGATCGGCTCGAGGTCGAACGAGATGTAATAACCCTGCGTGTAGCCGGCCGCATCGCCGCCCGCGCTGTGGCAGAGCACCACGTCGAGGTATCCCTCTTCGCTCGCGCCGTCGCTGCCCACCTCGATGTCGCGACTTTCGGGTGCGTCGGGCGTGCGGTCCACGGCCAGGGCGAACGTGTGCTTCGAGTTGTCGGTCACGGGATAGAGTGCATAGAAGGTCAGCCACTTGCGGGTGAGGTTGAAGGTCTGCAGGTTGAAGCCCGTCCTGTCACCGCCCAGCGCCTCGAGCTCCTCCCGGGTCGTGACCACCTGCGACGTGCCGGTGAAGATTTTCTCCGCGCGGTAGAGGCGGATGTTGTAGTCGTATCCCTCGACGGCGCCCGCGAGCAGGTCGAAGTAGATCACCGCGCGACGGTTGTCCTCGGCCTCGAAGCCCGAGGGCCGCTCGCTCGGGTAGAGCGTCTCGCCGTTGTCGCGCTCGAAATAGAAGTCTGTCGTCTCGTCTCCTTCGCCGATCGCATGGATCGTGGTGATCAGACCGTAGACGTTGGGGTAGTCTCCGTCGTTGTCGTTGCAGCCCGTGAATGCCGTGAGGCAGAGTGCGGCAAACAGCGAGCAGAGCATGTGGATTTTTTTCATGGTTGTCCTGTTTTGTCGATATTATTGTTACTTTCGCAAGATAAAATGCCGACCCTTGGAAAATACTGCGCAGGGGACTAAATTTTTTCTTGGCCGTGCAGTATTCCGGTCGAACCGTTGTTTATAAGGTGAATTCAGCAATGCAAATGGAGGAGCGTACACTGGCCGAAGGGTGCAGAAACGGCGACGGCGCGGCCCAACGGGAGTTGTACGACCGTTATGCCGGGCGCCTGCTTGCGGTGTGCCTGCGCTATGCCGGCGACCGGGCCACGGCCGAGGACCTGCTCCACGATGCATTTCTGAAGATCTACGGCGCCTTTTCGAAGTTCGAGTACCGCGGAGCGGGGTCATTGAGGGCCTGGATGGAGCGTGTCACCGTAAACGTGGCGCTCGAATGGCTCCGGACCCGCAACCGGCTGGGATGCGTCGAACTCGACGAGGGGCGCGCTGCGGCCCTTCCGGATGAGCCCTCAGCCGAGGAGGCGTCGCGGGTGCCGCGCGATGTGCTGATGCGCTTCGTCAGCGAACTGCCCGACGGATACCGGGCCGTATTCAATCTCTACTGCATCGAAGAGTATTCGCACCGGGAGATCGCGCAGATGCTGGGAATCAACGAGAAAAGCTCTTCGTCGCAGCTTTTTCGGGCGCGGACGCTGCTGGCGCGGCGAATCCGCGACTATTTGAAGACACATTGAGTTATGAAACAGGATAAGGATTGGACCGATGTCATGCGGAATGCGCTCCGCGACGCCGAGCTTCCCCCTCCGGAACACGGTTGGGCGCGGCTTGAGGCCGAGTTGCGCGGTGTGCGGCCCGAGGCGTCGGCCGGTACGGCCGGTACCGAAGGCGGCCGGACGACTGCAGCGCGCAGACCGCAGTGGAAGATCCATGTGAAGAGGATTGCTGCGGCCGCCGCGGTTGTGCTGCTCGGTGTTGCGACCGTCGGGTTCTGGTTGCGTTCCGATCGGATGGTGCCTTCTACCGATGAGTTGTTGGCCGAGATTCTCTCGGTTCCGGGAACTGCGTCGGATGCGTTGCCTGAAGGGCACGCCGGGGAGGATCCGGAGGAGACGCTGCGGAGCCGTGTGGCGCAGGCCGTTTCGCTGCCAGCCGGGCCGAGTGAGGCTGCAGGGGCACAACGGAATGCCGCAGCGCAGCGAACTGCCGGGAACGCGGCGGAGCCCCGTCTGGCCCTTGCCGCGGTGAAGCCGCAAACGGCCGGAACGCAGCCGACCGTTGATGCGTCGCAGGCGGATGCCGCTGCCCGGGAATCGCAGCCTGTGCCGGTCGCTTCTGCCGCCGGTCGCCAGACCCCGGCCGGGGAGACCCGCGCGAAGCAGACTCCTGCCGAGCCCCGCACGGAACAGGGATCGGCCCGGACGTCGTTCGACGGGCTTTATGATCAGCCCGAAACCCGCCGGGCGGCGCGCAGGCGCTCGTCGCTTTCGTTCTCGGCGGGCAGCAGCGTGGCCGGAGGCTCCGGGATCGGTTCCGGAAGCAAGGCTCCGATGCATGCCATGCAGCAGGCTCCCTCGATGCCCGGAATGTCCTCGGCGATCGGCAACAGTGCCGAGATGACGCTGCTCAAGAGTTACGATTACGATGAGAGTTCGTTCCGCCACCACCAGCCGTTGAGTTTCGCCCTGACCTTCCGCAAGGAGTTCGCCTACGGTCTGTCGCTCGAGAGCGGCATCAACTACACGCTGCTGCAGTCGGATGTCCGGGCGCTTTATGCCGACAAGGAGACCGATCAGACGCTGCATTTCGTCGGCATTCCGTTGCGTGTAAACTGGCAGTTCCTCGAACGCGGCCGTTTCTCGCTCTATCTGGGTGCCGGAGGTATGGCCGAGAAGTGCGTGTCGGCGAAGTTCGGTTCGAAATCCGTTTCGGAGCCGGGTCTGCAGTGGTCGCTGATCGGTGCGGCCGGAGCACAATACAGGCTCGGAGGCATGGTGGGACTCTATTTCGAGCCGGAGGCGGCCTACTACCTTACCGAAACCCGCCTGCAGACGGCCCGTACGGACAATCCGCTGTCGCTGACCCTCCGGCTGGGTGTCCGTCTCTCGTTCTGATTCCGGCCGACGATCCGTCGTTTCGCATACTTATTGCAAGGAAAGCCCGTGCTGTTGCACGGGCTTTCCTTTTGTCCTGGCGCAGGTCTGAATTTGTTATCCGACAGATCAAATGTGTCATTTTTTCTTGTCGGAACCAAATTTGTTATTAATTTTGTAACTTAATAAGTGAGTGCTTGATCCTGAGGTCGATGCCGTTTCGGAAGGAGGACGGCGGTTCCGGTCCGAATCCGAATGAAAAAAGCACAGATCCGGAGTGTTTCGAACCTGTGCTTTGGTAGTCCCGAAAGGAATCGAACCTTTATCGTAAGAACCGGAATCTTATATTCTATCCATTGAACTACGGGACCGGGACTGCAAAAATGCAAAAAAAATTTAATATAGCAAAATAAAATGCGAGAAAAGCAGAATAATTGGCAAAGAATCGAGGCTGTGATCAAGTGGGCAAATATGTCCACCAACTATTTTGCTCGCTACATCGGTCTGGCGCGCGGCGAGAACCTCTACCAGATCAAACGGGGCAACAACGGCATATCGCTCAACGTAGCCGACCGCATTGTCTCCAAGTTCCCCCAGATCGACAAGCTTTGGCTGCTGACCGGCGAGGGGCAGATGTTCGCCGACGCCCGGCAGCGGGGAATGCAGATACCTTTTTATAATACGGATGTCGAACAGCACATCGCCTCGCTCGACCGACTCGAGGCCGAGTGCGATCTGGTTGTGCTCCCGGTGGGTGACTGCGATCTGGCGATGGTCTACAACGGCCGCGCCATGGGTGCCGTGGTGCCTCCCGGAACGATCGTCCTGCTCAAGGCCATCGATGCGGATGCAATAATTCCCGGTGAAGAATACGTGATTGTCTGCCAAAAAATTGTAACTTTGCGAATAGTTCGGGCCGCCGATGCGGAGGGAAAATACCGCCTCGTGCCCGGCGACCGGGAGAATTTCGATGACATCGTAGTGAATGCCAGCGATATAACCTCGGTCTACAAAGTGAAGGGCAAGTTGATCATAAACAGTTGAGTATGTTTTCAGGCATCGTGGAGGGCATGGGCGAGGTGGTCTCGATCCGTGCCGACCGTCAGAACAAGGACTTTACGCTTCGGGCAGACTTCTGCCGGGATTTGAAAATCGACCAGAGCATCGCCCACAACGGCGTGTGCCTGACGGTCGTGGACATCAAGGACGACACCTATACCGTGACGGCCATGAAGGAGACGCTCGACCGCAGCAACCTCGGCCTGCTCCGGGAGGGCGACCTGGTGAACCTCGAACGCTCGATGAAGCCCGATGCGCTGCTCGACGGCCACATCGTGCAGGGGCATGTCGATCAGACGGCCGTCTGCACGGCCAAGGAGGATGCCGACGGAAGCTGGTACTTCACCTTCGAGTACGAGCCTCAGGGCGAGGGTCTCTGTACGGTGGAGAAGGGCTCGGTGACGGTCAATGGCGTGAGTCTGACGGTCTGCGACTCGAAGGAGTCGTCGTTCCGCGTGGCGATCATCCCCTACACGTTCGAGCATACGAATTTCTGCCGCATCGGCGTGGGGTCGGTCGTGAACCTCGAATTCGACATCGTGGGCAAGTATATCGCCCGTCTGATGCGCAACTACATGAAGTGACGCCATGATTACGATCAAAACCAAGGAGGCCGCATCGGTCTGGATCGGCCTGCTGGCCACGGCCATCGCGGCCGGGCTGCTTTTTGCGATGGAGGCGAAGGGGGTGCAGGTCCGCTGGATCGCAGCGGTCGTCGTGCTGTTGTGCACCTTCACTGCCGTGATGCTCATTTCGCTGTTCATCATCCGCAAGTATGTGGCCTACAAGCTCAAGCCGATCTATTCGATCGTCCTCTCGCGCAACGTGCATACCGACGAGATCTTCACCGAACTCAAGGACAAGAAGGTCGAGAACATCGGCGAGGAGCTGACGGCCTGGGCCGACACGAACGATCGGGAGATCGCCCGCCTGAAGGAGGCCGAGCACTTCCGCAAGCAATATCTGGGCAATGTGGCGCACGAGCTGAAAACCCCGATCTTCAACGTGCAGGGCTATATCTCGACCCTGCTGGACGGCGGTCTGGAGGATGAGTTGATCAACCGCAAGTACCTCGAGCGTGCCGAGAAGAGCATCGACCGTCTGATCAACATCGTCAATGACCTCGATACGATCTCGAAACTCGAGAGCAGCATGAACCGGCTCGATATGGAGCGCTTCGACATCGTGGCGCTGGCCAAGGAGATCGCCGACCAGGCCGAGATGGAGGCCGACCGCAAGGGGATCAAGATCTCGGTCAAGGGGGCCGACAACCTGCCGTCGCCGTTCTGGGTGCTGGCCGACAAACACTACATCGGACAGGTGCTGGTCAATCTGATCATCAACTCGATCCACTACGGCAAGGAGGGCGGCACGACGCGCATCCGCTTCCGCGACATGCTCGACAAGATCCTGGTCGAGGTCGAGGACAACGGGCAGGGCATCGGCAAGGAGGATCAGCCGCGGGTCTTCGAGCGTTTCTACCGCACGGACAAGGGCCGCTCGCGCGAGCAGGGCGGTACGGGGCTCGGCCTGGCGATCGTCAAGCACATCGTCGAGGCGCACGGCGAGCGGATCTCCGTGCGCAGCGAACTGGGCGTGGGCAGCACCTTCTCCTTCACGCTCAAGAAGGTCAATCTGCAGGACATCCGGTAATCCGTCCGCCGGGAAACCGGGTGCGGAACATGGATTCCGGTCGCGGGCGCTCCGGCGGCGTGTAACGCATTAAACTTCGATAAATGATACAACCTTTGAGCATAGTCTGGGACTTCGATCCGGTGCTCCTCAGCATCGGCACGTTCGATATCCGTTATTACGGGCTGATGTGGGCCCTGGCCATCCTGATCGGCGCCTGGTTCTTCGACAACTTCTGCAAACGCGAAGGACTGTCGCAGGAGGTCTCCGGCTCGATCTTCATCTACGGTACGCTGGCCACGATCCTCGGAGCCCGCCTCGGGCACTGCCTCTTCTACGATCCTGTGGAGTACCTCTCCCGGCCGTGGACCATCATCACGGGCTTCCGCGACGGCGGCATGGCCAGCCACGGCGCCGCCATAGGTATGTTGATCGGCATGTGGATCACGGCGCGCAAGTGCCGTATGCCGTACGTGTGGTGGCTCGACCGCATCATGATACCCGTATCGATAGGAGGGGCGCTGGTGCGTCTGGGAAACCTCTGCAACTCGGAGATCGTGGGGGCGTCGACCAACCTGCCGTGGGGATTCAAGTTCGTGCGTCTGTATCCCGGCATGCCCGTGGAGCAGATCCCCGCGTTGCATCCCGCGCAGTTGTATGAGGCGTTGTGC
>ENA-OPWR01003020-OPWR01003020.1-human-gut-metagenome-genome-assembly--contig:-NODE-3020-length-10784-cov-2.007270_pt1 | contig 10784 bp, 9 predicted proteins | sample MGYA00241507_ERZ502006 | MGnify/ENA primary metagenome ERZ502006 (study PRJEB25962, sample SAMEA2043041) | human gut metagenome | biome: human gut; feature: human-associated habitat; material: faeces... | reverse complement strand
TGTGTAATATAAGGTACTGCCCTCGATCTTCGCTGTGCCCAGCCGCGGCTTTTCGGTAAGCTGATAGAGCACTACGTCGTTATCCGCGTCGGTCGCGGACAGTTCAGCCTCCACGGCGATATCCACGCAGGTCTGCGCCGTGACCGGCTGCACCACCGGTGCATTGTCCGCCGCCTGCGCGGTTACGGCGGCAGCGCCGATCAGTCCCGCATAGGCGAGCACGGTTGCGAGCAGCACCGCAATGATGCGAATCTGCCTGTTTTTCAAAATCCTTCACCCTTTCCGGTCGTTTCTTCTATCGGAAAGTATGCACGCGGCTGTTAAATTTTATACCGGATCGGCAGAATTCCGGTTCGTGTATGTTTTCTTCCTGTCGGGAAACGGAAAATTCCGCAAAAGCCCTTGCCGAAAACGCAGAAATGTGGCATAATTCTATTATATATACATTGGGAAAACAGAAAGGAGATTGGCGATGGAAAATCATCAGCTTGTTCTGGTGCTCGACTTCGGCGGTCAGTACAATCAGCTGATTGCACGACGCGTCCGCGAACATAATGTTTACTGTGAGGTCAAGCCCTATAAGACCTCGATTGAGGAGATCAAGGCGCTCAATCCGATCGGCATCATCTTTACCGGCGGTCCGAACAGCGTTTACGAGGAAAAGTCCCCGAAGTGTGATCCGGCTCTGTTCGAGCTGGGCGTACCGGTTCTGGGCATCTGCTACGGCATGCAGCTGACGGCCTACACCCTCGGCGGCACCGTCGAGCGCGCCGCCCAGCGCGAATACGGCCGCATCCCGGTGGATTTCGACGTCAACAGCCCGCTGTTTGCCGGCATGAAGGCGCAGTCCGTCGCGTGGATGAGCCACACCTTCCACGTCACCCGTGCGCCGGAGGGCTTCACCTCCATCGCCCACAGCGAAAACTGCGCGTTCTGCGCGATGGCGAACCCCGAAAAGCGCATCTACGCGGTGCAGTTCCACCCGGAAGTCACGCACAGCGAAGAGGGCCAGAAGGTCATCGCCAACTTCCTGTATAACGTCTGCGGCTGCACGGGCGACTGGACGATGAGCACCTTCATCGACAACGCCATCGCCTCCATCCGCGAGCAGGTCGGCCCGAACGGCCGCGTGATGCTCGGCCTCTCCGGCGGCGCGGATTCCGTCTGCCTGTTTCATCTGCTGCGGGAACTGCAGGAGCCGCTTGGCTTTTCGCTGCTGGCTGTCCATGTCAACCATAACCTGCGCGGCGCGGAAGCCGGGCGGGATGCGGCATTTGCAGAAAATCTGTGCCGGGAATATGATGTTCCGTTCTATCTCTATTCCTGTCCCGTGGAGAAGATCGCAAAAGAAAAGCATCTCTCGACGGAGGAGGCTGGACGCGCGGCGCGGCAGGAAGTTTTTGCAGCGTGCGCAAAGGAGCAGAGGGCAGTGAAAATTGCGCTCGCCCATCACCAGGATGACGTTGCGGAGACGATGCTGCATCACCTGGCACGGGGAACGTCGCTGACCGGACTTGCCTCCTTACGCCCCGTGCGGGGGAATGTGATCCGTCCGCTTCTCTGCGTTGGACGAAAAGAGATCCGGCAGGAACTGGAAAGCCGGAAGTGTTCCTGGTGTGAGGACAGCACGAATGCAGAGGATGCTTACACGAGGAACGGAATCCGCCACCATGTGCTGCCGTATCTGACCGAAGAGGTCAATCCGCGTGCCGCCGCGCATATGGCACAGACATCGCTGGACCTGCTGGAAACGGAGGAATATCTGGAGCAGCAGACGGATCAGCTGATGGAGCGGTATGCATCCGCAGAGAAAAATGCGGTTGTGCTGCGTGATGCGGTGAGCAGCGAAGCGCCTCTTCTGCAGCGCTACGTGATCCGGCGCGTTCTGGAACAGCTGGCGGGAAAACGGAAGGATCTTACCAGGGAGCATCTGGAATCTGTGCGGGAACTTTTTGAAAAGCAGGTCGGAAAAAGTGTCTGCCTGCCGTATGGAATCACCGCCGTGCGCGGATACGAGACGCTCCGTCTGGAAAAGCAGGGAATACATTTAAAAGAAGAACGGAAAAGGAAAAGCGGCGAAGAAGTTCCAATTCCGGTTCCGGCCGGGTGGGAAGAGGAAAAAAGTCTCGCATTTGCAGAAAATCCAGTCACGATTGTGAAAAAAACATCGGTTTTTCCCGAAAGAATTGAAGAAAAAAAGTATACGAAATGCTTTGACTGTGATAAAATAAAGGATGGTCTTGTCCTCCGCACGAGAAGAAGCGGAGATTATCTGAGAGTAACCGCAAAAGGCGGGAAAAAGAAACTAAAAGATTATATGATTGATGCCAAGATACCGAAAGAGGAGCGGGATTCCATTCTGCTGCTCGCCGACGGACCGGAGATCTGGTGGGTCGTGGGGTATCGCAGAGGAGAGAGCGGCCGTGTCGGGGAAGACACGAAAGCAGTTCTGCAGATACAGATTGGCGTTGGTAAGGAGGAAAACAGATGAAAGAGACAATCAGAGTATTATTAAGCGAAGAAGAAGTAGACAGACGAATTAAAGAAGTAGCAGACCAGATCAACCGCGATTACGCAGGAAAGGAAGTGCACCTGATCTGCGTTTTAAAAGGCGGCGTATTCTTTATGTGCGAGCTGGCAAAACGCATCACAGTGCCGGTAAGCCTTGACTTTATGTCCGTATCAAGTTACGGCGATGACACCAAGTCCAGCGGAGTTGTCCGTATTGTAAAAGACCTGGATCAGCCGCTGGAAGGAAAAGACGTTCTGATCGTGGAGGATATCATCGATTCCGGAAGAACGCTTTACTATCTGATCGACATCCTGAAAAAGAGAAATCCGAAATCCGTACACCTGTGTACTCTGCTCGACAAGCCGGAGCGCAGAGTGCGCGATGTCAAAGTAGATTATACCTGCTTTAATATCCCGGACGAGTTCGTCGTAGGCTACGGTCTGGATTACGCACAGAAATATCGGAATCTTCCATACATCGGAGTAGTGGAGTTTCACGAAGACGAGGAGTAAAAAGAAAATATGAACAGACAGCGCAGTGGATTTGGACTCTACGCGGCGTTTATGGTGATTATCGTGCTTGCCATGTTCTATATCACCGGAAAAATCAGCGCAGGCAGCAGCCCAAGTCAGCAGAAATTTGAAACCGCCGTAAAAGACGGCAAAGTGACATCCGCGCAGATTGTCCAGAACAAAGAAGTGCCGACCGGCTCCGTCGTGGTACAGGAGCAGGGCGGTGACAGTTATACGGTCAATGTGACCGACGTAAACGCAGCTATCAGCCTTCTGGAGGATGCTGATGTAACGTACACCGTGCAGAATGTCCAGAGAGACAGCATTTTCATGACATCCGTCCTGCCGGCCCTGCTGCTCGGTATGATCCTTCTTTTCGGCATGTCGATGATGAACCGCTCCATAGGCGGCGGTGGAGGCGGCGGAAACAAAATGATGAATTTTGGAAAAAGCAACGCCCATATGTCCACCGACAAAGACAAAAAAGTCCTGTTCCGCGATGTTGCGGGCTTAAAAGAGGAAAAAGAAGACCTTGTTGAGGTGGTCGATTTCCTGAAAGCACCGGAGAAATATACACAGGTCGGTGCGAGAATCCCGAAAGGAGTTCTTCTTGTGGGCCCTCCTGGAACCGGTAAAACCCTTCTGGCGAAAGCTGTTGCAGGAGAGGCAGGCGTGCCGTTCTTCAGCATTTCCGGATCGGATTTCGTGGAAATGTTCGTCGGTGTCGGTGCTTCCCGCGTTCGGGATTTGTTCGAAGAAGCGAAAAAAAATGCACCATGTATCGTGTTCATTGATGAAATCGACGCGGTGGCGAGACGGCGTGGAACCGGTATGGGCGGCGGTCATGATGAAAGAGAGCAGACGCTGAATCAGATGCTGGTAGAGATGGACGGTTTCGCTGCAAATGCAGGAATCATCGTAATGGCAGCGACAAACCGCGTAGATATCCTGGATCCGGCGATCCTGCGTCCCGGCCGATTTGATCGAAAGATCGCAGTTGGACTGCCGGATGTTGGAGGAAGAGAGGCGATCCTGCAGGTTCACGCGAAAAATAAACCCTTGGGTGATAACGTGGATTTAAAACAGATCGCTCAGACAACGGCAGGATTTACCGGAGCCGATCTGGAAAATCTGTTAAACGAGGCGGCAATTGTAGCAGCAAAGGATAACCGGTGCTTTATCAGTCAGGAGGATATCAAGACTGCTTTTGTAAAAGTAGGAATCGGAACAGAACGAAAGAGCCGTATTATTTCTGATAAAGAGCGTAAGATCACAGCGTATCACGAATCCGGACATGCGATTTTGTTCCATGTGCTGCCGGATGTCGGACCGGTTTATTCGGTGTCGATCATTCCGACCGGCGCAGGTGCAGCAGGTTATACGATGCCGCTGCCGGAGCGTGACGATATGTTTATGACAAAGGGTCGCATGCTGCAGGAGATTATGGTATCCCTAGGCGGAAGAATCGCGGAAGAAATTATTTTTGATGATATTACCACCGGCGCATCCAGTGATATCAAAAAGGCGACACAGATTGCGAAAAAGATGGTAACACGGTACGGAATGTCTGAAAACGTAGGCGTGATCTGCTATGATGATGACGATGATGAAGTGTTCATCGGACGGGATCTGGCGCATGCAAAGGCCCACAGCGAGCTGGTGAGCGGGGAGATCGACAGAGAAATCCACCGGATTATCGACGAGTGTTATGCAAAGGCAAAGGCATTGATTCTGGAAAACAGTGATGTGCTGCATAAGAGCGCACAGCTGCTTCTGAAAAAAGAAAAGATCAGCCGCGCAGAATTTGAAGCGCTGTTTGAAAAGCAACCGGAAGATTTCTTCGCGTAAATGGTAAATAGTCACAAAAACAAAAGCGAAAATTTGTGATATTTGTGAAAACGGAGAATATACAAAAAGGGGCGGGTCTGCTATTATACTCTTTGTAACCCCCCCCAATACATTATATATTTTTGCTATACCCCATAAGAAGAAATACCTTCTCTGAAAAGGACAGCTTAACGGCTGTCCTTTTATCATGCGGCAGAATATCCTTATGCTGCGATATAGCGCTGGAGCAGGATTTTGGCTTGCCATTCCGAAAACGGTAGTATAAAATGGGTCTGTAAAGGATAGGTAAAGAAAATCATGGAATTTAATCGTTTTTTCAGTGATCAGAAATATATGAATGAAATGCGCCCTGTTTTCAGTAAAAGGGCGCTTTATAGTGATACGACAGAAAATTATGTGACACCGCCGGAGCCTGCACCCTACAGCAGGGTAAAGATCGCATTCCGCACCAAGCGCAGCAATGTCGATCGCGTTTTTTTAGTCTGTAAAGGGCAGAAAAATCTGATGTTTAAGGCATCATCAGACGCGCAGTTTGATTATTATGAAGTAAAGCTGCAGCTGGATAATGAAAAGATCAGCTGGTATTTTGAAATTCAGGCAGGTGCGATCACCTGCTATTACGATTTTCGTGGTGTGGTAAAACGGCCGGATGAGCACTACAATTTCGTCCTGATTCCTGGCTTTGATACGCCGGACTGGGCGAAGGGTGCCGTGATGTATCAGATTTATGTGGATCGCTTCTGCAACGGGGATCCGACAAATGATGTCCTGACAAATGAATATCATTATATCGGCGCAAAATCACAGCATGTAGAGGACTGGTACCGGTATCCGTCCTCAATGGATGTGCGTGATTTTTATGGCGGAGATTTACAGGGCGTGTTGGATAAAATGGATTACCTGGAGCAGCTCGGCGTGGAGGTAATTTATTTCAATCCGCTGTTCGTTTCGCCTTCCAACCATAAATATGACAGCCAGGATTATGACCATGTGGATCCGCACTGCGGAAAGATCGTAAAGGATGGCGGACGGCTTCTGGAGGACTGGGAAACAGATAATACCCACGCAGACCGTTATATCCTCAGAACCACAGACAGCGAAAATCTGGAAGCAAGTGACAGATTACTGATCCGGGTCATTGAGGAAGCCCATAAACGTGGAATACGGGTAATCCTGGACGGTGTATTCAATCATTGCGGTTCCTTCAATAAGTGGCTTGATCGGGAGCGGATTTATGAAAACAAGCCCGGCTATGAGAAGGGCGCGTATATTTCAGAAGACAGTCCGTATCATGATTACTTCAGCTTCCATGACAATAACCGGTTCCCATATAATCCGACCTATGATGGATGGTGGGGCCACGACACGCTTCCCAAGCTGAATTATGAGGGATCCAGACAGCTTGAGGACTATATTTTGCAGGTCGCGAGAAAATGGGTATCTGCGCCCTTTCATGCAGATGGCTGGAGATTGGACGTTGCGGCAGATCTTGGACATTCCCCGGAGTATAACCACCGGTTCTGGGCAAAATTCCGGGATACGGTCAAGGAGGCCAATCCCCATGCATTGATTGTTGCGGAGCATTACGGAGATCCGTCTTCCTGGCTGCAGGGAGATCAGTGGGATACGGTTATGAACTATGACGCATTTATGGAGCCGGTCAGCTGGTTTTTAACAGGCATGGAGAAGCACAGCGATGATTATCGGCAGGATCTTCTGGGAAACGCGGACAGCTTTGTGGGCGCAATGGCATATCACGGAGCAAATATGGCGATGCCGTCCTGGTTAACTGCCATGAATGAGCTCTCCAACCATGACCATTCCAGATTTTTGACCAGAACAAACCGTCGTGTCGGCAGAACGAACAGTCTCGGCGCAGAGGCGGCAAATCATGATGTAAAAAAAGCAGTGCTTCTGGAGGCTGTTGTCATGCAGATGACATGGCCTGGCGCGCCTACGGTTTATTATGGCGACGAAGCGGGCGTCTGTGGCTTTACCGATCCGGATAACCGCCGTACCTATCCGTGGGGCAGGGAAGATAAAGAGCTGATCAACTTTCATCGGGAGATCATCCGGATTCATCGTCAGAATAAGGAATTTAAGACAGGCTCCTTAAAATGTCTGACCCTGGACTATAATTTCCTGGCATATGGGCGATTTACAAAAAATAATCATTCGGTTGTTTTGATCAATAATAATGAAAATGAGATTACAAAAGAGCTTTCTGTCTGGGAGTTGGGGATCCCGCGGGACTGCACGTTGCAGCGGCTGATCCTGACCGGGGAAAGGGGCTATGATATCAATCCGATGGAGATAGAAGTTTCAGCAGGAAGAATTACGGTGACGATGCCGAAGACCTCATCCATGATTTTGCAGTATCGGACAGAAGAGGAAGAAAAGCCGGTGAAGCCCAAAAACCGGCGCAGCTTCTGGGAGTTTGGCTAAAAAAGGAATATTATGTTAAAACAGTATTTAGAAAAGACGGCGCAAGACGCCAGATGATCATGCTGGTGTAAGGATAGGCACCCGGAATGAAATATCAGTTAGAAAATGCTATATAAAAAAAGCCCGATGATTCGCGGTTGCCCGAAAGAAAACTTTCAGGCGAAGCTGCGAACCGACGGGCTTTTTGCGTGCGTACATGGAATGTGGATACCGGTGTGTACGTGTATGTAACGTCGATCAGTCGATAATATTGTCCTCATCCAACGCGATCCACTCGTCGTGCAGACGGTTGCGGATGTCTTTTAAACGTTTGGAGGTATAGAACGTGAAGATAATATTTTCAATTCCGGCGAAGATCAGCGAAATGCCCATGACCTGAACGAACAGGCTGCCGCCCTTTGCAGGGTTGAAGGTCAGGAAAATACCAAACAGCAAATAGACGATGGCGGAGAATAAAAGCAGTCCCCAGCCGGAGAGCTGATAGTGGCGGGCATCCATCGCGGTCTGGATTTTAAATACACTCTCTACGATTTCATAGATACCGACCAGCACCCAGGTAATGGAAAGTATAGCACCGGGATGGGTCAGAAACAAAATACCAAACAGCAGGGCGAAAAGTCCGAGTGCAAGATCGAACTGGAAGCCGATGTGGTAGCTGACGTTAAAGAAGTAGCCGACTATTTTGCTGACGCCGAAAACAACCATCAAAACACCGAGCAGGGTGCAGATAACGTTCATGGAAGTATTGGGCCAGATCAGCAGCACCGTGCCGAAAATGCCAAGCAGCAGGGAGCTGACCAGTGCGAACCATTTGGCACATTTGAAAGCATGCGTGGTTTCATCAACAATATGATTGGAATATCTCATGGTAAAAGTCCTCGATTCCTGCATATTTGCGGATGCGGACACTGTTTTCCGTTCCGTATAAGCTCAGTATAGAACGGCAGCAGGAAAAAAACACCGGTCAGATTTGGAAAAATGAGGAAAAAATGAGCTGCCAGGCAGAAGAAAGCATGGAAGCATACAGGTTCGGAGACAGCACAGAGGAATTGGAAGCGTTTGGTGCTTTACAAATACAGTAAAAAGAGGTTATCATAGTAGGTAATAGGGAAAATGGGTATTTCGCGAATGGCACGGGTGAACTGAGAATGGAGAACACATGATCAAACTGGTGGCGACAGATATTGATGGAACATTGCTTCAGAGTGGAGAAAGGGAAGTACCGGAAGCAGTTTTTGTTCAGATCGACAGACTTTTGAAAAAAGGAATATTATTTGCGGCAGCGAGCGGCAGACAGTACAGCAATCTGAAAAATCTGTTTGCTCCGAAGGCGGAAGAGATGACGTTTCTGTGCGAAAATGGTGCGATTCTTTATCGAAAGGATCAGATTTTAAAGAAACGGCCGATGCCGCGCAGCCGAGCAGAAGCGCTTGCAAAGCAGATTCTTGTCAATGACGATATGGAAGTTCTGATTTCCGGAGCCAATACCAGTTATCTGATGCCAAAGCATGACGATTATATTTATCATATTCAGTATTTTTTGGGAAATCGTGTAGAAATTGTTCACAGCCTGGACGAAATTAAAGAGGACATGATAAAGGTATCAGCTTATTGCAGAAGCGGCGCGGCAAAATATGACAAGCCGTTCGGTGATCCGTGGAGAGGAGAGTTCTCAGCGGCGGTTGCAGGGGAAAAATGGCTGGATTTTATGCTGTCGGACAAAGGAACCGGGATGCGGGATCTTTGCGGTGTGTTGGGGATTTCTCCGGAAGATGTGATCGCGATTGGGGATAACTATAACGATCTGCCGATGCTGGCAGAGGTCGGGCATCCGTGGATTATGAAAAATTCGGCACTCGATCAGGCGGGCTTTGGGCAAAGCCATGAATTTTTACGGGCGGAAAGTGTAGAAGAAATTTTGAAAAAGCTTTGAAAGGAAGGGTAACAGGATATGATGGTTTCAACGAGAGGACGATATGCGCTGCGCGTGATGATCGATCTGGCAGAGCATAATAATGGAAAATTTATTCCGCTGAAGGATATCGCGGAGCGGCAGGAAATTTCAGAAAAATATCTGGAAAGCATCGTGAAATCCTTAACGAAGGCAGACGTGCTGGAGGGGCTGCGCGGCAAAGGCGGAGGCTACCGGCTGACCAGACCGGCGGAGGAATACAATGTATATGAGATCCTGAAGCTCACGGAGGGCAGCATGGCTCCGGTGTCCTGTTTAGAGGACGCTGCAAGGGAATGTGAGCGAAGAGGAATGTGTGCGACGCTTCCGGTCTGGGAGGGGCTGGAAAAGGTTGTTCGGGAATATTTGTCGGGTATCACCATTCAGGAGCTGACCAAGCAATGGCAGCCCGGAGATAATTATGTAATTTGAATGACAAAACTGCTTTATTTTGCAAATATTTCACGGTTTGTACGTAGTAAGTAAAGGCAAAATGTGGTATACTATAAAACTGTAAAAAAGCGCTGTTTTATGAAAAAGAGCAAGTGCCGACAAAAGAACGGCATAGATTCGTGTATCGGCACAGGAAGGCCGGAATATGACGAAGGACGAGCGCAAAGAGCAGAAGCGCAAAGAAGCTTTCCGGAAATGGGCACGGCAGCATGCAAAGCTGCGCAGGAATCTGAGAAAGCATGGTGGGGACATTCTGCAGTCCGGCAACTTTAAAAGCACCAATAGCTTTATCCAGCACGGAAGCGTGTCCGTACACAGCCATTCGATCCGCGTGGCGGAATGCAGCTTAAAGCTGGAAAAATTTCTTGAAAAACTTGGCATCCACTGTCACGAACGGGATCTGGTCCGGGGCGCGCTGCTCCACGACTACTTCCTCTATGACTGGCATGACAAGTATTCCCACGAAAAGCTGCACGGCTTTTACCATCCGCATGTTGCGCTGGAAAATGCGAGTCGGGAGTATCAGCTGACGCCGCGGGAACGGGATATTATCCGGAAGCATATGTGGCCGCTGACTCTGTTCCACATCCCGCGCTGTCGGGAGGCATGGGTCGTGACGACTGCGGATAAATACTGCTCCTTGAAGGAGACGCTTCTGGAGCGCAAGGGGCGTAATAAGAACAGAAAGAAATCAGAAAACAATGACGCAGAGGACACTGGCTGAGAGTCTGGCGGCTTATGCAGACAGCGATTACTATCCCTTTCATATGCCGGGACATAAACGGCGGCTTACAGAGACGCTGCCGGATTTTCCGGAGGCGCTGCAAAGGGCGGCGAGACTGGACATTACAGAGATCGACGGTTTTGACAATCTGCACGATCCCGAAGGAATTTTGAAAGACGCGGAGGAAAAGGCGGCGGCGCTGTATGGTGCGGACAGTTGTTACTACAGTGTCAACGGAAGCACGGCAGGGCTTCTGACCGCAATTTCAGCAGCAGTGCCGGAGGGTGGAAAGCTGATTCTGGCGCGCAACTGCCACAAGGCGGTTTACCACAGCATTTA
>ENA-OPWR01003017-OPWR01003017.1-human-gut-metagenome-genome-assembly--contig:-NODE-3017-length-10789-cov-1.614962_pt1 | contig 10789 bp, 10 predicted proteins | sample MGYA00241507_ERZ502006 | MGnify/ENA primary metagenome ERZ502006 (study PRJEB25962, sample SAMEA2043041) | human gut metagenome | biome: human gut; feature: human-associated habitat; material: faeces... | reverse complement strand
AAAAGTTCCTGTACACTTAATTTCCTTTTTTCCACTTAATAAAGTAAGAACAGTGTAACCGTTGTCCTCATTTCTAAAGGTAATATTTTCTACATATCCACTGATATTTTTCATTTAATGTTCCTTATCCTAACAAGGCTGTCCAAAAATGGGACAGCCTTTAGATTAATATTTATTATTTTAATTTTTCTGAATTTTCTTTATCATTCATTACAATATATCTCATCTCTAGAGAATCTTTATTGTAACTTTTTTCGTTGCAATCCATTTCAAATTCAATATCTACAGTACTTTTTATATCGTTTTTATTTAATCCTGCAAAAACTTCTACGTAACCATAAATTTCGTTTGAAATATTTGTACATATTGGCAACTTGTAACTATTCGTTTCGTTAATGATTTGTGTTAGGGCTTTGTGTAAATCATCATAAAAAAGCACGTTAAAGCTATCTACTTTGAACGAATCTTTTTCTTTTATTATACATTTTATAATTAATTCAACCAAAACTGTACAAAAATCCGCCAAATATTTAAGAAAATACTTTGACGGATTTTTAATACTCAATTTCAGACTTTATAGCCTACTTTCTATTTTACGAATATATTTTTTTAAAAGCATTGCCCATTCTGCAATATTTGCATCAGTAAAATGATTTGCCATTCCACTTATACTAATCGCAGCATAGACATTTTTAGTTCTATCAAAGACAGGCATTGCAATGCACTTAATACCAAATTCATGTTCCATATCATCAAGAGCATAACCTCTCTGTTTCGTTCTTAAAAGCTCTTCTCTAAACTGTTTTTTATCAATAATACTATTTTCAGTGAACGCCTCCAGTTTATGATGTTCCAGATAATCTGAAATTTCTCGCTCTCCCATGTTGGCAAGCATTGCTTTCCCAAGCCCTGTACAATGCATCTGGGCTCTTTCTCCCAAAATAGAACGCATCAGCTCTATTGAATCTGCCGGATACATGGCATCCAGATAAAGTACTTCTTGTCTGTATGGCACTGCCAGATAACATCTTTCACCTGTATAGTTGGAAAGTTCCTGCATATATGGTCCTGCAATCTTCGTGATAGAATACGTATCCCCTAATGCCTTACTCAGATTAAATATCTGAATCCCCAACCTGTATTTACCGGTTTCTTCATCCTGTTCCAGATATTCCATTGCCTTGAGTGTAGAAAGAATGTTATGTACCGTACTCTTATACAATCCGAAATACTCGCTTACTTCTGTTACACCAAGCACGGGCTTCTCTGTAAAAAGATTCAGAATCTCCAGTGCTTTCTGAAGACTTTTTACCTTAATTTCATTATTCTCTGCCATTACCCCTCCTGATCAAACTTATTTACTACTGCCGTACTTGAATGTCAAATCTATGTAAACTTAGTATATCATTTCCACTGATTTTTGCAATGTAAAAATCAAAAATCAACATTTATCTATTTATTTTATACTAACACTTTTTTATAATCCAGCTCTCTCATTCTATTCAGAAGTGCCTTTTCCTGTTCAAGAGTAAGATTTTCCATTGGACGTCTCATCTTGGTTGTCTTGATTATACCTTCTTCTTTCAAGATTACTTTGTATGCTGCGATATTATTGATTTCACACATTGTAGCATTTAAGATATTGGTACGTCGCTGGTATTTGGTTGCCATATCATAATCTTTCTTCTGGACTGCATCCCAAATTGCCACGTAATGCTCTCTAACGATCATGGCATTTCCGGAAACAACACCGTCACCGCCAACAGCGCATACTGCTTCAAACAGATGGTCCGGTCCTACCAGAACACTGAATGTCTGATCTTTTACCATCATAAACTGTTGTAATTTCGTGAAATCTGGATAGCTGTATTTGATTCCAAGCACGTTCGGACACTGTTTCGCAACTTCTTCACATACTGTTGCATTTACATCATTGATAGCATTCTGCGGAATCGCATACATGTACACCGGGAAATCTTCAGATACACTGTGCGCAACTTCTACATAAAAGTCAACCAAGCCATGATCACTTAGTTTATAGAACGCAGGGGTTACAACTCCAATTCCATCTGCACCAATCTTCTCTGCATGCTGTGCCAGTTCGATAGTATCTTTCAGATTCCATGCGCCTACATGTACAAATACCGGAACTCTTCCTGCCGCTTCTTTAACAGTTACTTCTGCAACCTGTTTCCTTTCTTCTACTGTAAGATACATCATCTCACCTGTAGTTCCACATGGATATAAACACTGAAGTCCACCATCAATCACATGATTGACCAGATTTTTCAAAGATTCTACATCAATGGTGTCTTCCTCTGTTAACGGTGTTACGATTGGTACTACTGTTCCGTATAATTTCTGCATAACTTTCTCTCCTTTAGCTTCTTTTTAATTGCTGTTGTTATTTACCATCTGTTAAAGCCCCGCATGATCAGAACCTGACTGTTCATCCCCTCCGACAGATCTGAAGCCAGAAAGGCCACACCGTTGGCTACTGTTTCCGGTTTAAACAAGTCTCCGCCAGCTGAAAGAATATAATTTCTTCTTTCTGATTTCTGGAATAACTCCGTGTCAACAGGTCCCGGACATATGGCATTGATCCTGATCCCAAATGGCCGTACCTCATCTCCCACTGCCTGTGTCAGGCAGATCACCCCTGCCTTGGATACAGAATAGGCAGCACTTCCGGGTAACCCCCTTATGGCGGCTCCTGAACCGATATTTACTACATTTCCACTTTTCTGTTCTTTCATATATGGCAGAACCGCCTTCATCATCAGCATTACTGAACGCAGATTTGTCTCGCATATTTCATCGAAAACTTCCACAGGCATGTCCAGAAAGGGCATTTCCTTCGAGATTCCTGCATTGTTTACAAGAATATCGATTTTCCCGTACTGTTTCATGATCTTTTCTGTCATCTCTGTAATCTCATCCGGTTTTCGGACATCGCACAGAAAGTATCCGGCCCTGCCGCCTTTCTGTACAATCTGCTCCTGCACGTTCTGCAGGGACACCTCTTTCCTTCCTGCCAGAATCACTTCAGCTCCCTCTTCTGTCATTTTCAAGGCAATCGCTTTACCGATTCCGCTGCCGGCACCCGTGATCAGCGCTGTTTTTCCTTTCAACAACATGATTATACCTCTTTTATTTGTTTACACAGTTCTCCGGTTCTTCCCCTTTGATCACTTTAATGATATCTCTGGCTGTTGTCATACTTACATTGTAATAAGACTCCTTAGTCTCTGCTCCTGTGTGCGGAGTCAGAACGATATTTTCGCATTTCAGGATTGGAGAATCCAAAGGTAATGGCTCTACTTCAAATGCATCCATAGCTGCACCTGCAAGCTTGCCGCTTGTCAATGCCTCTGCCACTGCATCCAGATCAACCAGTGCACCTCTGGCAGGATTGATCAGGTATGCACCGTCCTTCATGGAAACGATGGTTTCTTTATTGAATAAATGATGAGTTTCCGGCGTTGCAGGAATATGGATACTTACGATATCACTCTTTGTTATAACTTCTTCCTGGGTAGTCATTCGCACGCCAATCTCTTTTGCAGCCTGCTCATTTGGATACAGGTCGAATGCGATCACTTCTACGTTAAAGCACTGCAGTTTCTTTGCCACAAGACGGGCAATAGCTCCAAATCCCAGAAGCCCTACTGTTTTTCCCTTGATCTCACTTCCGATGAATCTGGTCCAAAGACCTTTTTCCATATCCTTGTGAAGAGGCATTACATGTCTGAGCAAATCCAGGATCATGGCTACTGTCAGCTCTGCAACTGCATTGGAATTCTGTCCAGGTGCATTTAATGCTTTTACTCCATATTTCTTCGCCAGTTCGCCGTCTATGTTGTCTACACCTACTCCAAATTTGGCAACTGCCTTCAGGTTTGGAAGTGCCTGATATTTTCTTTCATCACGGAAATCATCCATTCCGATCAGCGCTGCCACTATGTCTTCTCTGTCCGGATGATTCTCGATTTCTTCTGTTGTATAAGCCGGAAATTCTTTCGCCGGATCAAATACCACGTCAATTCCGTTATCTTCAAATAGTTTCCATGCATCCTGACACAATGTGTCAAAATGCGAAGCTGATACCAGCACTTTACTCATTGTAATTCCTCCTCTAGCTCTAAAATGAATGTTTAATTTTACTTTTTATTCGAACTTACAACTGATACGATAACTGAGATCAAAACGATCAGTCCGTAAGCCATTGTCTGTACACCGAATGGAAGGTTCAGAGCAACCAGAATACCAAGAAGAATGGTGATGGTCAGAGAACCAGCAACCGTTCCCAGATAGTTGCCTTTGCCACCTAACATAGAAGTTCCTCCAATAGCAACTGCTGCAATGGACTGGAACTGGTAAGTATCACCCATTGCCAGGTAACAGGAACCAACTTTCCCTGCAAGAAGCGCACCTGCAATACCTGCCGTCATACCACTAATGGCATAGGAAAGAATGATGGTATTGTCTACGCGGATTCCTGAATATTTCGCAACAGTTGCATTATTGCCGATAGCAAATAATTTGCGTCCGTATTTCATTTTAAAGAGCGCCAGCATGACTACTACTGTCATAATAATCCAGATAATTACCAAATATGGAATTCCCAGCAGATTCTTCTGTCCAAGTGTCAAAAGAAGAGGCGGCGCGGACTGTCCTGGACTTCCTTGGGTAAGTGCTACCAGTGCTCCCTGAAGAATAATATTCATACCAAGCGTCATTACGATAGCCGGTACACGGAGACAGGAAATACAGAATCCATTAATTGCACCAAGGCCGAATGTTACTACCAGCATAAGAGGGATACCCCATACAAGATTCGCATTACTGGAATTTACAAGGTTTGACACCATGTATGCGCCAATGGTCATCATCCATGCTACAGAAAGATCGATGCCTCCTGTGATAACAACCAGTGTCTGTCCAAGCGCCACGATTCCGATTAATGCAGATTCAAGAAATACCGTACGAATATGAGAAAGTCTGGCAAACCCTGGCATATATACAGAAAATCCCGCAAACAATACCAGCGCAATCAGATAACAAAATACAACGCCCTGATTTTTTTTGATTATAGCTTTAATATTCATTACTCAACCAGCTCCTTTCTTTCGTTTCTGATTTCAGATATTGTAGATATCAGCACTGCTGCAATCAGTAATGCCCCCTGGAACAGTGTTGACCAGTAAGATGATGCTCCTGCAAAAACAAGAAGGTCATTGATAGCTTTGAAAGCAAGTACACCGATAATGGTTCCGTACTGTCCTCCGATACCACCTGTCAGCAACGTACCTCCGATTACTGTAGCAGAGATCGCCTGGTTGAAGAAACTCTCGCCTGCAGTAGGAGACCCTGTAGCAGTTACTGCAACTCTGTACAAACCGCACATTGCTGCAAAGATTCCGGATGCTGCATATGCAAAATAATTTACTTTCTTTACATTAATACCATTTAAAGATGCTGCATGTGCATTGTTACCCACTGCATATAAGGAAATTCCCAAACGTGTCTTCTTAAACCATGTCCAAAGTATCAGACAGGCAATGATAATTATCAGTGCCACTGAGAACTTTCCACCAAACCTATGAGTCAATGCTCCGATAAATTTCTGAGGAACCTCACCACCGTCTCGTGGAAGTACCAGATATGCGATACCTCCGCATATGTACCAGGTTGCAAATGTTACAATAAATGGCTGAATTCTAAATTTCTGAATAATAAATCCGTTAAAGAATCCAACACCTGCACCGATGCATAGGCAGAGAACAGATATCAAAATTACAGAAATCCATGAATCCTGCATATAGACAGCTGCCACACTACTGGTAATACTGATAACACCTGCGATAGAAAGGTCAATGCCTCCTACCAACAGTACGAAAGTTTCACCTACTGCCGCAAAGAGCAGTGTAATTGCAGATTCCGCTTTAAGGCTTATCCAACTCATGGAAAATAAATTCGGCTGCAGATAGAAAGTTATAATCTCAAGTATCACAAACAATATGATTGAGACTTTTGCAGGCGATTTCCAGAATACTGATTCTTTGAATTTTTTCATTGTAGTTCCTCCTTACACTGGTTTCTCGCCGACTGAAACACGGATAATGTTCTCTCTGCTGATCAGTTCATCATCGAGTCTTCCTGTTATCAGGCCATTGTTCATAATGATTACACTATTGCAGACATTCATAAGCTCCTCTGAATCGGTGGAATAGAACAGAACCGCTTTTCCTTCTTTTGCAAACCGTTTCGTGATGTTAAACATTTCTTTCTTCGTACCAACGTCTACACCACGAGTGATGTCATACATTAATACGATATCTGGTTCTGTAGCGACCTCTTTCGCCAGAACAACTTTCTGCTGATTTCCACCACTGAGAGTTCCTGTCAGTGTTTCTGAAGATTCCGCTTTGATTGCCAATGTTTTCATTCCCTCTGCAACAAGTTTCTCTTCCTTCGCTTTAGATAAAAACAAACCATTGGATATCTTATCCAGACAAGGAAGTACAATATTTTCACGGATACTCTGCTTAAGAGTAAGTCCCTGTGTTCCTCTTTCTTCCGGAATAAGGGCAATTTTTTCTGCCATTGCCTTTGTCGTGCTGTTCAATTTTACTACGCGACCTTTTATCTCGATTTCTCCCTGATATGGCATTAATCCGAACAGGCACCTGAACAGTTCCGACTGTCCCTGTCCTGCCAGACCACCTACGCCCAGGATTTCTCCTGCTCTCAGATCAAGATTGATCTTCTGGAGCATATGACCGCAGTTTACATTTTTCATGGAAAGTAATACATTATCTTTCTGTGTGAAATTTTCTTTCTCAGGATAATATCCCCCAATCTCACGACCAAGCATAAGAGATACCAACTGATCAGAATCAGCTTCTTCCATTTTCAGATCTGCTACATCTGTACCTGCACGATATACGATTACCTTGTTGCACAGAGAACGAATTTCATCCAGCCTATGTGAGATAAAAATAATTACTTTTTTCCGCTGCCAGACGACGTATAATATCCATCAGCCAATTGGCCAGCTTATCCGGAAGTGCGGAAGTTGCCTCATCAAAAATAATAATATCGCCGTCCCTGTTCAATGCCTTTAAGATTTCCAGAACCTGTTTCTGTGCCAACGGAAGTATTTTTACTTTTGTTTTCGGATTAATTGGATCTACATCATACTTCTTGAATAATTCAAGAGTTCTTTTTTCCAAATCCTTATAATCAACTCTTCCGATTGCATTTGTGTCATAAAAACCAAGAAATAAATTCTCTGCAATAGTCAGCTCAGGAACAAGACTCAGTTCCTGGTAAACAGCACATATTTTCTGTTCAATGGCATTACGGGTACTGGTGATGTTCAGTTTTTTACCCTCGAAATATATTTCTCCGGAGTCTGGCTTATATTCACCACAGAGGGTCTTAATCAAAGTACTTTTGCCTGCCCCGTTTTCACCCAGAAGAGCTACAATGTCACCTCTGTCAGCGTGAAAGTTTGCATTGTCCAATGCCTTAACTCCGGGAAAGGACTTACACACATTTCTCATTTCAAAATCAGACATATTTATCCTTTCTGGTTTTCCCCGAAAAATACGGCAGGATCATTGGCTAACGATCCTGCCGCATTCAATCATTCAGTCAATAGTTTAAATGTTTATTTTATTAAGTTTATCTTTATTCTTCTCCTGTAATAACGCTCATCGGAATGTCAAGGCCAAATGTGCTCGGTACTGCCGGCCAAATCAGTTCATCCGGCTGATCTTCGAAGTAGTTAACACCTTCTTCTGCAAGCTCGATCGGAACATCGGAATATTCGCCCATATCATATCCGTTGGATGTTGCAATAAATGCACAGTCAATGACTGTTTCTTCATCCATCTCCTCGCCATCCATAATACGGATTGCATAGTTAAGAGCTACCGCACTAAGACCTGCAATGTAAACATCGATGATACCTTCTGCATTATTTGCTTTTAATGTTTTCAGGTTTCCATTGTATCCACCACCACAGCTTACCGGAATGTCAAGTCCAGCTTTACTGAATGCATTTACTACTGCTGAAACATAACCCTGTGTTGTAACTGCATCAATATCAGGATTTGCAGCAATGATACTTGCCAGTGCCTGCTCACCTTTTGCAGGATCATAATCATCTACATAATCAGATACGATGTTGATCTTGTCATAGGTTTCAAACATTTCTTTGGAAGCACTGTATTCCAGTTCTGCCTCTGCAGCTCCCTGAAGTCCCTGATCAAGAACTACATTTCCTTCTCCTCCAATTGCTTCTGCCATCCATTTTGCAAGAATCTTATAGGATCTTCCTCCATCAATTCTGATGTGCCAGCAGTTGTCATTAGATACAGATGCAGGCTGGTCAAAAACTACTACTTTAATTCCGGCATCACATGCACGCTGAATCGCCTGGTTAACACCTGTTTCAGAAGCCGGATCTACAAGAATACAGTCATAACCCTGAGCTGCCATTGCGTCAATGGATGCTGACTGGGATTCTGCATCATTCTCACTGTTTACGATGGTAAGTTCACATCTGCTTGCATATGGTTCCTGGGATGCAACATATTCTGCGATAGCTTCCATCTGCTGTCTCCAGTCGTTTCCCATATAAGAGTTGCTAAGCGCGATTTTATATTTTTTTCCTTCCGGATTGATCTTCGCTGTATCAGAATCTTCATCTGCTGCCGCGTCATCAGATGGATCCTCTGCCGTTTCCTCCGTAGTTTCCTCTGCTGCGTCCTCTGCTGCCCATGCACCAACACTTCCAAACACTGTTGTTGCTACCATTGCTGCACTGAGTAATCCTGCTAAAACCTTTCTCTTCATTTGAAATACCTCCGTTTTTCTTTTTTTATTTTTAAGTTTTTGCTACTTTAATCAATGAATTCCCCACGGGAATTTATTCAATGCAACCGCCCCATTGGCAGTTACATGAAGCATACGTTCCAGCCTTACTCCTGTTTTCCCCAGCTTTCCCGTATACATCTGTGGTTCTATACACACTACCATATTTTCTTCAATGACCGAGTCATCTACAAATGTAAATCTCGGATTCTCATTTACATTACATCCAATCTGATGTCCCTGATAACTGCAGAATGTCATGTTGTGTTTCTCATAAACTTTCTTCATGATCTCATTCACTTCGCTGAACTTCCTGCCAGGATAAATTGCTTCCATTCCTGCCTCAAAGGCATCTCTTACTGCGTTGAAATATCTAAGTTGTTCTTCGTTCGGATTTGACCAGAATACAACTGAATTAGAACAGTCTGCCCAGTAACCATTTACTCTCGGGCTGATATCCATAATGGAGATATCTCCTCTTTCTACTTTTCTAGATGTAGGTCCCAATGGATAATCACTTAATCCTGTGTTAGGTCCCGTTACCAACTCACCCACGAAAGGTGTGAGGCATCCAGCTGCATGGGAAGCTGCTTTCTGAACTTCAAACCAGATATCCAGCTCTGTGTAATTTCCTTCATTCTGAGAAATCTCATAAAGCTTTTCCTGTGCTGCATCTGCCACTCTGGCAGCTTCCGCAAGTCCTCTGATATCTTCGATGGTTTTTATATATCTGGCGGATTTTAATACCTGGGTGGCATTTTCAAATGTACACTGAGGGATCACTTTTCTAATCACTGACATGGTACACTCGGGGATATAATTCTCTTCAATTCCTACCACTAGGCTCTTTCTGCCGTCTGCAGCTTCTCCCAGTGCACATTCCAGATTTCTCTTATAGTTATCATCCACATCATTGCTCTCTACATGTGTGAATGAACGGAAATAGGAGGCATTAGTGATTCCTGTACGAATAATCTTATTTCTGTACATATCTGAAGCAACCAGCTGAATCTGTTCTCTTTTCGCATCCACAATGGCAGTCACCATCGGAAGACCGTTGGAAACATCTCCCATCCAGGCCGGCCAGAACGGAACTTCGAATCCACTTAAATATTTAATGTCCGCCGGATCAAGCAGAACTGCCAGATCCATGCCCTTTTCCTTCATTGTGTGAAACACTTTTTCACAACCGTTCACAGCATAACTCTCCTTTCTTTACCTCTTCTTGTGTTCTGTATTATCGAACGTTGTTCTATATAGTTGTATGCTATCACAATTCCACTCGCGACGCAATGCACAATTTATAACAATTTTACTTTGTTTTTTTATGCATTATGTCTTTTTCGCTTACATTACCACCTCTTCTCTTTCCACCTTTCACTTAACATTGTTTCGAAATATCTATACTCGTATTATACCAGTTTCATAATTTCCATCAACATCATTAGTCAACCAATTCTATTTCTGTTTTTTGTATATTTTCAATAATTAACAATGTTTCGTATCATTTTTTATTAGATATTAGTACTCAATAATGATTGACAAGCGAGAAAACTCCGGATATGATATTAGTAGAAAAATTTCAGGAGGTACCGTATGAATATAAGAGATATTGCATCTGCTGCTCATGTATCTGTTGCTACTGTTTCTAAAGTTATCAACCATAAAGACTCGGAGATTAGCAATGAAACACGTCAGCGCGTCCTAAGTGTAATCAAGGAGTACCAATACACTCCTTATGCAAATATACAGGCATCTTTTCAGACTTTTCACAAACAGACCATCGCATTTATTACAGAAAAAAATTCTGCTGTTTCTAAATATGTATTTGACATTGAAAAAAATGTTTCCAAGGCAGGTTATTCCCTGGTCGTCTGTACCGTTGATGCGCCTGCTTCCGACAGCA
>ENA-OPWR01003009-OPWR01003009.1-human-gut-metagenome-genome-assembly--contig:-NODE-3009-length-10811-cov-1.417813_pt1 | contig 10811 bp, 9 predicted proteins | sample MGYA00241507_ERZ502006 | MGnify/ENA primary metagenome ERZ502006 (study PRJEB25962, sample SAMEA2043041) | human gut metagenome | biome: human gut; feature: human-associated habitat; material: faeces... | reverse complement strand
CAGCGAAGGGGTTGTCCATACCATTTCCGCAATAGATTACATTTTCATCCCCCTAAAGGCAGATAATGTCGTCATGCAGAGTTCCCTCCAGTTTGCCGAGGTGGTGGAGGAAGAACTGATTGCCAGGCACAACTGTAACCTGAAAGGCATCTATCTTTTCTGGAACATGGTCGACAAGCGTGAACGGACAGAAAGCTACGAGTCCTGGAATCGCGTCATACAAAAAGCGGAGTTACGCCTGCTGGAGTCACGAATACCGGATACCAAACGCTATAACAAGGAGCTGAGCTCCCTGAAGAACAGTATCTTCCGTTCCACACTGTTCCCTCCCGACAACCGCCAGATAAAAGGTTCGGGCCTCTGTGAACTGATAGATGAGTTATGTGCCGTAACACATCTGGATACCACCCATACCTTATAATAAGGGGAATTATGGACAGCGGAAAAAAGAGATTTGACCCCCGGAGCATTGACGAGAAGGCCATATTGGATATTGTCGCCAGGAAAGGGACGATACGACCGGACTCCCCTGCAACGAGTGCATCCCCGAAGCCGGAGGATACGGTAGAGGAGATTGCCGGGAGTAGCGAAGCTCCGGTCTTTACCACCGGGGAAATCGACGCTTACAGGGCGTCCTTCCTGAATACGGTCAGAACCAAATCCCGTAAATCATTGCATATCGATGCCGGCCTGCATCGCCGCATCTCGTCCCTGGTATGGGCGGTAGGACGTGGCGAAGTGACCGTAGCCGGTTTTGTAAACCAGGTGCTGGCACATCATTTCGAAGAGAACGGCGGATTGATAAATGCCGTGCTGGAGAAGTATTACCAATCACTAAAATCATAAGGACATGGAATACCTTTTTATTATCCTGTTCATCTATGCCTCTTACCTGAGTATTGAAAAGTATGTGCATACAGGCAGCATTTTCACATGGAGAGGCAGAAAGGACAGGAAGGAACGTCAGGCTACGCCTGTCGCCATCCATCCGGCAGCTTCCTCATCCGAGACGGAAATAATAGGCAAAAGCCGATACCAAATACGACAATCACTGACAATAGATGACAATAACGGACAGCTTGAACCGGGCATGGAAAAGAGTGGTACCTTTACTCCCGAAAAGGAAACAGAGCCGGTTCTCCGAGTGCGCGACCCCCTTGATAAGAATACGAAATTCCCGGAATTCCCGGCTCCTTTTCAAAAACTGAATTATCCTGAAATTGATTATATGCGGGAGGCCTCTCCTTCTTCCGGTGAAGAAAAAGAGGAGATTCCCGAACGCTACGAGATTACAGGATACGTACAGCGGAGCAATCCCCACCGGGCAACCGGTGTCACCTTTGACGATATGGATATGATTGAGAAAGCAATGGCATCGGACGAACTTACGGAAGCGGAACAGGAACAGGCCCGGCAGACTTTCCAAAAGCTGGAAGGCACAAACATGGAAAGGGTACTGCAGGCGAGCGTCCTGGGAAGCAGCGATAAACTGAAACGCTATATGCGCTTGTATGTGGATAAGGGCGAGCCCCATTTATTGACAGGAAAGAATAGGGACGACATTCTCCGGGAATTTGATATTAGGGAGCATGTGCCCGAATAAATAGAACAAGTAAGGAATATGAGACAGTATTATGATTCCGGTTGATCCGGGTGCAGCGAGTTTTAAAACAGAATGTATAACCTAAAAAGACGAAAAAGCATGAAAGATTTCTTTGACTCCGGTTGATCCGGGCAGGACGAGTTCTTGAAACGTTGTGTATAACCTGTTAGAAAAGAAGATATAGAGATATGAGAGGCTTCTATGATTCCGGTTGATCCTTTCCCTTTACCGGAGCGAACATTAAAAGAGTGATTAACCCCTTAAAAACGAAGGTACCTATGATTGGCTACTATGACTCAGGTTGATTCTAAAAAGACATCGTGGTTGCAAGAGACAAATCCGCAGGAGGGCAACTTCCTGCGGATTGTTTGAAACAAGATTTTTATTCACACTAAAAAATCAGATTGCATATGAAAAGACATTTTAAAAAGACGGTTGCGCTTATCGCATGAATAACTGTTTCCACCCTGGGTGCCTATGCCGAAGGGGACGGAAGTGCCGGTATAACAAAGGCAACATCCATGCTTACCGGTTATTTTGACCCCGCCACCAAGTTGATATATGCGGCAGGGGCTATTGTGGGGCTGATAGGTGCCATTAAGGTATATTCGAAGTTCAGCAGCGGCGACCCTGACACAGGTAAAACCGCCGGGAGCTGGTTTGGAGCCTGCGTCTTCCTCATCGTCGCGGCGACAGTCCTTCGTTCCTTCTTCCTGTAATATAGCAGGCTATGGAATACAATATCAACAAGGGAATCGGACGCAACGTGGAATTCAACGGCTTGCAGGCACAATACCTGTACTTCTTCGTCGGGGGCTTGCTGGCCATTTTCCTGATGTTCGTCATCTTCTATATGATAGGTATTGACCGGTGGTTCTGTATCGGTTTCGGTGTCCTCTCCGCTTTCTCTCTGATCTTCGGGGTGTTCCACCTGAACAAGAAGTATGGTCCCAACGGCCTGATGAAGCTGGCCGCAGTCAAGTACCACCCGTCCTATATCATCAATCGCAAACGTATATCTTCCTTATTTAAAAAACGCATTCATGAGAAATATATTAAAAGCCGCAACGCTGGAAAGTAAGTTTCCGATCCTGTCCGTGGAGGAAGGGTGCATTCTCTCCAAAGACGCGGACGTGACCATCGGCTTCAAGGTCTTTCTTCCGGAGCTGTTCACGGTCACTTCCGCAGATTATGCATCCATGCACGGCACATGAACAAAGGCAGTCAAGGTACTGCCGAATTATACGATAGTACACCGCCAGGACTGGTTTCTGAAAGAAAAATACAAGGCTGACACGCAGAAAGACGGGATGAGTTTTTTGGACCGTTCTTTCGAACTTCATTTTAATGAACGGCCTTTCCTAAATCATTTCTCTTACCTGTTTATCACCAAGACGACCAAGGAACGCAGCCGCAGCCAGAGCAATTTCTCCATCCTCTGCCGGGGGAATATCATTCCGAAGGAAGTCCGAGACAAAGAAACGGTCAGCCTGTTTTTGGAGAGTGTCGACCAGTTCGAGCGCATCCTGAATGACTCGACCTTTATCCGTCTGGAGCGGTTGACCACCGATGAGATAGTCGGCACACCACAGCAGGCCGGATTGATTGAAAAGTATTTTTCTCTATCACAGCAGGACACGACCACCCTGAAGGATATACAGATGAGCGCGTCGGAGATGCGCATCGGGGATGATATCCTCTGCGTACATATGCTTTCCGATGTGGACGATCTTCCCGGTTCCGTCCAGACGGATACCCGGTATGAGAAATATTCCACCGACCGCAGTGACTGCCGTCTGAGTTTTGCCGCTCCGGTGGGGCTGATGCTCTCCTGTGACCATATCTACAACCAGTTCCTGTTCATCGATGATTCGACAGAAATCCTGCAACGCTTTGAGAAGACGGCACGTAACATGCATTCGCTTTCCAAATACAGCCGTGCCAACCAGCTCAACAAGCAGTGGATTGACGCATATCTGGACGAAGCGCATTCCTTCGGACTGACCGCTATCCGTTGCCATTGCAATGTCATGGCATGGTCGGACAGTCGGGAGAAGCTCAAGGTGATAAAGAACGATACCGGTTCTGCTCTAGCCCTGATGGGATGCAAGCCCCGTTATAATACCATTGACGCACCTGCCTTGTACTGGGCAGGTATTCCGGGAGGCGAGGGCGATTTCCCTTCCGAGGAGTCCTTTTTCACTTTCGTTGAACAGGGGGTCTGCTTCTTTACGGAAGAGACGAACTATGCGGATTCCCTGTCGCCTTTCGGTATCAAGATGGCAGACCGAACAAACGGGAAGCCCCTGCATCTGGATATTTCGGACGAGCCGATGCGTCGTGGTATTACAACCAACCGTAACAAGCTGGTCATCGGTCCTTCCGGTTCAGGCAAGTCATTTTTCATGAACCATCTTGTGAGACAGTATTGGGAACAGAATACCCACATTATATTGATCGACATCGGTAACAGTTACAAAGGATTATGTGACCTGATTCACCAGCGCACAAACGGTGAGGATGGCATATATTATACGTATAGTGAAAAACATCCGATAGCTTTTAATCCATTTTTCACCGAAGACAAGGTCTTTGACCTGGAAAAGAAAGAGTCCATTAAAACGCTGATCATGTCGCTCTGGAAAAGGGATACGGAAGTCATTACCCGTGCCGAGGAAGTAGCCCTCTCAATGGCGGTTAACCTGTTCCTTGAAAAGATAAAGGAGGACAATGAACTGGTTCCTTCCTTTAATACTTTCTACGAGTTCGTACAGGGAGAGTTCCGTGGAATACTGGAGGAGAAGCATTACCGCGAGAAGGATTTCGACCTCACTAACTTTCTGAATGTATTGGCTCCTTATTATCGTGGTGGAGAGTACGATTATCTGCTGAACTCCGACGAGCAGCTCGACCTCTTGAACAAGCGTTTTGTGGTATTTGAAATTGACGAAATTAAGGAGCATAAAATTCTTTTTCCGGTAGTCACTGTCATCATTATGGAGGCTTTCATAAACAAAATGAGACGTTTGCATGGGGTGCGGAAGATGATAGTTGTGGAAGAGGCTTGGAAGGCAATCGCACGTGAAGGCATGGCTGACTATATAAAGTTTTTATGTGCGCCCGTAAAGGTTGCATCGTAAATATCTCTTTGGCAAGAGATTAGGAAAGTGTTCTTTGAAAATGACCTATCATCAGCCGACTTATCTGTTTCGGGAAAACTTAACCGAGCAGGGAGTGTAGCATGTCGGAAAAGTCATAAGTCAGTTAGTTACCAAACTGCGACTGAATGGCGAGATGAAAAGATAGATATGAGGATAAAGTCCGAATTGATTGAACGATAGTCCGAGTGGTCACCCTTGAGGCTATGGCGTAAGGTAACTATCAATCGCCATATCGTGATACTACTTCAGTGTATAGGAATGAACGTAGCAAGAACTTATCACGACACAACCGCAGTAAGCGAGTAAAGGACGGAAGTCGTATCCGACAATCTATCATGCCAACAGTTACGATGTAATAAACGGGGATTACCTATCCCGAAGTGCCGAAAGGCTATTAGGTTCGACCTATGAAAATTCGGAGTGGTAACGGAGCTTCCATAGTAGTTTGAGCAAGGTAACGCCTTGTACATGGCGAAGGGAAGTAGCTAATTATTAATACAATTAATGGAAAATGTGAGAGACATTATGAGAAGTCCAGAAAGAGTATTAAACAGTCTATCAGAACACAGTAAGGATGCAAGCTATAAGTTTGAACGTCTTTACAGAATTTTGTTCAATGAGGAAATGTTCTACGTTGCCTATCAGCGTATCTACGCTAAAGAGGGTAACATGACTAAAGGTTCAGACGGTCAGACTATTGACAACATGAGCCTGAAACGAATTGAAAAGTTGATTGATACGTTAAAAGATGAAACGTACCAGCCCCAACCGTCAAAGAGGGTGTACATACCGAAGAAAAACGGCAAGAAAAGACCTCTTGGCGTGCCGACTTTCAATGACAAGTTGATACAAGAAGTAGTAAGAATGGTACTGGAAGCCATATACGAGGGAAATTTTGAATACACCTCGCATGGTTTCCGTCCCAATCGAAGCTGCCATACTGCATTAACTCATATCCAAAAGGAGTTTAATGGTGCAAAATGGTTTGTGGAGGGAGACATAAAAGGCTTCTTTGATAATATAAACCATGATGTATTGATAAACATTCTCTTGGAGCGTATTGCGGATGAACGCTTCATCCGATTGATACGCAAGTTTATGAAAGCGGGATATATCGAAGACTGGCAATTCCACAATACTTACAGTGGCACACTGCAAGGGGGTATCATCAGCTCGATATTGGCTAATATATACCTTGACAAGCTGGATAAGTATATAAAGGAATACACAGCCAAATTCGACAAAGGAAAGAAACGAAAATTCAGTAGAGAAAGTATGGACTTTGGCAATGCAAGAAAACGTATTGTGCGAAGATTGAAGTTCGTAAAAGACGAAAGGCAAAGGACAAAGCTAATCCTTGAACTGAAAGCAATAGAACAAGGACGGGCTAAATATCCCAATGGCGAAGAAATGGATGCCGATTACAGAAGAATGAAATATGCAAGATATGCAGATGATTTTCTTGTGGGAATTATCGGAAGCAAGCAGGATGCGCAACAGATAAAGGAAGATATTAAAAACTTCCTTGCTGACAGACTGGCATTGGAGCTGTCCGATGAAAAGACACTTGTCACTCACACGGAAAGACCGGCCAAGTTTCTCGGATATGAAATCACTGTAAGAAAGTCCAATGACCAAAGACGGGATAAACGGGGGAGATTGAGAAGAACCTATGGTAAAAGGGTCTGCTTGAATGTCAGTACGGAAACTGTCCGTAAAAAACTTTTCGATTGGGGAGTCTTGGAACTGACAAAACGTAACGGAAAGGAAATATGGAAACCGAAATGTAAATCGGGACTGATATTCAATGACGACCTTGAAATCCTTGATAGTTATAATCGGGAAATCGTGGGGTTCTATAATTACTACTCCATAGCCAACAACTGCGCCCATGCCTTGAATAATTTCAAGTACATCATGGAATACAGCATGTACAAAACGTTTGCAGGCAAATATAAGTGCCGAGCACGTAAGGTAAACAAGAAATATCGTAAGAACGGTAGGTTTATCGTAACGCACATGACTAAAACAGGTGTAAAGGAAAGATACTTTTACGACGGTGGCTTCAAACGAAAGAAGCCCACCTATAAATCGGAATGTGACATTATGCCACGAACAATTTATACTGCGGGGCGGACAAGCCTTGTTGAAAGGCTGAAAGCCTGTGAGTGTGAATTATGTGGAGCGACAGACGACCTTGTTATGCACCATGTAAGGAAACTAAAGAACTTGCAGGGAAAGGAAAGCTGGAAACGACACATGATTGCCCGTAAACGCAAGACGATTGCCGTGTGCAGGAGTTGTCACAAGAAGATACATGACGGAAAGATAGACTGAAATTAGTGGAGAGCCGGATACGCTGAGAGGTGTAAGTCCGGTTCGGGGGCGAGCATTTGGAAACCTACCATAGAAATATGATAAGGCGCTGGGTGCTTAGCCTACACAAAACGGTTAGAAAGTATTTTGGTGAGGCCGTTGTCGTCACTCAAGAACTGGACGATATTGTATCAAGTCCCATTATTAAAGACACCATCATCAACAATGCCGATTGCAAGATTCTGCTGGATCAGCGAAAGTATATTAACAAGTTTGACTCCGTACAGTCCCTGCTCGGATTGACCGACAAAGAGAAAGGGCAGATATTGTCTATCAATCAGTCCAACGATCCGGCACGGAAGTATAAGGAAGTTTGAATAGGCTTGGGAGGTGTCCAGTCCGCTGTCTATGCCACAGAAACCTCTGTCGAGGAGTATCTCACCTATACCACGGAAGAAACCGAAAAGTTGGAAGTCACACAAATGACTGAGAAGCTGGGCGGCAATATGGAGCAGGCTATCCGTGTGCTGGCTAAAGAGAAGAAAAAGAAAAAATAAACGGATAGCATGAAATAAATTTTCAGCGGCAGTATCGGAATGTTCCGGTTTGCAATAAATCCGGACGTAACTTCCGTCCTTGGTCATATGCGCTTCATATAAATTTTGCATAGGATGAAAGACGATGATGTAATGATTGGTGTGTTCAAATACGCTCAGTTCCGAGTTTTGAAGCAGTACTTCTCCATAGGCGTGGCTTGCCGGAGGAATTGTAAGCAGTTCAAAGCGCTGGTCAGCTTTGGCATTTGGGAAAGAATCCGGTTCAAAACCAAAAGAGTCAAAATGCGTGAGTGCCGATTGCTCTAAGAGAAGCTGCTTTGGGTCATAAATCTGCAGCTTGAGTCCGGCAATTTCTAAATAAATTGTAGTGAAATTGGAGATTGGATGGAGATCCTCTACAAGAATTCCGTTTGTCTGAAGTTGCGTAAGAAAGTCACGCACATCGTCACAAAGCATTGGAATTGAATCGGAGTCCAAATGATAAATTCTGGCAATCGCACTTATAAGGTCGTCAAACTCCATGCCTTCATTGTGTTGCAAAAGATTCCAGAGTAAGGTTCCGGTTTCATTTAAAACCATGCCTTTTCGTTGATCTGCGATTTGCTGACCATAAGGAAGTAAATAGCAGGTGTCTTTTATTTTGCGAAGGGTGTATCCGGATTGGCATTGAAACATAAATAAAAGGTGTCCTTTCGTTAAAGTTGGATTAAAAAAATCTACAGATATTATAATCTCAGATGAGAATTGTGTCAAAAAGAAAAAGTTAATAATAAAAGTAAATAAAAATAGCTCCTATCGTGAAATTCAATTCATTTCATGATAAGAGCTATTTTTTATTTCCACTCAATAAAATGATAACTGTCCAGTATTTGAAAATACTTGGCAAGGCGTTCATATAAGGGATTTGCTTTTTCTCCGAATTCCGCCTCTACGTCTTTTCCGAGCTCAATGATTGTTTTTTCTCCATCTAATAAAGGCCATACAAAACTTCCAGTATTATCCAGATGGATATGTGTGACTTTTGGTTTTTTTAGGATTTTTTGAGCAATTCGATTAAAGACGCCAGTGTTTTCAATATCGAGTGTGACAATTCCTTTTTCATCGACCGACCAGGAGATTCCCTCCGGTCGGCTTGGTTTTCGTTCCAGATAGTTTTCTGAAACACCGGTTTTATTTTTCTTCATCATTTACTTTCTTTTTTTCCAGATGGAAAATTTCAATAAACTTAAGATAATCAGTGCAAATACAACTAAACTTCCGATATTTGCAGCCGGTGTAGAAAGGTTTAATTTAGAAGATAAGTCGATTGCATCATTCAGTCCAAATACAGCAAAGATAGCGAGTAAAATACCAACTAAGCCTTCTCCTGCAATCATACCGGAACAATATAAAATACCGTCGCTGATGATGGCATCTTTTTCTTTTGGTTCTTTATTCATTTTATCAAAGATAAGACGAACAAGTCCACCTACCATGATACAAGCATTGAGCTGTACCGGAAGATACACACCGATTGCGAACGGAAGTACCGGAATTCCTACGATTTCGACTGCGATTGCGAGGAATACACCGATAAATACAAGAGTCCATGGAAGATTTCCGTCCATAACACCTTCAATAATCATTTTCATTAACATTGCCTGAGGAGCACCGAGCTGTTCTGTACCAAATCCCCATGCGGCATCTAACAGATATAAAACACCACCGATTGCAAAGGCAGCAGCGATAACACCAACCATCTCACCAATCTGCTGTTTCTTAGGAGTTGCACCAAGCAGATATCCTGTCTTTAAGTCCTGAGAAGCATCTCCTGCGATTGCTGCAACGATACAGATGATACCACCGATAGAGATGGCTCCAACCATACCTGTAAGTCCTGTAGTACCTGTTACTTTCAGGATTACTGTAGCAAAGAGAAGAGTAGCGATTGTCATACCTGATACCGGGTTGTTAGAAGATCCGATCAGTCCAACCATACGAGAAGATACAGTTGCAAAGAAGAAGCCGAAGATTACGATGATCAGCGCACCGATCGGGTTAACCGGGATAGCCGGAACAAGCCAAATGATCGCAACCATTGCCACAATACCGATCAGGATAACGTTCATTGGAAGATCCTGTGCAGTTCTTTCTGTACTTGTATTCTTGCCACCCTTCATGCTCTTCATGGAATCACGGAAGGTTGCAATGATCAGAGGCAGGGATTTGATCAGAGAAATAATACCACCTGTTGCGATAGCTCCTGCTCCGATATATTTTACATAAGTACTCCAGATTTTAGATGCTCCGCCTGCTGCATAAAGAGCAGAAATTGTTTCTGTTCCGGGATACATAACTGTATCAGCTCCGAACAGACAGATTACCGGAATCAGCACCATCCAGCCAATAAGAGAACCAACAAACATAAAGGATGCGATTCTTGGTCCTACGATATATCCAACACCGAGAAGTGCAGGATAGCATTCCATACCAATTTCACCTTTGAATCCTTTAAATGCTACTGCAACGTCTGCAGGGATTACCTTTAAACCGTCAACGACAAATTTAAAGATCGCTGCGATTCCCATACCTGAGAATACTGTCGCAGCGTTTGCACCACCCTCTTCACCTGCAAGAAGAACATCTGCGCAGGCAGTTCCTTCAGGATAAAGAAGTGTTGCATGCTCTTTTACGATCAGTGCGTTACGAAGTGGTACCATAAAAAGTACACCAAGAACACCACCGCAAAGTGCGATTAATGTGATTTCCACGATACCCGGCATTTCACAAAGTCCTTCTTCTGCCCAAAGGAACAGAGCTGGCATTGTGAAAATTGCACCGGCTGCCAGTGATTCACCGGCTGAACCGATTGTCTGGACCATGTTGCTCTCCAGAATGGAGTTCTTTTTCATGATCTTGCGAATTACGCCCATGGAAATAACTGCTGCCGGAATGGAAGCAGATACAGTCATACCTACACGCAGACCAAGATAAGCATTGGCTGCACCGAAGATAACTGCAAGGATAACACCCATGATGATGGATGTCACCGTAAATTCTGGTGTGATCTTGTCAGCCGGAATATACGGTTTGAACTCTTTGTTTTCGTTCATGATTTCCTCTCCCTTTTGTATTAATTTATAAACATAAAACATTATAGCGAAATTTGTACAAAAAGGCAAGGTGAAAAAACTG
>ENA-OPWR01003008-OPWR01003008.1-human-gut-metagenome-genome-assembly--contig:-NODE-3008-length-10811-cov-3.866772_pt1 | contig 10811 bp, 6 predicted proteins | sample MGYA00241507_ERZ502006 | MGnify/ENA primary metagenome ERZ502006 (study PRJEB25962, sample SAMEA2043041) | human gut metagenome | biome: human gut; feature: human-associated habitat; material: faeces... | reverse complement strand
GGTACGATCCCGTCACGGGGCTCAACATCTACGACTTTCAATAGCCCGTCGCACACCGCCCGTACGGAATGAAGGGAACAGGACTCTCCGTCCTGTTCCCTCTCTTTTTATACCTCACAATAATAGTCGGCTGCGACAACGGCATGAAGATAATCGCAATAGGTATTAATATTCCGCACAGCGCGTCACACTTGTCAACGGTGAAATATTCAGCGCAGGATTAAAGCATTATATGCCGCATTGCGCACGGTAGTTAATCTCAAGGCCAATCATCCGCAAGGCATAAAGCTAAATGTACATACAAAAGAAAGGAGCTGCCACACGGACAGCTCCCTCCTTATACCCGCCTCGGGCGGGAACTATTTGCAAAGAGAAATTTTACTTCTTGTTGCGGTTGGCATCCTCCATGGCGGCCTTCAGCTCAGCCAGACCGGCGATGTCACCCAGAGTGGTCTTCTCGATCGAAGCGTTGAGCTTCTTTACCGAAGACTTCGTAGCCTCGGCAGCGGCACGCTTCTCGGCCTTCTCGGCAGCAGCGGCCTCACGACGGGCATCGTCGTAGGTGCGCAGGTGCGAGAGGGTGATGCGCTTGGTGGCCTTCGAGAACTCGATCACCTTGAAGTTGAGCTTGTCGCCCACCTTCGGGGTCGTACCGTCCTCCTTGACCAGCTGGCGGGCCGGGCAGAAGCCCTCGATGTTCTCGCCCAGAGCGACAACGGCGCCCTTGTCGGTCATCTCGGTAATCGTACCCTCGTGGATGCTCTCAACCGGGAACTGAGCCTCGAAGCCGTTCCAGGGGTTCTCCTCCAGCTGCTTGTGGCCCAGCGAGAGGCGACGGTTCTCCTTGTCGATCTCGAGTACGACCACGTCGATGTCGGCACCGACTTGCGTGAACTCACCCGGGTGCTTCACCTTCTTGGTCCAGCTCAGATCCGAGATGTGGATCAGGCCGTCGATGCCCTCCTCGATCTCGACGAATACGCCGAAGTTCGTGAAGTTGCGCACCTTGGCCGTGCACTTCGTGCCGACGGGGTACTTGGTCTCGATGTTCTCCCACGGATCGGGCGTCAGCTGCTTGATGCCGAGCGACATCTTGCGCTCCTCACGGTCGAGGGTCAGGATAACGGCCTCCACCTCGTCGCCGACCTTCATGAACTCCTGGGCCGAACGCAGGTGCTGGCTCCACGACATTTCGGATACGTGGATCAGCCCCTCCACACCCGGAGCGATCTCGACGAATGCGCCGTAGTCAGCCATGACAACGACACGGCCCTTGACCTTGTCGCCGACCTTGAGGTTGGGATCGAGAGCCTCCCACGGATGCGGGGTGAGCTGCTTCAGACCCAGGGCGATACGCTTCTTCTGGTCGTCGAAGTCGAGGATCACGACGTTGATCTTCTGATCGAGCGAAACGATCTCCTCGGGGTGGTTCACGCGGCCCCACGAGAGGTCGGTGATGTGAATCAGACCGTCCACACCGCCCAGATCGACGAATACGCCGTAGGAGGTGATGTTCTTGACGGTACCCTCGAGGATCTGACCCTTCTCGAGCTTCGACATGATGACCTGCTTCTGGGCCTCGAGCTCGGCCTCGATAAGGGCCTTGTGCGAAACGACCACGTTGCGGAACTCCTGGTTGATCTTCACCACCTTGAACTCCATGGTCTTGTCTACATAGATGTCGTAGTCGCGGATGGGCTTCACGTCGATCTGCGAACCGGGGAGGAAGGCCTCGATGCCGAAGACATCGACGATCATGCCGCCCTTGGTGCGGCACTTGATGTAACCCTTGATGATCTCGTCCTTCTCCAGGGCCTCATTGACACGATCCCAGCTCTTGAGCTGACGGGCCTTCTTGTGCGAGAGAGCCAGCTGGCCGTTCTTGTCCTCGGCCGACTCGACGTAGACCTCGATCTTGTCACCGACCTTCAGATCGGGATTGTAGCGGAACTCCGATACGGGGATCACGCCCTCGCTCTTGTAGCCGATGTTCACCAGCACCTCGCGCTTGGTGATGGCCGTTACGGTACCCTCGACCACTTCGCCGACAGCGACGTTCGAAAGCGTCTTGTCATAAGCCTCGGTGATCTGCTCCTTGGGCTGATCGTACACGCCCAGATCGTTCTCGAAGGCGTTCCAGTCGAAATTCTCGTTTGCGACCACGTTCTTTACTTCTTCCATTGTGGAAATTGAATTTTGCGATACAATCGCTCGTTAAACGGTTAATAATTAAGTTCATACCCGCACCAACGCACACAACGTGCACGCGCGCGAGACTGCAAAGATATATCTTTTTCGTTGAAAATCAAAAATTTCAGTCTTTTTTCAGTCCTTCTGCCGCGGAGTGCGTCCGAAGCCGTCTCAACGCGGGTTCGCTTCGGGACGGACGACGCGCTGCCGCGGACGGTTGTCGGGCTCGACCGGCGACTTTTCGCCGAGTTCCCCGAGCAGTACGCCGGCCACCTTCTCCCCGGTAATCCGACCGTCGGATCCGTTCAGGCCGCGATAGTTCCGGTAGACATAGTCATTGAGGGCCACCCGGTAGCCGCGCCCCTCGCGCAACTGCGGGAAACGCACATCGAAGGCGCTGTCTCGCGCATCGACGAGAATCTCGTAGGGAGTTGTCGAGATGAGATCGATCCGGTGGGCCTCCTTGCGGTTCTCCGTATCGTTGTACTTGGTAAGGATCATGCGCCGCATGTCGGCTGGCGTCATCCGCATCACGGCAATCTCGGTCCCGAAAGGCTCGAGGTCATATACCCGTGCGGTGCTCATGCCGCCGGCCGGGATCGAATCGATCCGCACGCCGCCCACATGGTAGAAGCCCACCTCGGCACCCGCCCTGTCGGCCACCGCACGGGCCATCCAGTTGGCCACGCCCCAGCCGTCGGCCGGCCGGGCGAATTCGCCCACCGGACGGTTCAACTCCGGGTCGGCATAATAGCGCTCCACCTCGGCCCGATACTCCGGGTCTGCCTCGTAACCGGCCAGCGGCACGATCCGGTAGTCACTCCCCACGACCTTACCTCCCCGCAGACGGATTGTCGTCACGCCGACATTCGAGAGGTTCTTCCCCGTCTGGGTCATGAGCGTACCGTTGATCACCGTATCGCACTCGACATGCGTATGTCCGCCGATCACCACGTCGAACAGGCCGCAGCGCCCGAGCAGTTCGGCATCGCGGTCGTCGCCCATGTGCGAGAGGAGTACCAGCACGTCCACCTTCGGGCGCAATTCGGCACCGACCTCCATGGCCCGCTGCTGCGGGTCGGGAAAACGCAGCCCCTCGAAACTCGAGGCATTTCCGGCCGGATGGCCCGGGCCCTCGTAGTTGGTCACCGCACCGACCAAGCCGATCTTCACCCCGTCACGCTCGAGGACGGTGGCGGGCGGCAGGGACGGGAAGGTACACGTGTCGCTGACGACATTGGCGCAGACCACCTCGAAATCCATGCTGTCGATCATGCGGCCGAGGAAGGCCTGCCCGCGGTCGAACTCGTGGTTGCCGAGCGTCGCCGCGTCGTATCCGAGCCGGTTCATCAACGCGATGATCGGCATGCCGGGCGTCGGTGCCAGATCGACGTAGGCATTGCCCGTCCAGCGGTCGCCGGCATCGACGAGCACCGCCCCGGGCACCGTATCGCGGCAGGCGGCGACGGCTGCCGCCAGTTGCGGGAAGTATTGGATTCTGGCGTGCATGTCGTTCGTGGACAACAGCACGAGCATCTGCTCGCGGGGCGAGCAGGCGGCCGCCGCCAGCATCAGGGCGAGCAGGGCCGAACGGGTCCATCTTTTCATCATAGGCTTTTACAAACTGCTTTCCGAGTTGCCAAAGTTACAAATAATTTCTACCTTTACACAGCATAAAGCAAAACCTCGATCCATGAGCGATACGATCAAAATCATCTGCGACAACCTCGGCGGCGAGCTGGAAGTGCCGATGGGAACGACGTTGCAGAAGATCGCGGAGCGGCTCACCCCGGGCAAATACCCGTTCCTGGCCGCTTTCGTGAACAACCGCATCAAAGAACTGAACTACAGGATATACACCCCGGTGACGATCCGCTTCGTGGACATCACCTCGTTCGAAGGCATCCGCGTCTACCAGCGCACGGCCTGGTTCATTCTCCAGAAGGCCGTCCGGGACCTCTATCCCGACCGGACGCTCCACATCCGCCACTCGCTGGGACAGAGCGGCGTCTACTGCGAGATCGAAGGCATCGACGAATTCTCCCGCGAAGAGACCGACGCCCTGAAGGCCCGCATGCGGGAGATCGTGGCCAGCGACCTGCCCATCGAACGGCGCAAGGCCCTGACCAGCGAGGTACGCGCCCGCTACGCTGCCGAAGGCTTCGCCGACAAGATCGCCCTGCTCGACTCGCGCCCGCGGCTCTACAGCGACCTCTACACGCTGGCCGACACGGCCGGCTACTTCTACGGTTCGCTGGCCCCCTCGACGGGTTACATCCGGCTGTTCGACATCGAGCCCTACTACAACGGCTTCTACCTGGTGCTCCCGCCGCGCACCTCGCCCGACCGGCTGAACCGCCATGTCCATCAGGACAAGATGTTCAGCATCTTCCGCGAATACCAGTCGTGGGTGCGCATCATGGGTGTCCCGACCGTCGGCGACGTCAATTCGAAGGTCCTCGCGGGCGACGCCGGCGGCATGATCAAGCTGGCCGAGGCCTTCCACGAGCGGAAATTCGCCGAAATAGCCGACGCCATCGCCGAGGCAAACCTCTCGCGCGGAACCCGCGTGGTGCTCATCTCGGGACCCTCGTCGAGCGGCAAGACCACCTCGGCCAAACGGCTGGGCATCCATCTGGGCGTGCTCGGGCTGAACCCCGTGCTGATCTCGCTCGACGACTATTTCGTCGATCGAGAGAAGACCCCGAAGGACGAGAACGGCGACTACGACTACGAGGCGCTCGAAGCCATCGACCTCGAACTGTTCAACGACCACCTGCGCCGCCTGATGCAGGGCGAAAGCGTCGATATCCCGCGCTACAACTTCATCACCGGACGCCGCACGTGGCACAACGCCCCGCTGACGCTCGACGAGCGGTCGATCCTCATCATCGAGGGGATCCACGGGCTCAACCCGCGGCTGACCCCCTCGATTCCCGAGCAGCAGAAGTTCCGCATCTACATCTCGTGCTTCACGTCGGTGGCGATGGACAACCTCTCGCGTATCGCCACCACGGACAACCGCCTGCTGCGCCGCCTGACGCGCGACTACACGCAGCGGGGGTCCGACGCGCTGGCCACCCTCTCGCGCTGGGCCTCGGTCCGCCGCGGCGAAGAGAAGCACATCTTCCCCTATCAGGAGAATGCCGACGTGATGCTCAACTCGTCGCTCTTCTACGAGATCTCGGTCCTGCGCCCCTTCGCCGAGAAGATTCTCCGCGAAGTGCCCGACACGGTGCCCGAATACGACGAGGCGCGGCGCATGCTCAAGTTCCTCGACAACTTTATCCCCATCGCCCCCGACGAGATCCCGCCGACGTCGATTCTCCGGGAGTTCATCGGCGGCAGCAGTTTCAAATACTGACCCGCGCCAACCTGCCTGGAACTCATGAACAACCGCCTGCTCTTCACACTCGCCGCGCTGCCGCTTGCCGCACAGGGAACGGCCGGGGAGAAAAAGGAGGCCGCCGCCCCAAACGGAGACCCGCGGCCGAACATACTTTTCTTCCTGGTCGATGACATGGGGTGGCAGGACACCTCGGTGCCCTTCCACGACGAGCACACGCCGCTCAACGACCGATACCACACGCCCAACATGGAGCGGCTGGCCCGCATGGGCGTCCGCTTCACGCAGGCCTACGCCTGCGCCGTCTCCTCGCCGTCTCGCTGCAGCATCCTCTCGGGCATGAACGCCGCACGGCACCGCGTGACCAACTGGACACTTGACTACGGGCGCCAGACCGACGCTTCGAGCGACGTGCTCGAGCTGCCCGACTGGAACTGGAACGGCATCCAGCCCGACACCGTCATCTCGGCGCACAACACGCAAAACGCCACCCCCGTGACGACGCTCCCGCAGCTGCTGCGCGAGAACGGCTACTACACGATCCATTGCGGCAAGGCCCACTTCGGAGCCAAGACCACGGCCGGGGCCGACCCCCTTGCGATGGGGTTCGACGTCAATATCGCCGGCGGGGCCAACGGCGCCCCCGGGAGCTATCTGGCAAAACGGAACTTCGGACAGGGTTCGCCCCAGGAGGTGCTCGGGCTCGAAAAGTATTTCGGCGAGGATCTCTTCCTGACCGAGGTGCTGACCCGCGAGGCGATCGAGGCGCTGAAGGTGCCCGTCTCCCGCCGCCAGCCTTTCTACCTATATATGGCCCACTATGCGGTCCACGCGCCCTACGACGAGGACACCCGCTTCACCGCCCGCTACCGGGGACGCTACGACAGGCAGCTCGACGCCCCGCTCAACGAGAGCGAGACGCGCTACGCCGCCCTGGTCGAGGGGATGGACAAGAGTCTGGGCGACCTGCTCGACTTTCTGGAGCAGTACCCCGAAACGGCCCGCAACACGATCATCCTCTTCATGTCCGACAACGGCGGACAGGGGCTCAACAACACCCGACAGGGTGTCGAGAACCGCGACCCGAACTATCCGGCACGCGCCGGCAAGGGATCGGCCTTTCTGGGCGGCGTCCGCGAACCGATGATGGTCTCGTGGCCGGGCGTCGTCGCGGGCGGCACGTCGTGCGACCAGCCGGTGATGATCGAGGACTTCTTCCCGACGATCCTCGAACTGGCCGGCATCAGGCGCTGCACCACGCGGCAGACGGTCGATGGCCGGAGCTTCGCCGGGGTGCTGCGCAACCCCCGGGAGCGTTACGAGCGCCCGATCGTCTGGCACTTCCCCAACCTGTGGGGCGAGACCCAGAATCAGGAGGAGGGCTACGGAGCCTATTCGGCCTACCTCGAGGGCGACTACCACCTGATCTATACCTGGGAGACAGGCCGGCTGCGCCTCTACGACATCCGGCACGACATCGGCGAGCAGCATGACCTGGCCGCCGAGCGCCCCGAAACGGTCCGCCGCCTGGCGCGCCGCCTCTCGCAGCGGTTGCGCGAAGCCGACGCACAGCGCCCCTCGTTCCGTGCGACGGGCGAACCCTGCCCGTGGCCCGACGAGGCAGCCCGCAACGCCACACACAAACAGTAACCGACCGACACAACAGCTAAATCCAAAAATATGTTCGACAAATTCTCCGGACGCCACATCGGCGTCACCCGCCCCGAAGACCTGAAAGCGATGCTCGACACGATCGGCGTCGGCTCGGTCGATGAGCTGATCGCGCAGGTCATCCCCGCCTCGATCCGGCTCAAGAAACCCCTTGCCCTCCCCTCCGAGGGCATGAGCGAATACGAATTCGCCGCCCACATCCGCGCACTGGCAGACCGCAACCGCTGCCTGCGCTCATTCATCGGCATGGGCTACTACCCGTGCGCCGTACCGGCCGCCGTCTCGCGCAACGTCTTCGAGAACCCCGCCTGGTACACCTCCTACACCCCCTATCAGGCCGAGATCTCGCAGGGACGCCTCGAGGCGCTGCTCAATTTCCAGACGGCCGTCATCTCGCTCACGGGCATGGAGATCGGCAACTGCTCGCTGCTCGACGAGGGCACGGCCGCAGCCGAGGCCATGCTGATGATGTTCGCGCTGCGTTCGCGCGAGGCGGTCAAGGAGGGGCGCAACCAGCTCTTCGTGGACCGCAACATCTTCCCGCAGACGCTCGACGTGCTGCTGACGCGCAGCGAACCGTTCGGCATTGAGCTGATCATCGACGACTACAACGACTACGAGTTCTCGGGCAAGGAGTTCGGCGCCATCGTCCAGTATCCGGCCGCCGACGGCGAGGTCCGCGACTACGCCGACTTCACCGCCGCGGCACATGCCAAGGGGGCCCTCGTCACGGCCGCCTGCGACCTGCTCTCGCTCGCCCTGCTGAAGGCTCCGGGCGAGTGGGGTGCCGACATCGCCGTGGGTTCCACGCAGCGTCTGGGCACCCCGATGGGCTTCGGAGGTCCCTCGGCCGGCTACATGACCACGCGCGAGGCTTTCAAGCGCAACATGCCGGGCCGCATCATCGGCGTCTCGGTGGACCGTCTGGGCAACCGCGCCCTGCGCATGGCGCTCCAGATGCGCGAACAGCACATCAAGCGCGAACGCGCCACGTCGAACATCTGCACGGCCTCGGCCCTGATGGCCTCGATGGTCGGTTTCTACTGCGTCTACAACGGCCCCGAGGGGCTGCTCCGCGCCGCCCGCACGGCCCACGAGGCCGCCGAGACGGTGGCCCGCGCCCTGGAGGCCATGGACTACCGGCTCGCCTCCAAATGCTTCTTCGACACGCTTGAGGTCGAGGCCGAGGCGGCCGTCGTCCAGTCGCTCGCGCTCGAGGCCGGCATCAACTTCTACTATCCGTCGGAGGGTTCGGTACGCATGTCGTTCGACGAGGTGACGACCCCCGCCGAAATCGAGACGGTCATCGGCATCTTCAGCGCCGCCAAGGGACGCAAGGTCAAGGCCGTAAAGGCCGCCGCCGGCGAGGAGACGATTCCCGTTTCGCTGCGCCGCCAGTCGGCCTACCTGACCGAACCGGTCTTCAACCGCTACCGCTCGGAGAGCGCCCTGATGCGTTACATCAAGACGCTCGAGCTGCGCGACATCTCGCTGGCCAACTCGATGATCTCGCTCGGGTCGTGCACCATGAAGCTCAACGCCGCGGCGCTCATGCAGCCGCTCTCGCTGGCCGGCTTCCAGATGATGCACCCCTTCGCCCCGGCCGATCAGGCCGAAGGCTACATGGAGCTGATCGCCGAGCTCGAAAAGGACCTGGCAACGATCACGGGCTTCGCCGCCTGCTCGCTCCAGCCCAACTCGGGCGCCGCCGGCGAATACTCCGGCCTGATGGTCATCCGCGCCTACCACCAGAGTCGCGGCCAGGGCTACCGCAACGTGGTGCTGATTCCCGCATCGGCCCACGGCACGAACCCCGCGTCGGCAGCCATGGCCGGCATGAAGATCGTCACGGTGGCCTGCGACGCGAACGGCAACATCGACGTGGCGGACCTCGAGGCCAAAGCCAAAGAGCACGCCTCGGAGCTGTGCGGACTGATGGTCACCTACCCCTCGACGCACGGCGTCTTCGAGAGCCGCATCCGCGAGATCGTCGATGCCGTGCACGACGCCGGCGGACAGGTCTACATGGACGGTGCGAACATGAACGCCCAGGTGGGACTGACCAACCCCGGCTACATCGGGGCCGACGTCTGCCACCTGAACCTCCACAAGACCTTCGCCATGCCGCACGGAGGCGGCGGCCCGGGCGTCGGTCCGATCTGCGTGGCCGAACACCTCAAGGCGTTCCTGCCGACCCACCCGATCGTCGCCACGGGCGGCGAAGAGGGCATCACGGCCGTCTCGTCGGCTCCGTGGGGCTCGGCCATGCTGCTGCCGATCACCTACGGCTACATCAAGATGCTCGGCGAGGAGGGGCTGCGCCACGCCACCGAGATGGCCATCGTCAATGCCAACTACATGTCTTCGGCCCTCAAGTCGGAATACCGCACCTACTACTCGGGTGAAACGGGCCGCGTGGGCCACGAGATGATCCTCGACCTGACGCACTTCAAGAAGGAGTACAACATCGACTGCGGCGACATCGCCCACCGTCTGATGGACTACGGCTTCCACGCCCCGACGCTCTCGTTCCCCGTGCACGAGACGCTGATGGTCGAGCCCACGGAGTCGGAGCCCAAGGAGGAGATGGACCGCTTCATCGAAGCCCTCGTCCGGATCAAGCACGAATGCGAGGCAGCCGTCGGAGAGGCCGACAACGTCGTGGTGAACGCTCCCCATACGGCCGTTGAACTGGCCGGCGAGTGGGGACACCCCTACTCGCGCATGGAGGCTGCCTTCCCGCTCGAATGGGTGCGCCACGCCAAGTTCTTCCCCTATGTAACCAAGATCGACAACGGCTACGGAGACCGCAACCTCTGCTGCCGCAACTGCGAGTAACCCCGGCCTGCGGCCGGGAGCAGAATCCCGAAGCGGGGACCGGAGCATCGGTCCCCGCTTTTTCATCCCCGGAAGCCCCTCACGCTCCGGACGGCACGATTATTTCGGGCGATTATTTGGCAACTCGCCCCGAAGTGCTTATCTTTGTCGGGATATGCCCGCCGGCGCCGGTCTGCCGAGAAGGGAAGCAGGGGGCAATGCACGGAAACACAACAACAAAACAGAACATACACGTATGAAAGTAGAAAAGAACAAAATGGTCGGTGTGGACTACAAGCTCACCGTAGACGGACAGATCGCGGACCAGTCGCGTCCGGGACAACCCCTCGAATTCATCTTCGGCACGGGCATGCTGCTCCCGAAGTTCGAGGAGGCCATCGAAGGCAAGGAGCCCGGCGAGAAGGTAGCCTTCACGCTCGAGCCCAAGGACGGCTACGGCGAGCTGATCGCCGAGGCGATCGTGGACCTGCCGAAGAACATCTTCATGGTGGACGGCAAGCTGGCCGAGGACATCCTCTTCGTCGGCAGCCAGGTGCCCATGAGCGACGCCCAGGGCAACCGCATGATGGGCATCGTCAAGGAGGTGGGCGACGAGCACGTCAAGATGGACTTCAACCACCCGATGGCCGGCAAGACCCTCAACTTCGAGGTCGAGGTGGTCTCGGTGCGCGACGTCACGCCCGAGGACCTGCAGGGCCACTGCTCCTGCGGTTCGTGCGGCGACGGCGGATGCGGCGACGGATGCTGCGAAGGCCACGACCACAAC
>ENA-OPWR01003007-OPWR01003007.1-human-gut-metagenome-genome-assembly--contig:-NODE-3007-length-10815-cov-3.536152_pt1 | contig 10815 bp, 10 predicted proteins | sample MGYA00241507_ERZ502006 | MGnify/ENA primary metagenome ERZ502006 (study PRJEB25962, sample SAMEA2043041) | human gut metagenome | biome: human gut; feature: human-associated habitat; material: faeces... | reverse complement strand
CGGCAGCGCCAATTTCGGCACGGTCGTGCAGGTGGGCGAGTATGTGGCCCTGTTGCTGGGTTACCGGCAGATCGAGCTCTACGGGGTGGATCATACGTTGCTCGACGGGCTATGCGTCGACGACGCGAACCGCCTGTGCCGTGCCGACCGCCACTATTACGATGCCGGGCCCCGGGCGCCGCAGCCTATCTACATGAAGGTGCCGCATGTGCCCTATACGATGGCCTCCTACATGGCCGAACTGGCCGAGCTGTTCCGCGGCCACGAGGTGCTGCGCGACTATGCCGCATGGCTCGGGGCGCGGATCGTGAACTGCACCCGGGGGTCGATGATCGACGCCTACGAACGCGGGGCGGAGTAACGCCGCCTTTTTGAAATAAAGGAAGCGACCTGGAAAAGGTCGCTTTTTTATGCTCATCTCGGATTCCCGTTCCCTACCCCAGCCGCCGGCTTGCCGCGATGATCTCGGCCATCGTAAAGTCTTCGGGGTTGTCGATGTCCAGCCCTTCGATGCGGTCGACGACGGCCATGTAGGGCTTCTCCCCGATGCGGCGCCCGTGGCCGCACCAGAGCGTACGCGGGAAAATGAAAAATGCGCTGGTCTCGATATAGACCGGCTCTATGGTCTGCGTGCGGGGGATGTCGTCCAGCGCATAGTTGAGCGGCTGGCCATCGAACCATGCAAAGGTCTGGATCTTCTCGGCGCTGAACGCCGAGTCGTACTCCCCCGAGCGCACGTGCCGCAATGCGTCGGCAACGGTTTCCGGTCGGATGAATGGCGAGGTGGCGTGCGCCAGCACGTAGAGGTCGGCTTCGACCTGCGCCGTAAAGCTGTCGTAGATCTCGCGGCCGAGGGTCTCGTCGCGGTCGAGCGCTTCGCTGCGGCGCAGGAAGCGCACCCCGTCGGGCAACAGATCGCGCACCCGTTCGTCGCTGCAGAAGACATATACCTCGTCGATCTCGGGCACCTGCATCAGCGTCCGGAGGATGTGGCACATCAGCGGGGAGCCTCCCAGCATGCGGAGGTTCTTGCCCGCGACACGTTGGCTGTTGAGCCGTATCGGTACGAAAGCTACGGTTTTCATGCGTTCGGTTTTTCGTATTGGGCGGCCCGTTTCGTCGCGGCGTTGCGGCGTCGGAGGCCGTTTCGGTGGTTTGGTGTCATTGTACGAGCAGGTTGCAGCCTCGGATCTCGGCATGGTCGATGCGTCCCTCGATGACGAACGATCCGTCGGGAGCGACCCTCCCGACGTCCTGCGTCTGGATGAAGGCGCACGACCACCGGTTGGCCAGGTCGGTGATGTTCAGCCCGCCGCGTGCCCCCGCCGGCAGCAGTTTGAAGGGGTCGTTCACGTCGCGGGCCGCAACACGCATCCAGGCCGGGCAGCGGAAGCGGTTCCCGCCCGCGGAGTAGGCCTGCGAGGTGAGCTCCGCCATGCCGTACTCCGAGTGGATCTCCCCGACGCCGAAGGCGTCGCAGAGGATGCGGTGGAACTCCTCCTTGGGCAGCTCCTCGCGGTAGCCCTTCATGCCGCCGGTCTCCATGACCACCGTGTCGCGGAGCTTCGGGGCATAGCGCTCGGCCAGATCCCACAAGGCGTAGCTCACGCCCAGCAGAATCTTGGGCTTCGGGTCCGCGGCCATGTCGCGCAGCAGGGCCTCGTAGTCGTCGAGGTAGAAGCCGCCCGAGCCGCAGTCGCCGATCAGGCGGTCGGCCATGTAGACCAGCGATGAGCCCTTGCGGCGCAGGTAGTTGGGCAGCAGGGCGTAGAGGCTCCAGCGGGCCGGATCGCCGTAGAAGGTGCGGAACGAGCCGCGGAAGGCCTCCTCGTAGAGAGCCAGCGAGCGCATCGGATGGCGCGAGGGCACCATGCCTGTCGTGGCGCTCGAGGTGAAGACCGCCTCGGGCGGCGTCGGTGCGCAGTAGACCTCGTGGCTCTTGAACAGCTCGATGGGCAGTGCCGGGATGTCGCATGCGCGGCGGACCTCATCCGGATGCACGCCGATGAGGCGGAGGTACTCGCAGTAGGGCGGGCACGTCGCGGCCTGCCGGTGGAACGTTTCGAGCGCGGCGGCCTCGAACGAAGCTGCGTCGGCGATGCGGAAGATGTCGTTGTCTGTCATTCCCGGAGTTCGGTTTGCGGGATCCGGAGGACGGTTCGGTCCGCCTGCCGGAACACCGTAGCAAAGATACGAAAAATCCCGGACCGGGCAATACGGAGGAGGCTTCCGGCTGCGGAACGGCGGCAGGTGGCGGTAAAAACGGCGCCGCTGCGAAGTTCCTGTCCGGAACCTGCAGCGGCGGCTGTTGTCGGTTGTCGCAACCGGTCCTGCGGGACCGTGCGGTTACTTTTTCGACTTGGGTGCGAGCATCATGTTCATCTTCTTGCCGTCGAGCTTGGGCATCATCTCCACCTTGGCCACCTCCTCGAGGTCGGTGGCAAAGCGCAGCAGGAGGATTTCACCCTGCTCCTTGAAGACGATCGAGCGACCGCGGAAGAAGACATAGGCCTTGACCTTCGAGCCCTCCTTGAGGAAGTTCATGGCGTGCTTGAGCTTGAAGTTGTAGTCGTGGTCGTCGGTCTGGGGACCGAAACGGATCTCCTTGACGGTCACCTTCGCCTGGTTGGCCTTCAGCTCTTTGGCCTTCTTCTTCTGCTGGTAGAGGAACTTCTGGTAGTCGGCAATGCGGCAGACGGGAGGATCCGCCTTGGGCGAGATCTCGATGAGGTCCAATTCCATCTCGTCCGCAAGGCGCAGAGCGTCGCGGATCGGCATGACCTGCGGCTGTTCCACGTTGTCTCCGACGACGCGTACTTCGGGAGCCGTGATCTGTTCGTTGATGCGGTGCGGATTCTCCTTTTCGGGCAATCTGCGTCCGAAGCGGTTGTCCGATGCCGGTTTCGGTCTGTTATTCCCGGGGTTGAACGGCCTCGGCGGGAATGGTTTCGGTGCTGCGATAGTTGTAAAGTATTAGTTAATATTAAATAATATGGTCTCCGCCTCCGCCACCCGCCCCGGACGACTCCGGGACGGGTGTTCGGCGGTGAGGACGGTTACTCCTTTTTCAGGCGGTTGGCCTCGACCTCCTGCTTGACGAGTCCCGAGAGGAAGTCGCGGAAAGCCTCCATGGTCATCTGGCCCTTGTCGCCTTCGCCCTGGGCACGGACCGAGACGAGTCCTTCGGCCTCCTCCTTCTCGCCGACGATCAGCAGGTAGGGGATGCGCTTGAGCTCGTTGTCGCGGATCTTGCGGCCGATCTTCTCGTTGCGGTCATCGACCTCCGATCGGATGTCGTTGGCGTTGAGGTAGTCCGAAACCTTGTGGGCGTAGTCGTTGAACTTCTCCGAGATAGGAAGCACGACGACCTGCTCGGGCGAGAGCCACAGCGGGAACTTGCCGCCGGTGTGCTCGAGCAGCACGGCCACGAAGCGCTCCATCGAGCCGAACGGCGCGCGGTGGATCATGATCGGGCGGTGGAGCTTGTCGTCGGCGCCCTTGTACGTCAGGTCGAAGCGCTCCGGGAGGTTGTAGTCCACCTGGATGGTGCCCAGCTGCCACTTGCGGCCGATGGCGTCCTTGACCATGAAGTCGAGTTTCGGTCCGTAGAAGGCAGCTTCGCCGTACTCCACGACCGTGTTGAGACCCTTCTCCTTGGCGGCCTGCATGATGGCCGACTCGGCCTTTTCCCAGTTCTCGTCCGAACCGATGTACTTCTCGCGGTTGTTCGGGTCACGCAGCGAAATCTGTGCCGTATAGCTGTCGAACTTCAGCGTGCGGAAGATATAGAGCACGATGTCGATCACGCGCTCGAACTCCTCGAGCAGCTGGTCGGGGCGGACGAACAGGTGGGCGTCGTCCTGCGTGAAACCGCGCACTCGGGTCAGTCCGTGGAGCTCGCCCGACTGCTCGTAGCGGTAGACCGTTCCGAACTCGGCCAGACGGACCGGCAGCTCCTTGTACGAACGGGGCTTCGAACGGTAGATCTCGCAGTGGTGCGGGCAGTTCATCGGCTTGAGCAGGTACTCCTCGCCCTCGATCGGGGTGTGGATCGGCTGGAAGGAGTCCTTGCCGTACTTGGCATAGTGGCCCGATGTGACGTAGAGCTCCTTGTTGCCGATGTGCGGGGTGATGACCTGCTGGTAGCCGTACTCCTTCTGCACGTTGCGCAGGAACTGCTCCAGACGGTCGCGCAGGGCGGCGCCCTTCGGCAGCCAGAGCGGAAGACCCTGGCCCACGCGCTGCGAGAAGGTGAACAGCTCGAGGTCCTTGCCCAGCTTGCGGTGGTCGCGTTTCTTGGCCTCTTCCATCATCTGGAGGTACTCGTCGAGCATCGACTTCTTGGGGAACGAGATGCCGTAGATACGCGTGAGCATCTTGTTCTTCTCGTTGCCGCGCCAGTAGGCTCCGGCCACGGAGGTCAGCTTGATGGCCTTGATGTAGCCCGTGTTGGGAATATGCGGGCCGCGGCAGAGGTCCGTGAACGCACCGTTCGTATAGAAGGAGATGGTGCCGTCCTCGAGGTCCGTGATGAGTTCGACCTTGTACTGGTCGCCCTTTTCGGTGAAGGTCTTGAGGGCTTCGGCCTTGGGGACCTCGCGGCGGATGAGCTGCTCCTTGTTGCGGGAGAGCTCCTGCATCTTCTGTTCGATTCGCGGGAGATCGGCTTCGGTGATGGGCGTCGGGGAATCGACGTCGTAGTAGAATCCGTTCTCGATGGCGGGGCCGATGCCGAACTTGATGCCCGGGTAGAGGTTCTCGAGGGCCTCGGCCAGCAGGTGCGACGACGTGTGCCAGAAGGCGTGCTTGCCCTCGTCGTCGTCCCACTTGTAGAATTTGACCGAAGCGTCGGCTTCGATCGGGCGCGTCATGTCTACCGTCGCGCCGTTTACCGAGGCCGCCAGCGAGTCAGCAGCTAAACGAGGGCTGATGCTCTCCGCGATCTGGTAGGCGGTTGTCCCTTCGGCGTACTCCCGTACCGATCCGTCGGGGAAAGTGATTTTGATCATAAAAATTGGTATGAATTAAGTTTTCGGGGCCTTCGGCGCTTCCACAATTACGAGACGGAATACGCCTCCGGTTTGCCCTTTGTTTTTCTCTTTACTCCTTTTCGGTCTGCGGCAGCTCCTTGAGAGAGACGTCGCGCGAGCTCTTCTCGCGTTCGGCGCGCGGCAGGGGGTTGCGGGTCCATTCGGCCCAGGCGCGGCGGCGCTGCACGACGTCGATGGCCGTGTAGATGGCGTTGCGCATCGACTGTGCGTCGGCGCGGTCCTGTCCGGCGATGTCGAACGCCGTGCCGTGGTCGGGCGAGGTGCGTACGGCCGTAAGCCCTGCGGTGAAGTTCACGCCGTCGGGCGAGAGGCTCTTGAACGGAGCCAGTCCCTGGTCGTGGTACATGGCCAGGATGCCGTCGTAGCGGGCGTATCCGCCTCCGGCGAAGAGCCCGTCGGCAGCGAAGGGGCCGAAGGCGAGAATCCCCTTGTTGAAGGCCTCGACAATGGCCGGGCGGATCGTCTCCTCCTCCTCGCGGCCCAACAGCCCGCCGTCGCCGGCATGGGGGTTGAGCGCCATCACGGCGATGCGCGGCTCGACGATGCCGAAGTCCTCGATGAGCGAACGCCGCAGGGTCTCGAGGTCGCGGACGATCTTCTCGCGCGAGATGCTCCGGGCGATCTCCGAAACGGGGATGTGTTTGGTGACGAGCCCCACGCGCAGCACGTCGCTGCACATGATCATCATCGGCTCGCCTCCGAATGCCTCTCCGAAGAACTCCGTGTGGCCCGTGTGGCGGAAATCGTCGCTCTGGACCGTCTCCTTGTCGAAGGGGGCGGTGACCACGGCGTCGATATGCCCGGCTTTCAGATCCTCGACGGCGGCGCGCAGTGCCTCGACGGCGGCGCGGCCCGCTTCGGGCGTGGGCTTCCCGGGCTCGACGGCGGCGACCTCTCCGGCCGTCACGAGATTGACCTTCCCGCGGCGGGCTTCGGCGGCCGAGGCAGCCGGGACGAATGCGACGGGTTCCGCATCGCGGAGCGTATTTCGGTAAAAGGCGGCGGCTTTCGGCGATCCGTAGACGACCGGAGTGAAGAGTTCCGTCATGCGCGGGTCGCCCAGCGCCTTGAGAATCACCTCCCAGCCGATGCCGTTCGGATCACCCTGCGTGATGCCTATCTTGAGTCTGTGTTCCGACATAGTCGTGTGTGTTTCAATCTACAAAAGTACAAAATATTCAGAATGTGCAAACAGTTTGCGCGGCGAATTGCGCGAAAAAAGTGCGGAGACGCCGGTTTCCCGGCGCCTCCGCATTCCGATGTGCGGGTCGCGTGCCCAGTGCGGCGGGCGGTCAGCGGAGCGCTCGCCGGCGGAACTCCGAGCAGACGATGCCCGTCGCCATGGCGACATTGAGTGATTCGGAGCCCTCCCTTCCGGCCGGATACGGGGGGATGAAGAGCCTTCGGGTGACCGTCCGGGCGACCGCGTCGGTCACGCCGCGCCCCTCGTTGCCCATCACGACGATCCCGCCCGGCGTGAGGTCGGCCGAGTAGATGTCTTCTCCGTCGAGGAACGTACCGTAGACGGCCACGCCCCGTGCGGCGGCTCCTGCGAGCAGCGGCGCGAGCGGGGTGTAGTGGATCCGTACGCGGAGGATGGCCCCCATTGTCGCCTGCACCACCTTGGGGTTGAAACAGTCGGCCGAACCCTCGGAGCAGACGATGTCGCCGATTCCGAACCAGTCCGCGAGGCGGATGATCGTCCCCAGGTTGCCGGGGTTCTGCACCTCGTCGAGCGCCAGCGTAAGGTGGTTGCCGAGGTGCTCCGCATCGAGCCTGTGGTGGGGAATCTCGACGAGGGCCAGCGAGTTCGAGGGGGTCTTGAGCTGCGAGATCCGCTCCATGTCGCGCGGGGAGACTGTTTCGGTCTCCGGACCCTCGAAGAGCCCCTCGAGGGCGAAGATCCTGCGCACGCGGAGGTGCGAGGCGCGCAGCTCGCCGATGAGCTTTTCTCCCTCGGCGATGAAGAGTCCGTGTTCCACGCGGCCGCGTTTGTCGGCCAGTGCGCGGACGAGTTGTATTTCGGCTTTGGTCATGGTCGCTTTTCGATGGTGAATGTGGTCCCCTCACGGGCGGCATAACTCTCGGGGAAGAGCGCCCGGGCCTCCTCGACCAGCTGCCCTTCATCCTTGTAGCGCGACGAGTAGTGTCCGATCACCAGCCTCCGGGCTCCGGCCTTCAGCGCCGCCTTTGCGGCATCGGTCGTCGTCGAGTGCCCCCGGTCACGGGCCGAGCGCTGTTCGGCAGCGGCATAGGTCGCCTCGTGGTACATCAGATCGACGCCCCGGCACAGCTCCGCGGCTTTGGCCGAGAAGTTCGTGTCCGAGAGGTAGGCATACGACCGCGGCGCATAGGGCCGGTAGGTCAGCATGCCGTTCTCGAGCTCCGTGCCGTCGTCGAGCCGTACCGCCTCGCCGCGTTTGGCCGCGGTGATCTGGGCGATCGAGAGGCCGTACTTCACGATCTGGAACTTGTCCACGTTGAGCGGCGGCTCCTTTTCGCGGAAGAGGAATCCGGCGCACGGCACCCGGTGGCGCAGCGGGATGCTCCACACCTCGAGCGTGCGGTTCTCATACAGCAGCGCGTGTTCGGTGGTCCGCACCTCGTGCCAGAGGACCTCGTAGGGCAGCTCCGTGTCGAAGTAGCGCAGGTGGCTTTCGAGAATCTCGCCGAAGGGGGCCGGGGCGAAGACGTCGAGCGGCGTCCGACGCCCGTAGAGCCCGAGGGTCGAGATCAGCGGGAAGAGCCCGTAGACGTGATCCCCGTGCAGGTGCGAGATGAATACGGCGCGGAGCTTCAGCGGGTTGATGCCGTAGCGGACGAGCTGCTGCTGCACGCCTTCGCCCGCATCCACGAGGTAATACTGCTCGTGGATGTTCACCGCCTGGGCCGACGGATGCCGGTCGGGCGTGGGCTTGGCCGAAGAGCTGCCGAGTATGGTGACCGCAAAACTCATGGGTTATCGCCGGAATTTGATGAGGGTCGCTTTGAGCTGGTACGAGACTGCGGCATCGCGCTTGGTTGTGGCCGTGCGGGTGCTGCTGCCGTCGCCGTTCTTCTCGATGTGCTCGGTGGTCGTGTAGGTCGGGTTGGATACCGACTGTCCGATGCCTTCGAATACCACGGCGTCGGCCCCCTTTTCGCGGGCCCGTTTTTCGATGGCTTTCTGTGCATCCTCAAGGTTGCCGAAGAACTGGGGTGTGGCCGTCATGTGTCCCATGGTTTCGTAGTCGCCGGGTACATCGTTCCAGCTGAAAAACAGTTCCGGATCATCGGTTGCTGGATAGGCCTTGCCGATGTAGGTGGTCTCTACGGCGCATGAGCTCAGGGCGCAGGCGGCACTCAGGATACTTGCAAGGATGGGGATGTGTTTCATTGAACCGTTTTTTTGGTTTTTATCGCAGCAAGAAGCGTTCGCAGTCGAGTGCGGCAATGCAGCCCGAACCGGCGGCGGTGATGGCCTGGCGGTAGTGGGGGTCCTTTACGTCGCCCGCGGCGAAGACGCCCTCGACCGAGGTCTTCGAGGTGCCCGGCTCGGTGCGGATGTAGCCTTCGGCATCGAGCTCGAGCTGTCCGGCGAAGAGCTCCGTGTTGGGATGGTGGCCGATGGCGAGGAAGAAGCCCGAGATATCGATCGTGCGCTCCTCTCCGTCGTTCCTGCGCAGCAGGGCGCCCGTCACGCCGGAGTCGTCGCCCAGCACCTCGGCGGTATTGTGCTCGAAGAGCACCTCGATGTTCTCCGTGCGGAAGACTCGCTCCTGCATGGCCTTCGAGGCGCGCAGGTAGGGCTTGCGGACGATCATGTAGACCTTGCGGCACAGCGAGGCGAGGTAGGTGGCCTCCTCGCAGGCCGTGTCGCCGCCGCCGACGACGGCCACGTCCTTCTTGCGGTAGAAGAACCCGTCGCATGTGGCGCAGGCGCTGACTCCCTGTCCGCGGAACTTCGTTTCGGAGGGCAGCCCGAGGTACTTGGCCGAGGCTCCTGTGGCGACGATCACCGCCTCGGCCTCGAGTTCCGTCGTGCCGTCCACGCTGACGTGGAACGGGCGGGCCGAGAGGTCGATCTTCGTGATCTGGCCCGTGCGGATCTCCGTGCCGAACCGTTCGGCCTGGCGGCGCAGGTCGGCCATCATCTGGTTGCCGTCCACGCCTTCGGGGTATCCCGGGAAGTTTTCGATTTCGGTGGTCGTCGTGAGCTGTCCGCCCGGCTCGATGCCTTCGTAGAGCACCGGCTGAAGGTTGGCACGCGAGGTGTAGATGGCGGCGGTGTACCCGGCGGGTCCGCTGCCGATGATCAGAACTTTTACCTTTTCCATTGTATTCGTTTTTTGTGTTGTTGTTCCGTATGTTGTGGCGGAAAACCCTCCGCCCGGGTGTGTCTGCCGTTCAGGCTTCGGCCTCGATGTCCCCGAATTCGGTCAGCCGGTGCCCGAGGTGGTCGAACAGCGCCCAGCGGCCGTCGAGGCGCACGCGGACGATGCTCTCCGCCGGGTCGTAGTCCACGATCTCGTAGCGGGGCGGGATGACGTAACGGCCCTCGCGGTCGATGAGTCCCATGCCCGTGTCGGTCTCCACCTCGGCGCGGCCTTCGTGGAAATCGCCGGCCCAGCGGAACCGGGTGGGGATGACCTCCCGGTTCTCCGTATCGACGAATCCATAGCCGCCTTCGTCCTCGACGCAGACCAGCCCCTCGAAGATGTGGCTCACCCAGCGGTGGCCGTCGAAGCGGGGCAGGGCGGTATAGGAGGCCGCCGCATCGGAGAGTGTTTCGGTGCCGGCCGAGAGCCGGATCCGCTCGAGCAGCGCCTCGAATGCCGCATCGTCGCTGCCCGGCGTTCCGAACCGGGCGTCGTGGTAGCGCAGCGGGACGAAGCGGGTGCCGGTCCAGCGCAGGTTCTCGGGGCGCAGGTTGTTGTGCGAGAAGCCCAACTTGCCGAGTCCGTCGCGAAGTTCGCCGAGCGCTTCGGCCAGCCGTTCGGCCGGTACGGTGAGCAGCGCCTCGTCGAAAGTGCGCCCCTCGGGCAGCCGCTGGAGGATGAGCGACGTGGCGCGGGGGACGCCCGAGGCATCGACCCAGCGGAGTTCGTCGGGCAGGATCCGGTATTCGGTGAGCAGTTCCGTGTTGAGGCGGGCTGTCTGCGAGGCCGTGCGCTCCACGGCGGCGAGGGCTGCCGGCGAGAGGGGCATGAAGAGCAGCCAGTGTGCTCCATGCCACGAAATTTCGGCCTCGGCGAAGCGGGTGGTCCGCATCAGGCGAGGCATGCCGTCGGCGCCGGTTGCGGCGCGGGCCTCCGTAAGGGTGGCCAGCGACAGGTCGGGCGTCTGCAGGGCCTGCCGGAAGATTCCGAGCGTAGGGGTCATGGCTATTCGGTTTTGACGCTGATGGAGCCGATGTTGAGCATGGCGACGAGTTGGTCGGCCGAGGCGTTGTAGCTTACGCCGCGGAAGGGCGGCAGGGCTCCGGGCCCCTTCGCCTCGCGGATCGCCGCCTCGAAGACTTCGGGCATGACGCTCGAACAGTCGCAGAGCAGGGCGGCGTAACGGTTCGGGTAGGCGCTCTCCTCTTCCGAGGGGAAGAAGACGCTGCGTCCTTCCGCATCGGCGGCGATGTGGATGTTGATCAGCAGCACCTTCCCGTCGGCGGTCCCCAGATCGCGGATCTGTCCGGCAAGCTGCTCAGCCTCTTCCCTGCTTCCCTTTTTCATGGGCTTTAGGTTCTCAGGGATATAAAGCAGACAGTTCTCTTTGTAGCAGAATGGGGATT
>ENA-OPWR01002995-OPWR01002995.1-human-gut-metagenome-genome-assembly--contig:-NODE-2995-length-10869-cov-1.708526_pt1 | contig 10869 bp, 8 predicted proteins | sample MGYA00241507_ERZ502006 | MGnify/ENA primary metagenome ERZ502006 (study PRJEB25962, sample SAMEA2043041) | human gut metagenome | biome: human gut; feature: human-associated habitat; material: faeces... | reverse complement strand
AAAGAGTTTGCACATACTTTAAATAATACTGTTGTCGCTCCTCCAAGAATGTTAATTGCATTACTTGAAAACCATTTAAGAGAAGATGGCTCAATTAATATCCCTGAAGTTTTAAGACCATATATGGGAGGTTTAAAAGAAATTAGGTAATTTAGATATCTTTCATTACTTTAGATAAAAAATTTGCAAACAAAGAAAATAAACCTATGTAGTTAATGCTTGATGTGAAAGTTCAAAATATAATATATCAACAAGAATACGATCTCTTTCACCCAATCGTTAATAGTAAAATAATAAAAAAGTGCAGTTATCTGCACTTTTTTGTTTTAAATAAAATTATTTAGTTAAAATAGAATATAATTCATCTAATTTTTCAAAATTAGGTTCATGATCAACTTGGTGGAAGTTTATTTCATCATCAACATATCTTGGTAACACATGTAAATGAAAATGCATTACAGTTTGACCCGCAAGAGAACCAGAATTATTTAATAAATTAATATTATCTGCTAGTTCATAACCTTTGCAGCTAATATTCGCTGAAAGAGAAAGGGTTAAAATAAAAAAAATAAAAAAATTAACCAATTTCATAAAAAACCTCCTTTTTTACTGAAATTGCGGAGCGGTTATTCGCTGTACTAGCGAATAATCCAAAGATAAGGATTCTAACTCGCAGGGATATAGGGCTGATTCTTATTTCATATAGTTATGTTTGAATTATAAATGGAAATCCGATAAAAATCTACACATAAATGTCGAAAAATGTCGATTTACACACTTTTGAATATTTGTTATCGTAATTGTATAGACAAAATGTAATCGCTCAGGTTTTTCTTCCCGGAGGAGGAATTGTTGAATGGTTACAGTGCCGGTTACTGTTTATTCTGTGCATTGCAAGACGTGTTGCGGAATGCAGGGTGAACGGTAACAACATTGCCCGGCAAAACAACAATTATTTCATTTCACAAAGGAGGACCCCTATGAAGAGAATCAATGCAATCTACGCAAGGCAGTCAGTGGACAGAGCAGATAGTATTTCTATTGAAAGTCAGATCGAGTTCTGCAAGTACGAGTTAAAGGGTGGAAGTTTCAAGGAGTACAAGGATAAGGGTTACAGCGGCAAGAATACAGTCAGGCCACAGCTTCAGCAGCTTCTGACAGATATCCGCAGAGGGGAAGTGGAGAAAGTGATCGTGTATAAGCTGGACCGGATCAGCCGTTCTATTCTGGATTTTTCCAATATGATGAATCTGTTTCAGCAGTATCAGGTGGAATTTGTCTCTTCTACAGAGAAATTTGATACTTCGACACCTATGGGACGGGCAATGTTAAATATCTGCATTGTGTTTGCGCAGCTGGAACGTGAGACTATTCAGAAGCGTGTCAGTGACGCATATTATTCCAGAAGTCAGAAAGGTTTTCGCATGGGCGGCAAGCCTCCTTATGGTTATCGGCTAGAGGAGATCCTGATGGAAGGAATCCATACAAAGAAGCTTGTGGAAGAACCCGGGGAAGCGGCAATTGTGCGGGAAATTTTTGATATGTACGAACAACCGGACACTTCTTATGGGGATATCACCAGATATTATGCGGAAAAGGGAGTGCAGTTCTACGGAAAGGAACTGATACGTTCCATGCTGGCCCAGCTTTTGAGAAATCCGGTATATGTGCGGGCTGATATGGATGTGTACCGTTTTTTCAGGAGCCATGGAACCAATATAGTAAGCAGTCCGGAGCAGTTTGACGGGATTCATGGATGTTATCTTTATCAGGGGCGGGATGCGCAGACAGATAAGCTGCAGAATCTTAAGGGACATATGCTGGTGGTGGCACCTCATGAGGGGCTTGTGTCTTCGGAGCAGTGGCTGAACTGCAGGATCAAGCTTATGAGAAATAAAACGATTCAGGCCAACCGGAAAGCTGTGAATACATGGCTGGCAGGGAAAGTGAAATGTGGCAATTGCGGATACGCACTTATGAGTATTAAAATACAGTCCGGTAAACAGTACCTGAGATGTACGAAGCGTCTGAACAACAAAGCCTGCCCGGGGTGCGGAAAGGTTTATACTGAAGATGTGGAGAATTATGTATATAAAGAGATGGTACGTAAGTTGCGCGAAGGACAGTCTCCTGCCGCTTATACGAAGTTAAATGAAAATCCGCAGGTAAAGCAGATTTACAGGGAGATTGAGGAAATGGAAAAGGAGATTTCTCTGCTTGTGGATTCTCTGGCAGGTGCCGGAGAAACACTGACAGATTATATTAATCAGAGAGTGGAAGAAATAGACCAGATGCATCAGTTAAAGCTGGAGAAATTATCGGTGCTTGCGGAGAATCATGCGACACCGGAGCAGATGGAAAAGGTAGCATCTAATATAAGTCTGTGGGGAGAGATTGATTTTGAGGAGAAGAGGTTTACAGTTGATAAGATGATCAGGTCACTTAAGGTATTTCCCGGATTAGTCCAGATACAATGGAAATTCTGATATATAACAGTCCGGCAGAGCGTAAATTTTTGTTTTTACGCTCTGCCGATGGTCTTATTAGTTTTCGGTCAGTGGTTTGTTCTTTATAAGCATTTCGCGAATTACGTTTTGCGTATATTCTCCGACATGCCTCTTATCTTCTTTGCTCAGTTCATCCGGATAGATCGGCTTACCGTATTCTACTACAACTTTTGCAGGAGATATCTTCGGGAAGTGTGCCTCGAAAATGTTGGCTGAATTGCTGATCGCAATTGGGATGATCGGGCAATTGGCCTTGGTAGCGATTTTGAAGCTTCCTTCATGGAAGGGAAGCATGTCCAGCTCATCTTTATTTCTGTTTCGGGTTCCTTCCGGGAAAATACAGATGGAAATTCCGGATTTTACTTTGTCTACTGCGGTCAGGATCGTTTTGAGTCCCTGTTTGATGTCTTTCCTGTCAAGGAAGAGACAGTGGAGATAACGCATCCATGTGGAAAGAAGAGGAATTTTCTCCATCTCTTTTTTGGCAATGTAGCCTGTACGGATCGGACAGCGGGAGTAAGTAAGAAGTATGTCGAAGTAGCTTCTGTGGTTGCCGATATAAAGTACAGGTGTGTCCTTTGGCACATTTTCTTCTCCGATCACAGTAATCTTTGCACCGGTGATCTTAAGGATAAATCGGAATACTGCCTGGATGATCCTAAGGGAGCTGATATCCTTCTTTTCAGGAGAAAATCTGCCGATGATCCATTCGACCAGCAGGATGGGGATGGACAGGATCAGGTATCCGATCACAACAATACAGACGAGGATAAATCGTATCATTCGTTAATTCCTTTCCGGGCATTATATAATGCTGATGCCCATATATAAGTATAGAAGTTATTATAAGGAATTATGAGATATCCTGCAAGAAATAAATCATAGTATAATGATTTTTTGGCATTAAATAAAGCACTCAGGACAGGATTCTTTCCTGCAGAAAAGCAGTTACTGTCGGATATATAGCATAGAGTATGGTAATAACAGGGCTGTATCCGGCATAGAATATTTAGCGAAGAATGAGCAGGGGTGCATTATGGGCAAAAGGACAGGAGGACTGCTCTGTGTGTTGCTGTTGGCTCTTTTGCCGGCGGGCTGTCAGTTTATCAGGATTGAGGAGGGCGAACGTACACCTCTGGAATATACGATCGTAAAGCAGGAGGAAATTCCGGAAGAAATTTCAGAACTGATGGAACAGAAGAAAAAGAAAGTATTTCAGATGACCTATCAGGTGGGAGATATAAGGTATCTGATGAAGGGATATGGAGAGCAGCTTACAGGAGGGTACAGTATTCAGGTGGAGGAGGTTTCCGAATCAGAGAACGCAGTATTCTGCAAGACAAGGCTGATAGGTCCGGAGAAAGCGGATGCAGGCAGTGAACCGTCTTATCCCTGTATTGTCCTGAAAATCAGAGAAACAGAGAAACCGATAGAATTTTTGGGTTTTATCATAAAGTAAACAGAGAAAGGAAGGAAGCAGGTTGGAATTAAAAAAAGAAAGTATTCAGATGCTGCGGATCAAAAATAAAGCGGCAGCGCAGGCGACTTTTGACGAGGACTATAATGTGCCCGATGTGAAACCGGATATCGGGAGACTGGTGCAGAGCAAAGCGGATGTTTCCATGGAGGAAGTGAGGCTGAGTGAAGGAAGAGCGCTTCTTAAAGGGACATTAAATGCAGATTTGCTTTATGTGGGGGAAAAAGAGGGCAGGATTTACAGCCTTTCTGCGAAGCTTCCGCTGGATGAGATGATTAATCTGGAGGGAATCGAAGGGGGAGATAAGCTGTGTCTGAAATGGGAGATTGAGGATCTCAGTGTTCATATGATCCATTCCAGAAAACTGAATATTAAAGCAATTGTAACTTTTTATGCAGTGGTAGATGAACTGGCAGTCGTTGAACTTCCGGTTTCCGCAGAGGATCAGGAAGTCTCTGTGAAAACGGAGAAAGTCCGGCTTATGAGTCTTCGTGTACATAAAAAAGATACTCTGCGCATTAAGGATGATATTACTCTTGCGTCAAACAGACCTAATGTAGAAAACCTTCTGTGGTATATGGCTGAACCGAGGAATCTGGACCTGCGGCCGGGAGAGAACAAACTCCGGGTGAAAGGAGAGCTTGCAGTTTTTCTTCTGTATACAGGGTATGAAGAGGAGAATCCACCTCAGTGGCTGGAGTATACCATGCCTTTTTCCAATGAGATGGAATGCAGTGGCTGTATGGAAGATCTGATCCCACATATTGAGGTGTCTCTTCTTCATCAGGGGATAGAGGTAAAGCCTGATCCGGATGGTGAAGAACGTATCCTGCAGGTGGATGTGGTACTGGAATTAAATATGAAAATGTACAGGGAAGAGGAGCATGAATTTCTTCTTGATGCATACAGCCCACACAAAGAATGTGTTCTTCATCGGAAAAAGGAAATGTTGGAAAGTCTTCTGGTACGGAATTTTTCCAGGTGTCGTCTGACAGACCGGATAGAAGTTAAGGATAGTCAGGGAAAAGTTTTGCAGCTTTGCCACAGCAGCGGTAAGGTAAAAGTAGATAAGACCAGGATTACGGATAAGGGAATTGTGGCAGAAGGAATTGTGGCACTCAAGATTCTGTATATTATTGGAAATGATGAAATGCCGTTTTATTCTATGGATGCCATGCTTCCGTTTACCCATCTGATTGAGGCAGAAGAGATCGGGAAGGATTGCACATATTTACTTCAGGCTGACCTTGAACAGCTTTCCACTGCAATGGCAGATGGGGATGAGATTGAAGTCAAGGCGGCGGTGGGACTGAATGTGCTTGTGTTCAGACAGTGGGAAGAGCAGCTTATTGAATCTGTGGAAGAACAGCCGCTGGATCGTAAGAAACTGGAAAGTATGCCGGGAATTACGGTCTATATTGTAAAGGCCGGAGATACCCTGTGGGATATTGCAAAGAAATTTTATACAACTGTGGATGAGATTTCGGGTGTGAACAGTCTTACGGAAAAAGAGGTAAAGCCGGGGCAGTCGTTAATTCTTGTCAGGCAGGGATGATAATGAAAAAAATTTCCGGAAAAAATGAAAACTCCTATATTGAAAACTAAAAAAAAATGATTTAAAATATGCGCAAAGAGTTTTATTGTATACAAAGTACAAATATAATTGCGAAAGTACAGTTATATACGGATGATATTGTTGGAAACGGAGGATTTTATGCGTTTACGTGCATTGGCGAAGATAAATCTGGGACTGGATATTCTCAGAAAGAGAGAGGATGGCTATCATGAAGTCCGGATGATCATGCAGACGATACAGATGTATGATGTTCTGGAGATGAAGAGGGTGAGGAAGCCGGGGATTTCCCTGTCTGTCAATTATTCCTATATTCCGAATGATGAACGAAATCTGGTGTATAAGGCGGCGAAGCTTCTGATGGATGAATTTCAGGTTAAGGGTGGTGTGGATATCCATCTTGAGAAATTTATTCCTGTGGCAGCAGGTATGGCAGGCGGAAGCTCGGATGCGGCAGCTGCACTGGTGGGGATCAACCGGCTTTTTAAACTGGGACTGAGCCAGAAGGAGCTGATGGATCGTGCTGTGAATATCGGGGCAGATGTTCCGTACTGTGTGATGAGAGGAACTGCCCTGGCAGAGGGGATCGGGGAGAAACTGACCAGGATCACTCAGGTGCCGGACTGTTTTGTACTGATCGGTAAGCCCGGAATCAATGTTTCCACCAAAGCTGCCTATGAGAGCCTTCAGCTGGATAAGATTTCTTCTCATCCGGATATTGACGGGATGATAGGAGATATAGAACGTGGAGATCTTCTGGCAATGACACAGAAGATGGGAAATGTTTTTGAGCCGGGAATTATAGAGAAATATCCTGTAATTGGCGAAATCAAAGCACTGATGGAGAGTCATGGTGCGTTAAAGGCGATGATGAGTGGAAGTGGTCCTACAGTGTTCGGAATCTTTGATAATCGTGAGAAGATGGAGGCGGCAGCAGAGGTTCTCAGAGAGAGCCGGCTGGCGAAGACGGTTTTTGCCACAGAAGTAACGAAAGCAGGAGGGAATACAAATGACAAGTGATTTTTCAGTAAATATGAATGAATATCTTCCATTAAGGGATGTGGTTTTTAATACGCTGCGTCAGGCAATCCTGAAGGGCGAACTGAAACCTGGTGAGAGACTGATGGAGATTGCGCTGGCAGAGAGACTTGGCGTGAGCAGAACTCCTATCAGAGAGGCAATGCGTAAGCTGGAGCAGGAAGGTCTGGTAGTGATGATCCCGAGACGTGGTGCCCAGGTTGCCAATATCACAGAGAAGGATCTGAATGATGTTCTGGAGGTTCGTATTGCTCTTGAGAATGTAGCTATTGAGAAAGCATGTGCCCGTATGACTGAAGAAGAAATGAGGAGACTCTGGCTTGCTGCCAAGGAGTTTGAACATACGATCGCAGAGGGAAATCTTGTTAAGCTTGCGGAGGCTGACGTTGCATTCCATGAGGTTATTTATCAGGCTTCTGATAATAAGAGACTGATCCAGGTACTCAACAATATGCGTGAGCAGATTTATCGTTATCGTGTGGAATATCTGAAAGAAGGTGAAACACGAGATGTTCTGGTGAAGGAACATGAGGAACTGACAAAGGCGATCAGAGAGCGCGACGTGGAACGCGCGAAACAGCTTTCTTTCCAGCATATCGAGAATCAGAGAATGGCTATCATGCGTTCTATTGAGGCTGAGGATGCAGAACGTGAACGTGCAGAGAAAGAGAAATCCAGGGGACACAGATAAGAATGGTATAATATCTGAATATCGGGAAATTCTAAGAGAGGCGGGATGCCTCTCTTTTTTTGCGCATCCATGTGTGTATAAGTGAGTTTAGGAATATTGCCGACTGGCAACAGATCTGTCTGGTACATCGAAAACGATGTACCGGTATGAAACGAGGTGGGAAATTATTGAAGAAGCTGGAAGAATCCCGGAAAGTATCTGCAAATCTGAGGGAGAATGAGAAATATCTGCGAAGCAGGCTGGAAAATTGCAGTGATATTCTGATCCGTCCCATGCGGCTGGGAGATAAACATAAGGTGGACTGCCTTATGGTCTATATAGAAGTTGCGGTTTCCAACATGATGCTGGATGATTCTGCTCTTGGAAAGATGATCAATCATTTCTGGGAGATTTCGCCGGAGGATATTCAGGAATTTGTCAGGCATAACAGTCTTGGAATCGCAGATGTAAAGAAACTGGAGAATCTTGACGAGTCCATAGATGCCATGCTTGCAGGGAATGCAGTGTTTTTCATAGATGGATATGACAAGGCGATGAAAATCTCCAGCAAAGGTTATCCATCCACAGGTGTGATGGAGGCAGAATCGGAAAAGGTGCTGCGGGGTTCAAGGGAAGGATTTTCGGACAGTGTGAAAAGTAACAGTGCACTGGTAAGAAAAAGGCTTCGTGATACCAGACTCAAGGTGGAAGAATATAAAATCGGTGTGCGCTCTCATACCTTAACGCAGGTGTTATACATGGATGACCTGGTACATGAGGGACTTCTGGAAGAAGTGAAGGAACGGCTGGAAGAATTTCAGATTGACGGAATCCTTGACAGCGGTATGCTTGAACAGCTGACAGAAGATGTGTGGTATTCTCCTTTTCCTCAGTATCAGACAACGGAACGTCCGGATCGTGCTGTGCAGGAAATCCTGAAAGGTAAGGTTGTGATTCTGTGTGATAATTCTCCGGAAGCATTGATCCTTCCGGGAAATTTTAGCAGTTTCATGGAGAGCAGCGAGGACTGGTATCACAGGTTCGAGATGGCTTCCTTTCTCAGAATACTGCGATATCTGGCTGTGATCATGGCGACTGTTCTGCCGGGACTTTACCTGGCAGTGATACGTTTCCATACACAGATTCTGCCATCTGCACTGATACTGTCTTTTGCGGAGGCGAGGGAAGGAGTGCCCTTTTCCAGTGTGGTGGAACTGATTTTTCTGGAACTGGCTTTTGAACTGATTCGGGAGGCTGGGGTGAGAGTTCCGGGATCTCTGGGAAATGCTATTGGCATTGTTGGCGGACTGGTGATCGGACAGGCAGCGGTAGAGGCAAATCTTGTGAGTCCGATCGTGGTGATGATCGTGGCGTTGACTGCGCTTGGCTCTATGACTGTTCCAAATGAAGAGTTTGCAGCAGCATTTCGGTTGGTGAAGTATGGGTTTCTGATCCTGGGAGGTTATCTGGGAATTTACGGAATCGTGCTGGGAGTATATCTGGTTATAGGGCACCTGGCCGGCCTGATAAGTTTTGGTATTCCTTACCTGGTTCCTTTTATAAAGAAAGAACAGAAGGGCAGCAGAGGAGAAGGGATTCTGAGAGTTCCGCTGCGCAAGAGGGTATTACGACCGCTTTATGCAAGAGAGGAGCAGAAGATCCGTTTAAAGAGAAAGGAGTCCGGTTCATGAGATTTGCAGAGAATAACAGAATTTCCCACAGGCAGCTGTACAGGCAGATGATACTGGCATTACTGGCACCATTTATGCTCTGCGTTTTCGGAAAGGGTGGAATGAACGGAATCAGTGCAGTGGCGGGAATGATTTTTGCGCTGATATTGCTTGGGTTTTATGTAATCTGGCTGATACGGCTGACACCTTCATTTGAAGATCCGGTAAAGTCTGCAGGTGCTTTTGCGGGAAGGCTGATCGGGATTTTTTTTCTGATCTATGTGTTGATGGCGGGAGGATATCTGCTGGCACTTCTCAGGAGGCTGGTTCCTGTAAAGCTGATCACAGGAGTATCCGGCCGATGGATTGCATTCTGGGCGGTTCTGGTATGTTCTGTCGGAACCTGCAAAGGTGTACAGAGAAGAGGAAGAATGGCGGAAGTATCAGGTGGTCTGCTTCTTGGCGGGATTATGATAATGATGATACTTTGTGTGCCACAGGCAAAAACGGAATATCTCATGGGAGAAATCCGGTGGGAGGAGCTTACAGTGAGAAATGTCAGTCAGTCTTTTTATGGAACTCTGTGTGCTTTTTCGCCGGTTGCATTGCTGCCATTTCTGTTGGGAAATGTGGAGAAATACGGAAGTGCGGGAAAGACGGTGGCAGGAGGAATCCTGACACTTGGCGGGATTCTTATTGGAATGGAGCTTCTGCTTCCGGCAGTTCTGGGATATGACAGGGTAGCGGCGGAAAGTTATCCGGTCCTGCCTCTGCTGGCAGGCGCAGATCTTCCGGGAAATGTACTGGCCAGATTTGACATCCTGTGGATGGGATTTCTGCTTTACAGCCTGCTTTTTGCAATAGGGAGTCTGCTGTATTATGGAAATCAGATTATCGGGAAATCTCATCCTGGTAGGGGGAGGTTCTGGCTTCCGGCACTGGTTTTCCTGATTTCGCTTCTGGAAGAAGAGGGAAAAGGAATACTGGATTATTTTGGATGGTGTCTGGCGCATATTTTCGTCCCGGGAATTCTCATCTGCCAGTTTTATATGTTTATCAGAGGAAAGGGACACCGCAGGAAGCAGAGGAAAAGGGCAGTCGGTGTGGTGACCGGGATTTTGTCAGTCAGTCTTTTTATGAGCGGATGTGGTGTGGCTGTGGAACCGGAGAAGAGAATGTATCCTATGGCACTTGGCGTGGATGCCTCAGAAGAAGGAATCTGTCTTACCTATGGGATGCCGGATCTTTCTGAGAGTACGGGGCAGGGAAAAGAGGAAGAAGATGGCGGTTCCCGGGTTCTGCAGATCAGTGGTGCTGATTTCACCCGGATTGAAAAAATGTATGATCAGTCACAGGAAAAACTTCTTGATATGGGGCATCTGCAGGTTCTGGTCATGGGGAGGACACTGGTGGAGGACGGAAGATGGAGAATGGTGCTGGATTATCTGAAACAGGAGATTTTTGTGGGGGAAGATCTTTATGTGTTTGAAGCGGAGGACGCAGGGGAGATCCTGAACTGGCATGGGGAGGATAATTCATCAGCAGGAGAATATATTACAGGACTGATCCGAAACAGAATGTCAGGAGGAAATATTACGGCTGTGACACTCAGAGAGCTTTTCTATGAAAAATATAAAGAAGATAAAATCCTGCGACTTCCGATTGTGAAGATCAGAAATGGAAGTCTGGAAGTGGAAGTATAAATCAGGAAAATATTGGCATAATCCAAATATTAAAATGCTGCCTGGAAATTCCATATAAAATAAGAAAATATATAGGAAAATAACAAAGGCAGATATGGTAACTGATAAGATATAACAGGAGAGAGGGACAATGATGAATAAAAAGAGTAAGAACAAAAAATTAAGAAGAAAACTGTCGTTTGTTCTGTTCGTGGCAGCTGTTGGTGTTCTTATGATGAGAGCAATGCCGGG
>ENA-OPWR01002983-OPWR01002983.1-human-gut-metagenome-genome-assembly--contig:-NODE-2983-length-10902-cov-3.309210_pt1 | contig 10902 bp, 10 predicted proteins | sample MGYA00241507_ERZ502006 | MGnify/ENA primary metagenome ERZ502006 (study PRJEB25962, sample SAMEA2043041) | human gut metagenome | biome: human gut; feature: human-associated habitat; material: faeces... | reverse complement strand
TCGTTGACGTTGATAGCAGGCACGAGCAGTTCGCCCGCCGCCTCCATCTGGTAGAGCCGGTGTACGCCCGTGGTCGTCTCCTCGCTTACGCCGCGCCATTCGGCCACCGTACGGTGCCACTTCGAAGCATCTTCGGCAAGGATCGAACGCAGCGTTCCGAGGATCACGGCCTCCTCGTGCGACGAGGGGGCGTAATCGAGCGTCGAGGCGTCGTTCTCGGCCTTGTAGCCCTTGTGGATCAACAAAGTCGCATCGCCGCCGTCGTCGACGATCAGGTTGGGCCCCTTGCCGCCCGGGAACGAGAGCGCCATGGCCGTGCACCACCAATACTCTTCGAGGCTCTCCCCCTTCCATGCGAAGACGGGAATGCCCCGCTCGGCGATGGCCGCCGCGGCATGGTCCTGCGTGGAGAAGATGTTGCAGCTACACCAGCGCACATCGGCACCGAGCTCGACCAGCGTCTCAATCAGCACCGCGGTCTGTATGGTCATGTGGAGCGACCCCATGACACGGGCGCCGGCCAACGGCTTTTGCGGAGCATACTTGCGCCGGACGGCCATCAGCCCCGGCATCTCCTTCTCCGCTATCTCTATCTCTCTCCTGCCCCAACCGGCCAGTGACATATCAGCCACCCGATAGGGTATCGACTTATCCAAGAACATTCTATCTCTGTTTTTTTAATATTTTTAATATATACCTACTATCTAATAAAATACACGCATAACAACGTCTTAATTATACAATAAACACCAAAACACACCCAACCAATAAACCGATATCCGCAATCAAAGCCCTACATTATTAAAATATTTTATAACAGCCAGTCGGTCATCGGCCAACTGCCGACGCAACTCGTCGAGGCCGGCGAAACGGCGTTCGGGTCTGATATAACCGAGCAGGAATATCGCCACCGGTTCACCGTAAATATCGCCGTCGAAACCGAACAGGTTGGCCTCCGCGAAACGGCCTGCACCGTCGCCTACCGTAGGCCTCGTTCCTATATTGACCATGGCCCGGTAAAGTGCCCCGCCCACGCGTACCTCCGCCGCATAGACTCCGTCCTGCACGGGCATCTCCGCCGCGACGGGAATGTTGGCGGTAGGAAAACCGAGCTTGCGCCCGATGCTGTTGCCGCGCACCACCTTGCCTCTTATCTTGTGTACCATACCAAAAATCTTTTACGCAACAAAGTTATGAAAATATGACACGCATCACGCCCCCCGAAACGGCTTTTCGTTCTTGTCCGGCAACGCCGGCTTCGCTATCTTTGCGAAGATGCGTTCCGTCCCGCACACGGACAGAACCTAATGAATCGCCGCCATATGAAATACACACTCTCTTTCTTGCTGTTTCTGCTCGCCGCCGCGATAGTCACCGTACCGGCCGCGGGACAGCATGCCGATGCACGAATCGGCGCACTGCTGAACTCCGGCGACTATTTCACCCTGCGTGAAGTGCTGCCCCGACAGGCAGACAGCATCGCGTCGCCCGTCGTGCGCGGGATGGCCGAAACACTGGTCGGCACCTTCTTCAACCGGCCGGCCGATGCCCTCACAGCCGTATCGGAACTGTTGGAGACATACGGCGACGAACTCGGGCCCGACAATGCGACGAGCATGGTCTTCATGGCCCTGCTCGACCTCTTCATGCTCGACCGGTACGCCGCTGCGGCGGAACTCACGGACGACTTCATTGCCGATACAGACGGCAGTCTGCCTGACGAACTGCTTTTTAGCCTCGAATTTTTCCGGCGCACGGGGCACGCCCTGGCCGGACGTCCGGCCCCGGAGCTCGTCATGCCCGAAGGCGGCACCTGCGTACCCTACCGGCTCGACAGCGTAGGCCGCGGCCGCATCATGACCGTACCGGTACACATCGGGGGCAACGTCCGCGATTTCGTCTTCGATACGGGCGCAGCACAGTTCAACTTCGTCTCCGAAAGGTTCGCCCGCGAGAACGGAATACGGATGATTGCCGACTCGATTCCCGTCGCGGGTATCGGCCGGGGGTGGGTCGGACTCGGCGTGGCCGACAGCCTCGCCGTGGGCGGTATCGTGATGCGAAACCCCGTTTTTCTGATATCTCCGCCCGACCAGGCGACGGACACCATCGAGGTCATCAGCGCGGTGCTCGGCAACGCCTTCATGCGCAAGGCGGAGCGCTTCACCATCGACAACCACACACGGCACATCGTCTTTCCTGCCGAACGGACGCTGCACGCGGACGGAACGGAAAGGATGGCGAACATGATGCTGAACAGCTTCCAGCCCTACGTCCGTATCCATGCGGACGGTATCCCCCTGTTGTTCCATTTCGATACGGGCAACGTGGCGACGACCCTCTACCCCCCATATTACGAACTCTTTCGGGAACAGGTAGACTCCTGCGGCGTCGAAGATACGGTGCGCATCGGGGGATTCGCCGGTGTCGCCGAGAATGTATGCTACCGGCTTCCCTCCGTGGAATTCACGCTGGAGGGCGTTCCTTTCACACTCCGCGACATCGACGTACTGCCATCCGGAAGCGCCGGTGCCACGGCCGGTTCGGAGGCCGGTTCGCTGGGCACGGATTTCGCGACCGCTTTCGACACACTGACGGTGGACTACACGAGCTGTACCGTCCGGGGAGAAAACGTCCCGTAACGGCAACCGCCGCAACCGGGGACGGACGCTCCGCACGGGACAGCGACACCTTTCTCCGCCGGTATCGTTACGCGGGTTGCGCGTTTTTTCGTAAATTGCGGCGTTTTCATCCACTACCAACCAATTTCCACCTATGCAGGAGATAAACCACAAAAAGGGCAAGATATACTACTCCATGGGCGAAGTGGCGGAGATGTTCGACGTGAATCCTTCGCTGCTGCGCTACTGGGAACAGGAGTTCGACATTCTCAAACCGCACCGGAACAAAAAGGGGAACCGCCTCTTCACGCCGAAGGATGTGGACAACATCCGCATCATCTACCATCTGCTCAAGGAGCGCAAGATGAAAATCGAGGTAGCCCGCAAGTACATCCGAGACTACCGCAAGGAGGTGGACCGCGATGCGGAGATTACCGAACACCTGATGAACATCCGCGCCATTCTGCTCGAAATCAAACAGGACCTCGCCTACGGCGGGGCAGTGGTGGACGACGACTGCGACGAAGAGCCCGTGGCTGTCCCTCAGCAATCCGGACGGGAAACCGTCGGAAAGGGGGACGAAGCGGGAGAAACGGACACCGGGACGAAAACGGGAACGGCCGCTGCGGCCGACCGTGCTCCCGAATCTGCCGCGCAGCCGACCGGGGAGACCCGGGAGAGAGCGGAGAGACCGGCCCCTGCCACGGCGGATACCAGACCGCCCTTCGAGGAACAGGTACTCTTCGAGGTGGCCGTTCCGCTGGAACTGATGCAGGCGGGAAGAACGGCCGACGACGACGGGTTCGAATCGGCCCGTGCCGCCTTCGCCGGCGAAACTGCCGGCGAGGAGACCCCGCAGGAAGAGGAGCCTAAACCGAGGGTACAGGCCATCGAACAGACCCTGTTCTGACACCGGGACTGCGGGCAGTCCTGCCCGCACCGGGCAAAGGCGTACGACGCTTCCGACCGAATTTTATTCCGACAATCCGAACCGACAATAAAAGTAAAAGAGATAACAGCCATTCTGGAAGAGGCCGCCCCGCTCTTCCTTCAGGAGAGTTACGACAATTCGGGGCTCCTCGTGGGCGACCCCGAAGCGGAAATCGACAGCGCCCTGATTTGCGTGGATGCGACCGAAAGTGTCGTTGCCGAAGCCGCCGAAGTGGGAGCGGGCCTCGTCCTCTCCCACCACCCGGTCATTTTCCATCCGCTGAAACGCCTCACCGGGGGCAGCTACATCGAACGCACGGTGGCCGAAGCCGTACGCCGCGGCATCGCGCTCTACGCCTGCCACACCAACCTCGACAGCGCCCCGGAGGGCATGAGCCGGATGTTGGGCAATCTTCTGGGGCTGCGGAACGTTATACTTCTCGAACCCACCGCCACGGAGATGCCCGGTTCGGGATTCGGAATCGTCGGCGAACCGGAACACGTGCTGCCGACGGAGGAGTTCCTGAGGACTGTACGCGACAGGCTCTCTCTCAAGTGCATAAGGTACAGCGGCATCACGCGGCCGACGGTTCGGCGCGCAGCCCTCTGCACCGGAGCCGGAGCCTCCATGATGTCCGCCGCCAAACGGGCGGGAGCCGATGTCTACCTCTCGGCGGATTTCAAATACAACGACTTCCTCGATGCCGACCGCGAACTCGTGATTGCAGACATCGGACATTTTGAAAGCGAATATTGCGCCATCGACCTTATCTATGAAATTATTAGAAAAAAAATGCCTACTTTTGCACTTCATAAGAGCATGCGGTCGGTCAATCCGGTGAACTATTTGACATAAAGCATATAACGACAAAACATATGGCAACAAGCAGAAGGACGGCAGACACTGTCGATTATTCGATGCAGGAGAAGATAATGGCGCTCTACGACCTCCAGAAAATCGACTCCAAAATAGACGAGATAAACAAGATAAAGGGGGTGCTCCCGACCGAGGTACAGGACCTCGAAGACGAAGTGGCAGGACTCCAGACGCGCATAGACAATATCAAGAGCGGAATCGACGAACTCAACCTGCAGGTCAAACAGTCCAAGGAGGACACCGAACAGGCGAAGATACAGATAGCCAAATACAACGAACAGCAGAAGAACGTCCGCAACAACCGCGAATTCGATGCCATCAGCAAGGAAATAGAGTATCAGGAACTCCAGATACAGCTCAACGACAAGCACATCAAGGAGTACACCGCGGAGATAAAGGTCAAGAAGAAACAGACCGAAGATGCCGCCGCCGTCCTCGAAGAGCGGAAAATAGACCTCGAAGCGAAACGTTCCGAACTCGAAAGCATCGACATGGAGACGGCAGACGAAATGGCACGCCTGCGCGAAGAAGAGACACGGGCGAGGGCCAAGATAGACGAACGGCTGCTTTCGGCCTATTCCCGCATCCGCTCCAACGTCCGCAACGGACTGGCCGTCGTGACGGTCAAGCGCGATGCCTGCGGCGGCTGCTTCAACCGCATCCCGCCCCAGCGTCAGGCCGATATCCGTCAGGGCAAGAAGATCATCGTCTGCGAGTACTGCGGGCGTATCCTCGTGGCTGACCCCGAGGCGGAGCAGGAGTAGCGCCGCACGCCGGCGGTTGTGTCGGACCATGCATGCAAGAGCCTTCGGGAGTCCCCCGGAGGCTCTTCTCGTTTGCCGAGACGGTGCCTCCGTGCCTCGGTCGGATGTTAATTTATTAACATCGAAAATTTTTCGACTTTGCCAAATAATCCTTAACTTTGCACAGTTATAAACATACCGACCTAACTCACACCCTATGAAAATAGCCATCGCGCAACTCAACTACACGATCGGAGACATCGACGGCAACACCTCGAAGATCATCGATGCCATCCAGCGGGCCAAGGCCCAACGCGCCGATCTGGTGATTTTCGCCGAACAGGCCGTCAGCGGAACGCCCGCCTTCGATCTGCTGCGCAAGACCACCTTCCTCGAACTCTGCGAAGATGCGCTGGTGGAGATCGCATCCTGCTGCGACGGCATCGCCGCCATCGTCGGACTGCCGATCCTGACCTCCGCCGGAACCATCAGCGCCGCCGCCCTCATCCAGGACCGCAAGGTGTTGCGTTACGTCGGCAAGAAATACATCACGGCCCGCCGCGAGATGGGCTTCCTCGTCCCCTCGAAGGGCTACGAGTACGCCACGATCAAGGGCCACAAGTGCGCGATCATCGTCGGTGACGACCTCAGCCGCGAACACGACTTCGACAAGTCGGTCGAGACGATCATCTCGATCAATGCCCGCCGCTACGGCAAGGGTACGATGATCTACCGCTACGAGATGCTCCGCAACCTGGCCTTCGTCGAAGGCAAGAACCTGGTCATCGTGAACCAGGTCGGGGGATCGACCGAAATCGTCTACGACGGAACGTCGGGAGCGCTCAACAAACAGGGAGAACCGGTGCTGATGCTGAAGAACTTCGAGGAGGACTTCGGCATTTTCGATACCCGGGCCAAGGCTGCGCCTGTCCAGATCCCCACGTCGAGCAGCTACCGCACCCGCCTCATCTACGAGGCCGCCCGCTGCGGTCTGCGCGACTTTTTCCGCAAGAACGGCTATACGAAGGCCTCGATCGGCCTCTCGGGCGGTATCGACTCGGCCGTCGTCGCGGCCATCGCCGTCGATGCGCTGGGCGCGGAGAACGTCCATGCGCTGCTCATGCCGTCGCCCTTCTCGTCCGACGAGTCGGTCGAGGATGCCAAACTGCTGGCCGGCAACCTCGGCATCAGCTACAACGTCATTCCCATTTCGGAAATCTATACCAGCGTGGTCAATACGCTCAAGCCGGTGATCGGCGGAACGGAGTTCGACTCCACGGAGGAGAACATCCAGACCCGTATCCGCACCGTGCTGCTCATGGCGCTCCAGAACAAGACGGGGCACATTCTGCTCAACTCGTCGAACAAGAGCGAGAATGCCCTGGGACTCTGCACCCTCTACGGCGATACGGCCGGTGCCTTCAGCCCCACGGGCGACCTCTACAAGAGCGAGATGTACGACGTGGCCCGCTACATCAACCGCACGATGGGCGACCCGATTCCCGAGAGCATCCTGACCAAGGAGCCCTCGTCGGAGCTCCATCCCGGACAGAAGGACAGCGACATCCTGCCGCCCTACGAGGTGGTCGATGCCATCCTGTTCCGCATGATCGAGGAGGGGCAGCACCGCGAGGAGATCGTCAATGCGGGATTCGACTCGGAGGTCGTCGAGAAGATCCACTCGATGATCATGCGCAACGAGAAGAAGCGCTATCAGTTCCCGCCCGTGCTGCGTCTTTCCTCCTGCTCGTTCGGACACGAGCGTCTGATGCCCCTTACCAACAAATACGGAGACTGATCCCGTGGCCCGGCTGATCGAACACAGCGGCGTGGTGGACCGTGTCGAGGGCGATACGGTCCGGGTGAAGATCACCTCGCGGAGCGCCTGCGGGGCGTGCAGCGCCCGACAGGCCTGCGGCCTGGCCGAGGCGCAGGAGAAGATCGTCGCCGTGCGGACGCATCGTGCCGCGGAGTTCGCCGCGGGCGATGAGGTCATGGTGGGCGTGCGGAGCAATGCCGGGGCCCGGGCCGTCCTTCTGGCCTATGTCGGTGCGCTGGTTGTCCTGCTCGCGGCCCTCGGTGCGGCCAAGCTCCTGGGCGGAAGCGACGGGCAGGCTGTCGTCGCGGCCCTCGGCGGAGTGTCGCTCTATTATGCGGTGCTGTGGTGCTTCCGCAGCAGAATCGAACACACAATTCATTTTACAATAACAAAAAGCTAAATGGAAGTATTACTTTACACGATCCTGTCGCTGTGTGCGCTGGGTGTGCTCGCGGCGGTCGTCCTCTACTTCGTGGCGCAGAAGTTCCGCGTCGAGGAGGATCCCCGCATCGACGAGGTGGAGAAAATGCTCCCCGGTGCGAACTGCGGCGGTTGCGGTTTCGCCGGATGCCGCGGAATGGCCGATGCGCTGGTCAAGCGCGACGACATTTCGGAACTCTTCTGCCCGGTGGGCGGAGGGGATTGCATGAAGGCTGTGGCCGCCTATCTGGGCAAGGCTGCGGCCGAGAAGCAACCCGAAGTGGCTACGGTCCGCTGCGGCGGCACGTGCGAGAAACGCCCCCGCACGAATCAGTATGACGGAGCCCGGTCGTGCGCCGTGGCTTCGTCGCTTTACGTGGGCGAAAGCGCCTGCGCATTCGGCTGCCTGGGCTTCGGCGACTGCGTCGTGGCCTGTGCCTTCGATGCCATCCACATCAATCCCGCCACGGGACTCCCGGAGGTCGATCCCGACAAGTGTACGGCTTGCGGCGCCTGCGTGAAGGCCTGCCCGCGGATGGTCATCGAGCTGCGCAAGAAGTGGCCCAAGAACCGTGCGGTCTACGTGTCGTGCGTTTCGAAGGAGAAGGGCGCCGCCGTGATGAAGGCCTGCAAGGCCGGATGTATCGGTTGCGGCAAGTGTCAGAAGGTCTGCGCGTTCGATGCCATCAAGGTGGAGAACAACCTCGCCTACATCGACCCGCAGAAGTGCAAGTTGTGCCGCAAGTGCGTGAACGAATGCCCGACGGGTGCCATCCGCCTCGTGGGTATGGATCCGCTGCCCAGGGAGCCCAAGGCCCCGGCCGCCCCGAAGGCTGCCCCGGCTGCCGCCCCGAAGCAGGAGGCCCCGAAGGCCGCTCCGGCTCCCGAAAAGAAGGCTTCGGCTGCATCCGATAAAGAATCGTAAAATTCCAAGCAGAGACTATGAAGACATTTCCAATGGGCGGAGTCCATCCGTCGGAAAATAAACTGAGCTGCGCCAAGCCGATCGAGATCCTGCCGCTGCCCGAGGTGGTGACGATCCCGCTCGCACAGCATATCGGCGCGCCGGCCGTCGCCAAGGTCGCCAAGGGCGACAAGGTACTCACCGGACAGCTCATCGCCGAGGCCGCGAGCTTCATGTCGGCCAACATCCACTCGCCGGTTTCGGGTACGGTGACGGGCGTCGATCTGCTGCCGAACGGGCAGGGGCTGCGCCAGATGATGATCACGATCAAGCGCGAAGGCGACGAGTGGGCCGAGGGCATCGACCGTTCGGAGACCCTCGTGCGCGAGTGCACGCTTTCGGCTCAGGAGATCATCGCCCGCATCAAGCAGGCCGGCATCGTCGGCATGGGCGGTGCGACCTTCCCCACGCACGTGAAGCTTTCGATCCCTCCCGGCAAGAAGGCCGAGTGCCTGATCATCAACGGTGTGGAGTGCGAACCCTACCTTACGTCCGACCACCGCACGATGCTCGAGCACGGCGAGGAGCTCATCGTCGGCGTCACGATCCTCATGAAGGCTGTCGGTGTGGAGAAGGCCTACATCGGTATCGAGAACAACAAGCCCGACGCCATCGAGCACCTGCGCGGCATTGCCCGCAACTACGCCGGGGTCGAGGTCGTACCCCTCAAGGTGAAATATCCGCAGGGCGGTGAGAAACAGCTCATCGCGGCCGTCACGGGCCGTCAGGTGCCGCCCCCGCCCGCACTGCCGATCGATGTCGGTGCCGTGGTCTGCAACGCCTCGACGACCTATGCCGTCTACCAGGCCGTGCAGAAGGGGATGCCGCTCATCCAGCGTGTGGTGACCATCACCGGAAAGGGGCTTCGCGAGCCGAAGAACCTGCTGACCCGCATGGGTACGCCCGTCTCGGCGCTGATCGAGGCGGCCGGGGGGCTTCCGGCCGATGCCGGCAAGGTCATCAACGGCGGCCCGATGATGGGACGCGCGATGGTGAACCTCGATTCGCCCGTCACGAAGGGCTGCTCGGGCATCACCGTGATGTCGGGGCGCGACGCCGTGCGCCGCGAGGCCTCGCAGTGCATCAAGTGCGCCAAGTGCGTGGCCGCCTGCCCGATGGGCCTCGAACCCTATTTCCTTTCGAAGATGACCCAGAAGAAGAACTGGGACGAACTCGAGGCGCGGATGATCACCTCGTGCATCGAGTGCGGCTGCTGCCAGTCCTCGTGCCCGGCCTACCTGCCGCTGCTCGACTGGGTGCGCCTGGGCAAGCAGACGGTCATGGGACGCATCCGCGCACGTGCCGCCGCGGCCAAAAAGTAAACTGACAAAACACCATGAGTATGATGAATAAACTTACCGTTGCTCCTGCGCCGCACGTACAGTCCCCGCAATCGACGGCGTCGATCATGCGCGACGTCGTCCTCGCGCTGATGCCGGCGCTGGTCGTTTCGACCGTGGTCTTCGGTCTCGACGTGCTGCGCGTCACGGCGCTCTCGGTGGCCTCGTGCGTGGCTTTCGAGTTCCTCATCCAGCGCTTCCTGGTCCGCGGGCCGCTGACGATCTCCAACTGGTCGGCCGTCGTGACCGGCGTGCTGCTGGCCTTCAACCTTCCCTCGACGATTCCCTGGTGGATCGTCGTCATCGGCGCCTTCGTCGCCATTGCCATCGCCAAGATGACCTTCGGCGGACTGGGCAAGAACCCCTTCAACCCCGCTATCGTGGGCCGCGTCTTCCTGCTGATCGCCTATCCGGTGCAGATGACCACCTTCCCGATGCCCGTAAACGGGGCGTTCGACGCCCTGTCGGGTGCCACGCCGCTGGCCGCCGTCAAGCACGGAGCCGCCGTGAACGTCATCGGCACGCAGGAGCTCCTGCTGGGCAACATGCCCGGTTCGCTGGGTGAGGTGGCCGCCCTCGCGCTGCTCGTCGGCTTCGTCTACCTGCTCTGGCGCCGCGTCATCACGTGGCATACGCCCGTGACGATCTTCGTCACGATGGCCCTGTTCGCCTTCGTCTACGCGCTGGCGAGCGGCATGTCGGGCGCTGCGCTGTGGCAGTTCCCGCTCTTCCACGTCCTGGCCGGAGGTGCGATCCTCGGTGCCGTCTTCATGGCTACCGACTACGCCACCTCGCCGATGACGGTCCGCGGCTGCGTGATTTTCGGCATCGGCATCGGTGTCATTACGATGCTGATCCGTCTGTGGGGCGCCTATCCCGAGGGCATGTCGTTTGCGATCCTGATCATGAACTCGTGCGTGCCCCTGATCAACAAATATGTGAAACCCAAGCGCTTCGGCGTGAAATAAGGAGGAAAGAGGTATGAAAAGTACTCTTTTGAACATGACCGCCGTGCTCTTCGGCATCACGCTCGTGGCTTCGGCCGGTGTGGGCGCCGTGAACATGATTACGGCCGAACCGATCGCCCAGGCCGAGCAGGCGGCGAAGGTCGAGGCGCTGAAGGTCGTGCTTCCGCCGTTCGACCAGACCGTACCCGAAGCGCTGACGATCGACGATATGCCGATCACG
>ENA-OPWR01002980-OPWR01002980.1-human-gut-metagenome-genome-assembly--contig:-NODE-2980-length-10906-cov-2.218321_pt1 | contig 10906 bp, 10 predicted proteins | sample MGYA00241507_ERZ502006 | MGnify/ENA primary metagenome ERZ502006 (study PRJEB25962, sample SAMEA2043041) | human gut metagenome | biome: human gut; feature: human-associated habitat; material: faeces... | reverse complement strand
CATGGACCAGCTGGAGCAGGCGGGCGTGGTCAAGTACCACGGTTATCAGTCGGATATGAAGCCGTTTTACGCCATGGCGGACTGTGTGGTGCTGCCGTCCTATCACGAGGGTATGTCCAATGTGCTGCTGGAGGCTGCCGCCTCCGGGCGACCGCTGATCACCAGCGACATCCCCGGCTGCCGCGAGGCGGTGGAGAACGGCGTCAGCGGGTATCTGTGTCCGGCGAGGGACGCAGGTGCGCTGTATGAGACTATGCGGCGGTTTGCAGCGCTGCCCGTGGAACAGCGCTCCCAAATGGGCCGCTGCGGACGTGAGCGGATGGAGCAGCAGTTCAGCAAAACCGCCGTTGTGGCGGAAACCATCAAACACTTGGAGATTTGAAATGCGAGAGTTAGCAGTTCTCATGCTCATAGCAGTTGCGCTGGCATGGTGCGCCGATCATGTGACTGTCGGGCCGGTAAATCCCAATCGGCGGCACCGGATGATCGTCTGCACCTTGGTGATCATCATCCTGCTGGCGGGGTTTGCCGGACTGAGAACGCACTGCAACGATACCGGCGCATATCGTCATGGTTATGAATTGATTAACGAAAGATCGTGGGAAGCGTCTGATAAGAGCGTCGGCTCTAACCCTTTATTCAACTGGGTGAACTATCAGCTGAAAATGCGCGGTGTGTCCACGCAGAATTTTCTGATGTTCTGGGCGTTCCTGACGGTTGGCTGCTATATTGCCTTTGTACATCGATATTCCGCAAATTACTCGTTGACGATTTTTTTGCTTTTTACAACCGGCTGCTACACCTTTGCCTTTGCCGGTATCAAGCAGGCTGCGGCAGTTGGCATTGCGGTCATTGCAGTCATGTTTGCCCTTAGGAAAAAGTGGCTTCTTTTCCTCGCGGGTGTTGCCGTTGCCACTCTGATTCACCCTTACGCATTGATGTACCTGCTGGTGCCATTTATGGAGTTTCGTCCATGGACCAAGAAGACCTATTGGATGCTGACAATTTTCCTTGCGGCGGGCTTCTTGCTGCGTCCGCTGCTGGGTACGGTGGTCAATATTACCACGCTGCTGGGAGAGGAATACACTGTCACGTCATTCGCAGGAGAGGGCGTGAATATTTTCCGTGTTCTCGTCTGCAATGTGCCGCTGGTGCTGTCTTATATCTACCGCAAGAAACTGTTTGCGGACAGTTCAACGGCAGAGAACCTTATGATAAATCTGACCATGCTTAACGGGGCTATTATGTTCGTCGGACTTTTTGGGACGGCAAATTATTTTGCACGACTGGCCAACTATTTCTTGATTTTCCAGTCGTTGTCGCTTCCTTGGATGCTGAAGAAAATCGGCGGCAGAGATAGGAAAATGCTGACTGCACTGATGGTACTGGGATTCCTTGCGTATTTCTATTACGCCAATGTCCTTGCAATTCCATTTGATCAGGACTTTGCGCGGCTGAGCTTGCCGGAATACCTTGCGCAATTAAAATAAACATTTATCCTGTCCCAAAGTAGAAAAGCTCCATAAGTTGATATGACCCGAGTTAGTATCGGGATAACTTGCTACGGAGGTTAACATATGCTCGCTTCTTCTATTTCTCAGCTAATTGAGTCTTGCGGTCTTTGCCAAGCGGGCGAAGTAAAAGCAATTCAAACAATGAAAGCAGGTATGACAAATCGATCGTATACCTTTTTTGTAAAAGAAAAACAATACATAATTCGGATTCCGGGTGAAGGAACGGAGCACTTGATTAACCGAACGCAGGAGTATGCCGTTTATAGCGCGATTGCTCCGTTAAGGATCAGCGAGGACGTTTATTATTTTGATCCAAAAACAGGAATTAAAATTGCGGCCTATTTAACGGATGCCCACGTCTGTGACAGCAGTAACTGGGAAGAAGTTGAGCGTTGTTTATCAGCATTAAAAAAATTCCATGCGCAGAAGCTGCACGTTTCTCATAGCTTCGACCTTTGGGAACGTCTCGCTTTCTATGAGAGCCTTTGGAATGGTGCGCCTTCCGTTTACGCGGATTATGATAAAACAAAGCAGGCTGTCCTTAGTTTGAAAAGCTATATTGACGCACAGCCAAAGAGCATCCAGCTCTGTCATATCGATGCTGTTCCGGATAACTTCCTGTTTGTGACTGGAAAGGATGGAAGCGAGGAGATTAAGCTCATCGACTGGGAGTATGCTGGTATGTAGGACCCACACTTGGATGTCGCGATGTTTATTGTCTATGCAATGTACGATAGAGACTCAGCTGAGAAACTGATAGACCTGTATTTCTCTGATGGCTGCGATCAGGCCACCCGCCTGAAGGTATATTGCTATATTGCTGTCAGTGGCCTTGTGTGGAGCAATTGGTGCGAATTTAAACACCATTGCGGTGTGGAGTTCGGCGCTTATACACAGCGACAGTATGATTACGCGAGAGAGTATACCAAAATCTTTTTCAAGGAATACAGAGAGGCATTTGGCAGAGATTATGTCTGAACATATTGTAGAACGTGCAATCATTATGGCTGCGGGCATCGGCCAGCGGCTGCGCCCTGTGACCCTGACGACTCCCAAACCGTTGGTCACAGTAAATGGCGTGTGCATGATCGATACGATCATCGCGGCGCTTCACGAGAATGAAATCCACGAGATTTATGTCGTGGTCGGATACCTAAAAGAGCAATTCTATGAATGGGCGAAGAAGTACAACGGCATTACTCTGATAGAAAATCCATGGTACGCGGAGTGCAATAACATCGCGTCCCTCTATGTCGCGCGTGAATACCTGAACAACGCGATTATTTTGGACGGCGATCAGATCATCCGCAACCCGGCGATCCTTCACCGGGAATTTACCCGCTCCGGGTATAGCTGCGCCTGGACAGACAGAGCTACAAACGAATGGCTGTTGACGGTTAAAAATGGGATCGTGACAAAATGCAGCCACACAGGCGGCGATCACGGCTGGCAGCTCTTCAGTGTGTCACGCTGGACAGCAGAAGATGGGCAGCGACTCAGAAAGCACTTGGAACTGGAATTTGTGCAAAACGAAAATCGGAGCATTTACTGGGATGATGTTGCAATGTTTTGCCACCCTGATGAGTACCAGTTCGGCGTTTACCCCATTTCAGCGGAAGATCTGCGCGAAATTGACAGCTTCACAGAGCTTTGCGAGGCTGATTCATCATATAGAGGAAGGGTTAATTGAGATATGAAGAAAAACACACTGAAAAAAGAGCTTGACTGGGTATCTATGCTGGTGCCGCTGGCAATCGTACTGACGGTATGTGCGCTGTTTATGATTTTTCCGGAAGGCTCCAAGCTCGTCCTTAGCGTGGTGCGCGGCTTTCTGGGGGATGACTTTGGCCTCTACTATGCACTGCTCGGCGTTGGCATCGTAGGCTGTACGCTTTACATAGCCTTTTCCAAATTCGGCAAGATCAAGCTTGGCGACTGTGAGAAGCCGCAATATCGCTCTTTTCAGTGGGGCACTATGATTTTTACGTCCACCATGGCTGCGGATATTCTGTTTTATTCGCTGTGCGAGTGGGCGCTGTATGCCAATGAATCGCAGGTGGAAATGATGGGCGGCATGCAGAAATGGGCGTCCACTTACCCGCTTTTCCACTGGGGACCTATCGCGTGGGGCTTTTATATCGTGCTCGCGGTTGCATTCGGCTTTATGATCCATATCCGCGGCCGTGATAAGCAGAAATTCTCTGAAGCCTGCCGCCCCCTGCTGGGAAGCCGGGTAGATGGAGTTTTGGGGCGTGTGATCGACCTGACTGCGATTTTTGCGCTGATTGCGGGCACAGCGACGACGTTTTCTCTCGCAACGCCGCTGCTTTCCAGAGCAATCAGCCGTGTGTTTGGCCTGCAGGACAGCATCGGGTTAACGATAGCAATCCTTTTGATGATCGCGGCAGTCTACACCTTTACGGTCTGGTTCGGCATGAAAGGAATCGCGAAGCTCGCCGCCATTTGCAGCTATTGCTTCTTTGCACTGCTGGCCTATGTCCTGTTCGGCGGCGGAGAAACGCGCTATATTCTGGAAACAGGTTTTTCCGCAATCGGCAATCTTGCCCAGAACTTCATCGGGCTGGCAACATGGATGGATCCGCTGCGGGAAACGAGCTTCCCGCAGAACTGGACGATTTATTACTGGGCCTATTGGATGGTCTGGTGTGTTGCAACACCGTTCTTTATTGGCGTGATCAGCAAGGGACGCACGATCCGCAATACCATTCTCGGCGGCTACGGCTGGGGGCTTGCAGGGACGTTTACCTCGTTCATTATCCTTGGAAATTACGGCCTTGCGCAGCAGCTTAAACACGGCCTTGATATTACGGGCTTTGTCGCAGCGGGCGGGGACTATTCCGAGGCAATTATGAAGATCTTTGATACGCTTCCGCTAACGGAGGTCGGCCTGATTCTGCTGGCGGTTACAATGGTTGCCTTCTACTCCACCACGTTTGATGCGCTGACAATGGTTGTTTCGAGCTATTCGTACAAGAGGCTGAAGCCGGAGCAAGAGCCGGATAAAAGAATCCGCACCTTCTGGGCTGTGGTATTCATTCTTCTGCCTATAGCGTTGATATTCTCTGAGAATTCCATGCACAGTCTGCAATCTGTATCAATCATCGCGGCATTTCCCATTGGAATTATCATTCTCATTATCGTAGCGAGCTTCTTTAAAGATGCGTCCGGCTACTTACAGGAGAGAAAGGACACACAGGCATGAAGCAAATATCAGATCAGCTCCAGCGGCAGATTTGGGCAACCGAGCAGGAGATATTGGATGTGATCCATCAGGTCTGTACGGAGTATGGGCTGCGGTATTCTCTGGCGTATGGTACGTTGATTGGCGCTGTGCGGCATAAGGGCTTTATCCCGTGGGATGATGATATTGACTTGATGATGCCGCGGGAGGACTACGAGAAGCTTCTTGCCATCTGGAATGAAGCTGCGCCAAAGGGGTATATTCTGCAAAACACACGAACAGATCCGGATTTCACACAAAATTTCACCAAAATCAGGAAGGATCATACGACGTTTTTGCAGGGCGAATCTGAGCGGGAAAAGCACTATCACAAAGGGATATTCGTTGATATTTTTCCCGGCGATCGAGTTGCCCCCGGCAAGTTGGGGAAAAACGTTCAGTACATAGCCTGTGCGATCAACCTGCTGTACAGTCGAGGGCATACAAGTGGTTCCGGCGGGTTAATTGGAAAAGCTGAAAGTATCTTACTTAAAGCGCCAAAGAAAAAATACGCCACAAGACGCGAACGTGCTGAAAAATCAATTCGCAGATGGAACGGCAATGCGACCCTGCAATATGTTTTCCCTAGCACGATTGCATGGAGCCGTCAGTATTACCCTGCAAATCTGTTTGAAAACATGAGAACGATTGAGTTCAGTGGAAAGCAGTATATGTGCATATCAGATTATGATTCGATTTTGCGCTTGGATTACGGCGACTATATGCAGTTTCCGCCGGAGGAAGAGCGGGTATGGAAGCATCATCCGATCTTGATTGATTTCGAACACAATTATGAGGAGCTGAGCAACGATGAATCCTAAGGTGTCTGTTCTAATGGGCATTTATAACTGCGCAGAGACATTGCCGCAAGCAGTTGCTGCCATACAGAACCAGACATACTCAAATTGGGAGCTTATTCTTTGCGACGATGGTTCCGTGGACAACACATATGAGGTCGCACAGAGCATAGCTGCGAAGGATGAGCGGATTCTTCTTTTGCAAAATGAACACAATCAAGGGCTGAATCAGACGCTGAACAACTGTTTGGCAGTGGCGAGCGGAGAGTACATTGCACGGATGGATGGCGATGATGACTGCCTTCCAGAACGATTTGAAAAGCAGGTTACATTACTGGAGAGGCATCCGGAGTTCCAAATTACCAGTAGTCCAATGATTCTGTTTGATGAAAACGGTGAATGGGGACAAACGGTGATCCCTGAGTTTCCGACGTCTGTAAATGTGGTGGAGGGATCACCAATCAGCCATGCACCGGCTATGCTTCGCAAAGAATGCATGGAGGCGGTGGGCGGATATACCGTAGATAAAAAATGCTGAGGGTAGAGGATGTCAACCTTTGGATCAAATTATATGCTGCCGGATATCGCTGTTGTAATATTCAACAGCCTCTCTATCGGATGCGCAATGATCAGAATGCACTGAACCGACGGAAGTATATCTATCGTGTGAATTCTACATATGTTCGCCTGCGCGGGTGCAGATTGCTGCATCTTGGCCCTAAAAGTTACATAAAGGCGTTTAGCCCAATGATAGTTGGACTGGTACCCGCTCATTTACGGCAGGCCATTCGCAGAAGACAGCAAAGAATAACATGATGGAATTCAAATCCCGCTGACTGCCTGCTTTTGCAAAGCCAGTTTGGAAGGAGCAAATCTGTCATGACAAAACCATCCATTCTCATCTTCTCCCAAGCGATGGAGCTTGGGGGCGTGGAGCGCAGTCTACTGGGGCTGCTCGACGCCATCGACTATGACCGCTACGACGTTGACCTCTTTTTGATGCGGCACAGCGGGGAGCTGATGCCGTATCTGAACCCCAAGGCGAAGCTCCTGACGGAAATTCCGCAGTATGCATCGCTTGCTGTGCCCATGGCGTCGCTCGTCAAGAGCGGGCGATTCGGCGTTCTTTGCGGGCGGCTGAAAGGGAAGCTTGCAGCCAAGTGCTTCGACAAGCGGCATCCCGGCGGCAAGCCCTCTGTTACCGCGCTGACCTACAGCCACAAGTACACACTGTCTGCCATGCCGCAGATTTCCGATAAGACCTATGACCTTGCCATCAGCTTTCTGACGCCGCATTATTTCGCGCGGGAGCGGGTCAAGGCAAAAAAATATGCGGCGTGGATTCATACGGACTATACCGCTCTGTCGTTTGATCGGTCGGCGGAGCTTGCCATGTGGAGCGGATACGACACGATTTGCGGCGTGTCGGAGCAGGCTTCCCGGAGCTTTCAGACGGCCTTTCCGGAGCTTTCGGACAAGATTCAGACCGTCGAAAATATTCTGCCAAGGGAACTGACCGCCAAGCAGGCAGAGCAGCCGCAGACAGATATGCCGTCTGATGGCGCGGTTAAGATTCTTTCTGTTGGCCGTTTCTGTGACGCAAAAAACTTTGACAACGTGCCGGATATCTGCCGCCGCCTGATGGAGAACGGTCTGTTCGTTGACTCCGCGCCCGAGGGCGAGAAGCAGAAGATCATCGACGAGAACCCCGAGATCATGCAGATTTGGGACGACGAGGCCGGGATGCAGGAGCGCGTCATTATTCTCGGCAAGAAGGACAACCCCTATCCCTATATGCGGGCCTGCGACCTGTATGTGCAGCCCTCCCGCTACGAGGGCAAGGCTGTCACGGTGCGGGAGGCGCAGCTTCTCGGCAAGCCTGTGGTCATCACAAGCTATGCCACCTCCGCCAGTCAGCTGGAGGACGGCGTGGACGGTGTGATTGTCCCGATGGACAGCGCAGGCTGTGCTGCCGGTATCGTGGCTCTGCTGCGTGACCCGGCGCGGATGCAGCAACTTTCAGAAAACTGCGCCAGCCGAGACTATACGAACAGTGCGGAGATCGAGAAAATCTACGCGCTGATGGAGTGAACGATGGATATTACCAAAAGAGATTCAAAAATGCTGAAGGGCGTAGCGATCCTCGCTATGCTGATGTTGCATCTCTTCTGTCGGAGGGATAACCTGCCCTACACCCCTTTGCTGTGGATAGGGGATACACCACTGATTTACTACTTCGGCTTGTTCGGAGACATCTGTGTGGCGATTTATTGCTTTGTCAGCGGCTATGCCCATTACATGCAGTCCTCCAAAACAGAGCTGCGGCATCGCTGGAAGCGTCTCCTTCGTTTTTTGATCCCGTTTTGGGTGATTGCGGCAGTATTCTCGGTGATTGGCATATTCACAGGCAATCCTGCGATTCCTGCCAGCGTAAAGGAATTTCTGCTGAATTGCCTGACCATTAAGAACAGCTATAACGGCGCATGGTGGTATGCGAATACTTACATACTATTGGTCGCTTTGCAGCCGCTTTCGCGCAAATTTGTGGAACGCTGTCCGGCGTGGGCCGTGCTTCTTGCTTCCTTCGCATTTTACACCGTTGGTTATGGTATTCGATTCTGGGGGTGGGGCAGCTGCCGCTCTACGGTGCTTTCTTGGATCATCACGCACATAGGGCTGTTGGGCACTTCCTATTTCCCGTATATCATTGGAATGTTGTTCTGCAAAAAGCAGGTGGTTGCTGCCCTGCGGCAGCGGTTGCTTTCTGTTAAGACCAGCAATATTTGTATATTCACCGGGGTCACCTTTGCTGGCATGATCGTAGTGCATGGGCTGATACCGCCGCTATTTGTCGCATTCATTACTGCGACCGTGACGATCATTCTGCTCTGCATTTGCCCGCTTCCTGTGTGGCTGACAAATCTCCTTTGCTATTTCGGTGAGCATTCCACGAACATCTGGCTTGTCCATATGTTTTTCTACGGAAGCTTGTTTCATGGAATCGTGTTTTGCTTGAAATACCCGATTCCTGTTTTGCTCCTTCTGATTGCGTTTTCACTTGCGTCGTCCTATGTGATCAAGTGGCTGAGCAGACCCATTTTGAAGCTTGTGAGGTAACATCATGATCCCGAAGATCATCCACTACTGCTGGTTCGGCCGGGGCGAAAAGCCGGAGCTGGCGAAAAAGTGCATTGCCAGCTGGCGTAAATTCTGCCCGGATTTCGAGATCCGCGAGTGGAACGAAGACAACTGCGATTATCTTGCTATGCCCTTCATGGCCGAGGCGTATGCTGCCAAGAAGTACGCGTTTGTGTCAGATGTTATGCGGCTTCTGGTGCTGGAGCAGTACGGCGGCGTGTACTTCGATACCGATGTGGAGGTCGTGCGGGATATCTCGCCACTGATGGATGACGAGGGCTTTATCGGATTTGAAAATGACCAATATGTCGCATCGGGACTGACCATTGCATCCGTGCCGCATCACCCGGTCGTGCAGGCGATGATCGAGGAGTATCAGAATCTGCATTTCGTTAATGCAGACGGCATAACGAATGCGGTGGGCTGCCCGCATTTGAACACAGATGTCATGGAGCACTTCGGCCTTGTCCGAAATGGGCAGGAGCAAACCGTAGCCGGTATCCATGTCTACCCGGCGGACTTTTTCAACCCGCTGGACAGCGTGACCGGGAAGCTGGCGAAAACGGAGAATACATACTCCATACACTGGTACTCTATGAGTTGGCTGCCATGGTATAAACAGATTAAGGTCAAAATTGGGAGGATATACAGAAGAATGAAGAGGGCAATCAGAAGATGAAAAAAGCAACAGCATTTAAGGTTCTAATATTGCTACTTTTGGTTTGCGGATGTTTGGGGTGTGTACTGACTTTGACAGATTACTTTGCACCAGCATTTTCGCAATCTGAAGGTAGCGCTGTATTAAATATTGAAACGTATATTGATGGACAGAACCAACCCACACACCCGGCAGTTATTGATATGAAGCGTGAGTGGAATGGATACAGATATTGGATGTCTTATTCTCCTTATCCCAACGCTGATGGTGCAGAGGAAAATCCGTGCATCGGAGTATCGAATGACATGATTCACTGGACAACGCCGGACGGATTGTACAACCCCATTGCATTCAATGAAGAAACGGCCTGCGATGAATTGAAGGATCCGCATATCGTATACAACAATGATTTGAACAGAATGGAAATCTGGTATCTGGGACGAACCGATTCCACCATTAAAAGCGGCGGAACACTGCTTTTGTTCCGCAAAGTTTCTTCAGATGGAGTGCATTGGAGCGAATATGAAATTATGCGGGATTTGGTGGGCTACCTATCTCCGAGTATTGTTTATAGCGAAGGCAAGTATAAACTGTGGGCAATTGAGCCATCTACCTCAGGAAGAGAAGGTGCATTGGCCTATTCGGAAAGCACGGATGGTGATACATGGACCCCGTTCGAAAAATGCACTTTCGGAGGCTATTATGGAATAGAAAAGATTTGGCACGGAGCTGTTTCACTTGACGATACATATCGATTTGCATTTATAGAGGATTCAGGGAAAAGCAATACCATTTTGTATACTGGAAGCCATGATGGAATCACTTGGGAAAGTCCAGTGCCTATTGTCCGGAAGGAGAATTTCTGGAAAGCGTTCTACCGCCCATGCATTCTCTATAGCGATAGCAGATTATATTGCATATATGGAGTCATCACGCAAGATAATGAATGGTATCTCTCTATGAGCATGGGAGACTCTGTCGATAACCTTCATGGAATTTCTACGCAGGATATTGGCAATTCAAAAGTGAATATGACAATTTCGGAAAAGCACACTCTTTCCAATTTGACAAAGAATGTGGACCACTTTGTCCAGTCCATTTGCAGGCCGGAATTATTACTGATTTGTGCTGCCGTGGCAATACTTTTGCTGATAGTTAGAAAGTGTTCTTTTATTTTGCTGTGGGGTGGGTCTTGGCTTCTTGGTGTTTTGAGATTTTACAGCCAAATGAGAGGGATTCCCCTGTCAGAAAAGTTCTGGTTGCTTTTCTCGGTGGGTGCAATCAGTGCTGTTTGCTCTCTAGCAATACAGCAAGTGATCAACTGGCTTGATGTCAGGAGAGAAAGGGCGAGATAAGTCATATGCCGAAAGTCAGTATTATCGTTCCGGTTTACAATGCCGAAAAATATTTGCAGGAGTGTGTGGAGAGCGTGCTGTGCCAAACACTCTCCGATATTGAACTGATTCTGGTGGACGACGGCTCTACCGACAGCAGCCCGACACTCTGCGATCAGTACGCGGCGCAGGATCGCCGGGTGAAGGTGATCCACAAACCCAAT
>ENA-OPWR01002979-OPWR01002979.1-human-gut-metagenome-genome-assembly--contig:-NODE-2979-length-10910-cov-1.990603_pt1 | contig 10910 bp, 9 predicted proteins | sample MGYA00241507_ERZ502006 | MGnify/ENA primary metagenome ERZ502006 (study PRJEB25962, sample SAMEA2043041) | human gut metagenome | biome: human gut; feature: human-associated habitat; material: faeces... | reverse complement strand
ATGAACAGTATTGAAAATGCGAGATTTAAAGCTGATGTGCATGCAGATAAGAGAACACTTTTTGAAGTATATCTTCCTCACTTCAAGAGATGTATTGAAGAAGGCGCGGCTTCTGTAATGGGAGCATACAATAAAGTTTATGGAGAACAGGCATCTGAGAGTAAATATTTGTTAAAAGATATCCTCAGAGATAAATGGGGATTCGAGGGATTTACTTTATCTGATTTCCTCTGGGCTGTAAAAGATGGTCCAAAGGCAGTAAAGAGTGGAATGAATGTTGAAATGCCATGTATCTGTCATTATGCAGAACAGATCCCTAAAGCAATTGAAGACGGAACTCTTGCTATGGAAGATGTAGATGAAGCAGTTGGTTACATTCTTCGTACTGTACTCTATTATGAGACAAGAAAAGATCCGCAGGAATATACAGAAGATATTCTTGCATGCCCGGAACATATAGCAGTAGCAAAGAGAGCAGCAGAAGAATCGATGGTACTTCTGAAGAATGAAAATCATGTACTTCCGCTTGATAAAGAGAAAACAGAGAAGATCGTAGTTCTTGGAGTACTGGGAGATACAGAAAATATCGGCGACCATGGTTCCAGTAAGGTTCATCCATATTATACAGTTACGCCATTTAAAGGCCTGATGAAAAAAATGCCGAAAGCACAGATCCTTTATAATGACGGAAGTGATCTGGAACGTGCAAAAGAACTTGCAGCAGATGCTGATGCAGTAGTGATCGTTGCCGGTTATATCCATAGCGATGAAGGAGAATATCTGGCTGATAGAAGTGATATTGCCGGAATGGGCGGAGACAGAGCAAGCATGAGACTTCATCAGAGAGATATCGATCTGATTCATGGTGTAAAGGGTGTGAATCCGAATACTGTCGTTTCCATTATCGGAAGTAGTGCGATCCTGATCGATGAGTGGGAAAAAGATGTTCCTGCAATTATCTTCTCCTTCTACAGTGGAATGGAAGGCGGGAATGTACTGGCAGATATTCTGTTCGGTGATGTTTGCCCAAGCGGTAAACTTCCATATACAGTAGCACTTTCCGAAGACAGTTATCCTGATTTTGATCCTGACTGCACATATGCAGAGTATGAATACTATCATGGCTACTGCAAGATGGATAAAGAAAACATTCCTGTTTTGTATCCGTTTGGCTATGGTTTATCCTATACAACATTTGACATCAGCGAGCCGACAGTTGAAGTATTTGATAAAACAGCAAAGATTTCTGTTAATGTAAAGAATACAGGAGATGTAAAAGGCGCAGAAGTTGTACAGCTTTATATCGGATGTGAGGGAAGTGCTGTAGATCGTCCGGTTAAAATCTTGAAAGATTTCGCGAGAGTAGAATTAATGCCGGGAGAAGAAAAGAAAGTTTCTCTTCAGGTAAGTTCGAAGGATATGGCTTATTATTCAGAAGAAAAAGATGATTTTGTAGAAGAGGATATTACATATATTGCATATACAGGTGATTGCAGCTGTAAAGAAGCATTAAAATCCGTGAAATTTGAATTTGGAAAATAACAGGGAGAAAATACTATGAGAATTGGTGCGGATTATTATCCAGAACATTGGGAAAAAGAGCGTTGGAAAACAGATGCAGAGATGATGGTCAAAGCAAATATCAAAGTAATCAGAATTGGTGAATTTGCATGGAGCCTTTATGAGCCTGAAGAAGGAAAATACGAATTTGACTGGATGGATGAGGCACTGGATTTTTTTGGAAAGTACGGAATCAAGGTAGTAATGTGTACACCTTCAGCTACCCCTCCTAAATGGATGATAGATAAGTATCCAGATATTCTTCAGAATGATATTCATGGAAATCCGAAGCTCTTCGGAACAAGAAAGCATTACTGCTTTAACAGTGAGACATACAGAGAAAAAACAAAAAAATTAAATACCCTTATTGCAAAGAGATATGCAAAACATCCTGCAATTGAAGCATGGCAGGTAGATAATGAACTGGGATGGTCAAATACAACCAGATGTTATTGTAAGTCTTGCGAGAACCGTTTCCGTAGCTGGCTGAAAGAGAAATATGGTACGATTGATAATCTGAATAAAACGTATGGAACTACTTTCTGGAGTCAGACATACAGAAGTTTTGAGGAGCTGAATATTCCGAAGGCGGGTGCATGCTATGATACTTGTCACGATACACAAGGGCAGAACCCAGCATTGTTGCTAGACTACTATCGTTTCTGCAGTGATTCTGTAGTTGAATTTACAAAAGAATCTGTAGATACAATTAAGGAGTATTCTGATCTTCCGATAACTAGCAATCTTTTAGACGCTGCTATTAACTCGGGAACAGGAATTGATTATTTTAAATTATCTAAAGAATTTGATTTTGTAACATGGGATAATTATATTGAATTTCAGTGGGGGAAAGCAAAACCGGAAACAGTATCAAGAGACCATGCATTGCTTAGAAGCTATAAGAAGAAACCGTTCTGGGTTATGGAACAGCAGTCCGGTCCTTGCGGATGGAGTAAGTTGGGACCAACACCAACGCCTGGAAAACTCCGTCTTTGGACATATCAGTCAGTGGCAAATGGAGCCGATACAGTTGTTTATTTCCGCTGGAGAGCATGCCCGTTTGGAACAGAAGAACTCTGGCATGGCATTTTGAATCATGATGGAAAACCGAACAGAAGATATGCTGAAGTTTCTCGGGTAGGAGCTGAAATGGAAGAACTAAGTAAGAACTACCGAGCGCTGATGCCGAGAGCACGTGTTGCAATTATCAAATCTTTTGATAGTGAATGGAGTCAATCTATTCATCGTCAGGTAGAAGGATTGTATTATGATTCTTTATTGCTTGATTATTATCGTCCATTTTGGAACATGGGAATTCCAGTAGATTTCGTGACAGCAGAAGAAGACTTAAATAGATATGATCTTGTTCTTGCACCAATGTTGATGATGGTATCGGATGAAGGAAAGAAAAATATTGAAACTTATGCTCAAGCAGGCGGAAAAGTTCTATTCTCATTTAGAAGTGGAATCAAAGATATGTATAATAACATGCTTACAGAAACTGTACCAGGCGTATTTGCAGACCTAGCCGGTGTAGAGATAGAAGATTATGATCCGCTTCTGGAGAAAACAACTGCTACGACAGGTGTGTTTGGAAATGGAATGGCTCACATGTGGTGTGATATAGTGAAACCAGTTACTGCAAAAGTAATTGGAAAATATACTTCTGATTTTTATGCAGGTGAGGCCTGCATGACTGTAAACCAGATAGGAAAAGGTGAGGTATATTATTTGGGCTGCGATCTGGATGAAAAAGCCATGAAAATGTTGGCTGTTTATCTGGGAAGAAAAGCAGGGATTGATATGGATTTATATAAAGTTGATGGTGTAGAAGTTGTAGATGCTACAGATGGAACAAATGATGCATTGTTTATTTTGAACTATAATGACCATTCAGTTATAGTTTCAATGGAGCAGTCATATGAGAATATGATCACACATGAAACAGTGGAGAATGTTGTTGAATTAAAACCATATGATGTTGCAATTTTAAAAGAAGCAAATTAAAAAAATAATGAAGGGGAGCTGCTGTGAAGCAGGCAGTTCTAGAGCAGGGTGAGCAATTCATTTAGAATTACTCGCCCTGTTTATGTTATAGAAAAAAAGAAAAATAAAATCAGAAAAAACAGTTGATTTTTAAAAGCGATGGTAATATAATCATTATAACAAATTGATTGGTATAACCAATATAAGAAGAGGTAATACTATAAGGAGGGGCTTTACAGTTATGGGATATGTAAAATGGAGTTATGACACATTAAATACTTTTTGCCACGACGTATTTCGTAAATTTGGTTTTAATGAAGAAGAGACGAATATCATCAAGGATGTTTTGCTTACCGCAGATCTGTACGGGATTGAAAGCCATGGAATGCAGAGAATGGTAAGATATGATAAAGGAATTGAGAAGGGAACCATCCATCCGGATGCGAAACCTGAGGTCGTATTTGAGACACCTGTATCAGCAGTGATCGACGGACATGACGGTATGGGACAGCTGATTTCCCATTTTGCAATGGAGAAAGCTATTGAGAAGGCGAAGAAAACAGGTGTTGGATTTGTATCTGTAAGAAATTCCAATCATTTCGGTATTGCAGGATATTATGCGGAAATGGCTTCCAAACAGGGCTTACTTGGTATGGCATGTACCAACTCGGAAGCAATCATGGTACCTACCTTTGGACGAAAAGCAATGCTTGGTTCCAATCCCATTGCAGTGGCAATGCCGGCAGAACCTTATCCATTCCTTTTTGACTGCTCCACAACAGTAGTTACCAGAGGAAAACTGGAAATGTATAATAAGATGGGAAAACCACTTCCACAGGGCTGGGCTCTGGGAGCAAATGGTCAGGAAAGCACAGATGCCCCGGATGTACTTGCCAATATTGTTGCCAAGAAGGGCGGCGGAATCATGCCACTTGGTGGTAATAAAGAGGTAAACGGAAGTCATAAGGGTTACGGTTATGGAATGCTCTGCGAGATTTTCAGCTCCATCTTTTCCATGGGTGTTACTTCTGATAAATGCTGTACATTTAAAGACAAGACAGGTATCTGTCATGGATTTGCTGCCATTGATCCCGCAATCTTCGGAAATGCAGATGATATCAGGGCGCATTTTTCCGAATATCTGGAAACTCTTCGTCAGAGTCCAAAGGCAGAAGGTGCAGAGCAGATTTATACTCATGGTGAGAAGGAAGTATTTGCAGAAAAAGAGCGCAGAGAGAATGGCATTCCTGTAAATGACAACACAATGGTTGAGCTTGCCAACCTCTGCAATTATCTGAAGGTTGATTTTGGCTCTTACTTCAAGGGCTATGAACTGCCGAAGGACAGTAAGTTCTTTAGTGGTAATTATTAAATAAGCGCCCATCATGCTGATAACCATAACTATAGAATATATCATATAAAATTACTTTTTTTGAGACGCCCGTTTATCAGTATATGGAAATAAAAAGAGACTGCATGATTTTGATATTGTCTGTAAAAATAAATTACAGACAGTATGAGAATCCTGCAGTCTCTTTCAGTTGCGATTGTTCTGTAAATGAACTGAATCAGGTAAGTTCCCTGTTTCCATTGCGAATATTTACTTAATTGCTAGTACATCGTTTTCTTCTTTGTGTTTGCGTGAATTCATATCATCGTTATCGGTCATGAGGTATTTGCGGATTGCAAAAAGGATTGCGATGCTGATGACACCGAGCAGTGTTTCGTTTGGACCGAGATGTTCAACGACCATCTGACGTGCAGTGGCAAACATCAGAACTTCGACAACTGTCTGTGCGGAATGTTGGCAGAGCATTTTTACAAATTCCACGCCTACTACCAGAGACAAAGCCTGGGAAAGGAAAGTGCTGAAAAATTCTGTATCCATGGACATAACAGAAGTATCTGCAACCTCCATGATCAGCCGGAAGCCTGCCAGTGCGATCACCAGCAGAATTACCATAGAAAGAGCAATTTCCGCGTAACGTGAAATATTGTAAATGATTGTGTTAAAGTGTTTACGAATGTTATGGTTAACCTGTCGTTTGGGGCTCATAACTGTGAGTCCTTTCTGTTCTGTTGTATATGGTGAATGTAAAGAAGCGTAACTGTTTATAGTGTTATGAAAAAGATTAATATAAATAATCTTTATTTACATAACCATATTTGCAGAGTTTCTGGGAGTAAACATACCAGTACTGTGCATCAGTTGTATCCACAAGCTGAACTGTATCGCCGGAATATAACTGTCCGATCTCGTTGGAAGAGTCGTAAGCCTTCGCAGAGCGCAGAGCCAGATAACCGGTAGCAACACTGACTGTTCTGGTGGCATATGTGGTTGTTCCGCCAATCAGATAATCTTTATTTACATATCCGTTTTTTCCTAACTTCTGAGAGTAAACGTACCAGTACTGGGAATCGCTGGTGTCGATAAGCTGAACTGTATCGCCGGAATACAGCTGTCCGATCTCATTGGAGGAATCATAAGCTTTTGCGGAACGCAGAGCCAGATAACCCTTGGCAACACTGACAGTCCTTGAATCTCCGGAAGAACTCTGTGCACTGGCAGCAGTATCGCCGCTGTAATATAAGTAATCTTTATTTACATAGCCGGATAAGTTCAGTTTCGGAGAATAGACATACCAGTACTGAGGATCACTGCTGTCAGAAACTGTTACAGTATCACCGGAGTATAACTGTCCGATCTCGTTGGAAGAGTCATAAGCCTTTGCAGAACGCAAAGCCAGATAACCCTTGGCAACACTGACAGTATAAGAACCGGACGAACTTGTCGGCTGTGATGAGAGGAAATACAGGTAATCGTTATTTATGTATCCGGATCTGTTCAGTTTTGGAGAATAGACGTACCAGTAATCACTGGTGGTATATTCTGTAACTTCAACAGTATCACCGGAATACAGCTCGCCGATCTCGTTGGAGGAATCATAAGCCATGGCAGAGCGCAGAGCCAGATACCCTTTACTTACACCTACCTGATAAGTGTCAGATGCCATAACGATCTGTGAGCTGCAGGGTACAGATACAGCAGCAATCGTAGCTGCAAGAATCATGGGAATTGCAATATTTTTTCTTTTTTTCATAGTGAATCCCTCCTTTGGTTTATAATGTACTCTGAGAGTACATTATTTAATTATAGTAATCGTAAATCGTTCTGCTTAAGGTAGCGATCGTATTCTGTGCGGAACCGGCGCTTGAGAGATTCTGGGACATAAATACGATTACTACGTCATTTTTGGAATCATAGATGATTCCGGCATCGTTTTCCACGTTGTCAAGTTCTCCGGTTTTATTTGCGGTTTTGACTCCTTCCGGAAGCTGTGCGGGAATTTTGTTACAGCGTGTCTGTGCCTTGAGCAGATTAAACATATCAGTGGCATGGGTGTAGCCGGATGTATCCTGTTTATAAATCTCCTGCAGGAGATGACCACAGTCTCCTACAGATGTGTAGTTATCATCATTCTCATTGCTGGCAAGGAGCATACGTCCCATGTGAGTCTGGTCATAGCCATGTGCCTGGCAGAAACTGTTGACAGCCTGCATACCTGCTGCGGAATCGCCACCGCCAAGATAAGTTGTCAGGGTATTGGCTGCATCATTATCGCTGACTGTGATCATGGAGTACAGATTGGAGTCTACAGAATCCCTGCCGTATTGTCCGGTTATCTGATCATAATTCTCGTAGACAGCTCCCATGATATAGAGCTTGATCAGGCTTGCAGCCTGCATTTTCTGATCATTAAGACTGCCCTCGGTTCCATTTACAAGATCGGATATGAAAACAGCCCAGGTTCCGTTTTCAGCGGGAAGCTGACTTTGAACCTGTTTTAAAATTGTCTCCAGTTTCTCATCTGTGACCGGTTCTGAAGATGTGCCTGCCCCGGAACCGTTAAAGACGCTTTCAGAATTCTCTGAAGATGAAGAAGGGGAAAGCATTCCCTGACCTTCTACGGATGTTTCCACGGCCTCTGTATTTTCAGCAGCATGACTGCTGTATGCAGGAGTAACAAGAAGGCTGAGCGATAGCAGAGGTATTAATAATTTTTTTGAAAACATTGCGTTCACCACCTGTTAAATATTTACTGTAAAACATTCGGAATCTGTTGATCTGTTATATAAATCGTATTTCTTTATATTTAGATAAATCAGGTTTAAAAGTCTTATTGTGCAGGCATAAATGATTTTTAAAATCTGATATCTGTATATACAAAATTATACAGTGTTTAGAGTTGTGTTACAAGTGTATTTACGGTTGACTTAAAATTTATTATATGGCTGCCGGTTACTGTTGGCACAATACTTGAGATGCATTCATACAATTTGTAGGAATGCGGGCGTGAAAAATCCGCATATCTGATTATATATTTTGGATTGTATAAATGCTACAATAAAATTATCAGAAACGAGACAGAGAACGACAAATTAAACAAACCAATGTGAGAATGTGGGGGGATTTTCATATTGCATGAGGAGGTAGATTATATGTTAACACCGAAACAGAATATGCTGGAAGTTATAAAAGGCGGAAATCCTGACAGATTTGTTAATCAGTATGAAGCAGTGCAGCTTCTTTTTCATCCGTTTATGTTTACAAACCCGCTGCTTCAGCCGGGACAGGAAAATGTAGTAAATGCATGGGGCGTAACCAATACTTTCCCGAAAGGAGTTCCGGGTTCTTTTCCTGTACATACTCCTGACAAGATCGTGGTAAAGGATATTGAAGACTGGAAAGACTATGTACATGCACCGTCTTTGAAATTTACCAAGGATCAGTGGGATATGGTGAAGGCTCAGTATGATGCAGTTGACGGAGAACAGGCATTTAAAGCAGCTTTCGTTGCACCGGGATTATTTGAGCAGACTCATCATCTGTGTGAGATCAGTAATGCGTTGGTTTATTATATTACTAATCCGGATGAAATGCATGATCTGATTAAATATCTGACAGAGTGGGAACTGGAACTTGCTGAAGGTATCTGTTCCAACCTTCATCCTGATGCATTATTCCATCATGATGACTGGGGTGGGCTGGACAGTACATTTATGAGTCCTGCAATGTTTGATGAATTTTTACTTGAGCCATATAAAGAAATTTACGGATATTATCACAGCCATGGCGTTGAGCTGGTTATCCATCATTCTGACAGTTACGCAGCAACACTGGTTCCTTCTATGATTGAGATGGGAATCGATGTATGGCAGGGATGTATGGAAACCAATAATCTTCCGGAACTGATTAGGAAATATGGCGGAAAGATCAGCTTCATGGGTGGTATCGAAAATCGTGCAGTTGATTTTGAGGGCTGGACAGATGAGAATTGTGATGCAGTGGTACGTCGTGTCTGCGAAGAATGTGGAAACAAATACTTTATTCCATGTATCGCTCAGGGTGGCCCTGGTTCTGTTTATCCGGGTGTTTATAAATCTCTCTGTGATTCCATTGACAAGCTGAATGAAGAGAAATTTGGAATTAAGGCATCTGAATCTACAAGGCTTCCATGGCAGATTATGTTCTGATCTCAGGTATTTGTCAGTGGCAAAACGGAATACAAATATCTGTCCGACATTTAGATGAAATTTCAGGTGTTGCAGAGGATGATGCTATGGAGGTGTTTGAAAATGATTATTATTGGTGAGAAAATTAATGGTTCGATTCCGGTAGTGGCTGAGGCGATTGCAAAGAGAGATTCAGAGTTTATCAAGGCGAGAGCGAAGCTTCAGGCGGAGAGCGGAGCTACTTATATTGACTGTTGCGCTTCTGTTCCGGAAGCGGAAGAAGTGGAAACATTGAAATGGATGATCGACTGTATCCAGGAGGTTACAGATCTTCCGATCTCAATTGACAGCCCGAGTCCGGATGTGCTGGCACAGGCTTATATGTTCTGTAAGAAACCTGGAATTTTTAACTCTGTATCAGGAGAGGGACATAAGATTGATACGATTTTCCCGATTATGGCAGAACCAGGGAATGAGGGATGGCAGGTAATTGCGCTGCTGAGTGACAATACAGGTATTCCGAAATGTGCAGCAGACCGTCTGAAAGTTTTTGACAAGATCATGGCGAAAGCGAAAGAGTACGGAATTGCTCCGGACAGGATTCACATTGATCCGCTGGTTGAAATGCTTTGTACTTCTGAGGATGGTATTGCAACGAATATTGAGACGATCACAAGTGTACGTGAGCAGTATCCGACCATTCATATTACGGCAGCAATCAGTAATATTTCCTTTAATCTGCCGGTTCGTAAGCTGATTAATTACGGGTTCCTGGTACTGGCAATGAATGCAGGACTGGACAGTGGAATTATGGATCCGACAAATAAGGATATGCTTGGACTGGTTTATGCAACAGAAGCATTACTTGGTCTGGATGATTATTGTATGGAATATATAGGGGCTTACAGAGAAGGCTTAATTGGTACAACAAAGAAGAAGTAGGTTGAATCTGCAGAAACTGTGTAAATGAATTAAGTGGTTGGAATCTGAAATTGAGAAATAACAGGAGGATTTGATTATGTCTAAGATAAATGAAGTTGCGGAATTAGTTGAAAAAGGGAAAGCGAAATTAGTAGGACCGGCTGTACAGGAAGCCATTGATGAGGGTGATGATCCGGTTGCGATTCTGAATGATGGTATGATCGGTGCGATGTCTGTAGTTGGTGAGAAATTCAAAAATGGTGAGATCTTTGTTCCGGAGATGCTGGTTGCAGCTCGTGCTATGAAGAAAGGTGTTGAGGTTCTGAAACCGCATCTGGCATCTGGTTCTACAGGTGCACTTGGTAAGGTTATCATTGCTACGGTTTCCGGTGACCTTCATGATATTGGTAAGAATCTGGTTGCCATGATGATCGAGAGTGCCGGATTTGAGGTGATCGATCTTGGAGTCGATGTTCCGGCGGCTAAGATTATTGAGTGCTATAAAGAGAATCCGGATGTTAAGATCATTGCTCTTTCTGCGTTGCTGACTACTACTATGCCGGCTCTGAAGGAGACTGTTGAGGCGTTGAATGCGGCGGATTTCAGAGGTAATATTAAGGTTATGGTTGGCGGAGCACCGATTACAGAAGCTTTTGCTGAGGAAATTGGTGCTGACGGATATTCTGATGATGCGGCAAGTGCGGCTTCACTGGCTAAGAAGTTGGCGGCCTGATCTGATTGCTAGTGCGGGTTTAGTATAACATGAAAATATTATGAGGGGACTGCTCTGTGGAGTGGTCCTTTCGTGTATTTTGGGATTTTTTTGGAGTGTGTTATAATGGGAAAAAGGGGACGCTCAGAAAAATATTTTATTTCATGTGCGGTTTCGGGGTCTAAGATATTCTAAGCTCTCAGAAATCTGCTAAAGG
>ENA-OPWR01002976-OPWR01002976.1-human-gut-metagenome-genome-assembly--contig:-NODE-2976-length-10930-cov-1.793287_pt1 | contig 10930 bp, 7 predicted proteins | sample MGYA00241507_ERZ502006 | MGnify/ENA primary metagenome ERZ502006 (study PRJEB25962, sample SAMEA2043041) | human gut metagenome | biome: human gut; feature: human-associated habitat; material: faeces... | reverse complement strand
CAAAAGCCTGTTCCCACTCGGGAGAAAGTGTTACCAACGGTATAATCCCCAGTTCATTGGCATTGGCATTGGAAAGCTGGCGGGCCAAACGGGAACGGACATGCTCGGTAATCGCCATCAGGCTGTGGGTTGAAGCCACGGCTTCGGAAATCCCTTCCAAAATTGTCGGCAGATCGCGAATGGAAACACGTTCCTGCAACAGATTTTGCAGAATTCGCTGAACCGCGCCGAGGCTGACCTTGCCCGGAATAAGCTCTTTAATGAGTTTTTGGTGCTCTTTGTCAAGCTCGTCAAGCAGTTTCTGAGTTTCGGCGTAAGAGAGCAGCTCGGGCATATTGTCTTTAACCAGTTCGGTAATATGCGTGGTAACAACCGTTGCGGGATCAACCACGGTATAGCCGCGGAACATTGCCTCTTCCCGATAGGACTGGTCCACCCACATGGCCCGCAGACCGAAAGTCGGCTCGGTGGTATTTTCGCCGGGCAGCGTAATCGGCTCGCCGCGCGGATCCATCACCAGCAGCTGGGTCGGGCGCAGTTCGCCCTTGCCGGCCCGGACTTCCTTGATGTAAATGTTATACTCGTTCGCCTCAAGCTGCATATTATCCTGAATACGGATTGACGGCATGACAAATCCCAGCTCACTGGCCAGCGCCCGGCGCAACGCCTTAATCTGGTCAGTCAGTTTGCGATTGGTTTCCTCATTAATCAGCGGCAACAGCCCATAGCCGATTTCGAGGCGAATCAGGTCGATGCGCAGGGCATTGGCAATCGGCTCGTCGGAAGCTTTGGCGATAGCTCCCTGTTTTTGCTCCTGTTCAAGCACTTCCGCCGCCCGCTGCTGGGCAATCTTTTGCTGTTTGTCCAGATAATAAGCGGTTATTCCGGTCAGGGAACCGAGCAACATAAACGGCAAAGCCGGCGTGCCCGGAAGCATTCCCAGCGCAACAGCCATAAACGCACTCATACCCAGAGCCTTCGGATAATTGGCAACCTGCTCAAACAGCACCTTGTCGGTGGCGTCGGTCATACCGGCTTTAGAAACCAGAATACCGGCAGCAACGGAGATAATCAGCGCCGGAACCTGCGACACCAACCCGTCGCCGACAGTCAGACGGGTATAAGTTTCGCCGGCATCGGCAAAACTCATATTGTTTTGCACCATACCGATAATGATACCGGCAACAATATTGATGAATGTGATAATCAAACCGGCAATCGCGTCACCGCGGACGAATTTGGACGCACCGTCCATGGCTCCGTAAAAAGAGCTTTCTTTGGAGAGTTCTTCGCGGCGGGCGCGCGCCTGATCTTCGGTAATCAGCCCCGAAGACAAATCGGCGTCGATGGCCATTTGCTTACCGGGCATGGCGTCCAAGGCAAAGCGGGCGGCGACTTCGGCGATACGGCCGGAACCTTTGGTAATAACCACAAAGTTGACGATAACCAGAATGGCAAAAACAATAACGCCGATAACAAAGTTGTTGCCCATGATGAAACCGCCGAAAGCGGCAATAACCTCGCCGGCGGCATCAGGCCCCTGGTAGCCTTTGGAAAGAATCAGACGGGTGGAAGCCAGGTTCAGCGACAGCCGATACATGGTGGTAATCAGCAAAACCAGCGGGAAAGCATTAAACTCGTTCGGCCGCTCGATAAAAATCGCCGTCATCAAAACCAAACAGGAGATTGTAATCGAAAAAGCCAAGGCAATATCCAGCAGCCAGGCCGGCATCGGCATAATCAGGATAACCAGCATCAGGATAATGGCCAGAGCAAAAAAGATGTCGCCGCGTTTGGTAGAGGCAATCAGTAAATCTTTGAAAGATTTGCCGCCGAACATAGCAGCATTATTTGCAATCTTTTTAGCCATCGTCTGGTTTTAATTCCTAAAGCCCGGGAACTTCAAAGCCCTCGTCTTGGTATTGTTTCAGTTTGTTCCGCAGCGTGCGGATGGAGATACCGAGAATGTTGGCCGCCGTGGTGCGGTTGCCCATGGTGTGTTTCAGGGTATCAATAATCAGGTTGCGCTCCATGCAGGCAACCGTGCTGCCGACAAATTCGGCACCGGACATTTCTGTTCCGGCAACGGGATTAATGACGGCATCAATATCGTCCAACAAAATTGCATCCTCATCGATTTTATCGCCGGTACTCAGCAGCACTGCCCGGTGGACGGTATTTTCCAGCTCGCGGACGTTGCCCGGCCAAAGGTAGTTCAACAGCTTCTGCTCGGCGGCCGGGGTCATTTCTTTCAGCGGAATATCGTTTAACTCGGAATATTTTTTGGCAAAATGCTTGGCCAGCACGATAATATCGTCCGGACGGTCTTTCAACGGCGGAATATTGATATTGACCACATTCAGACGATAATACAAATCCTGACGGAAAGTGCCGTTTTTAACACATTCGTCAAGATTACGGTTAGACGTGGCGATAATGCGCGTATCCACCTTAATCGGGGCTTTGCCGCCGATGCGGTCGATTTCCTTTTCCTGAATGGCGCGCAGCAGCTTGGCCTGAATTTTCACATCCGTTTCGGAAATTTCATCAAGCAGCAGCGTGCCGCCGGAGGCTTCTTCAAATTTGCCGATACGGCGGGCAACCGCGCCGGTAAGCGCGCCCTTTTCATAGCCGAAAAGTTCAGATTCCAAAAGAGTTTCGGGAATAGCGGCACAGTTGACGGCAACAAATTTTTTATTGGCACGTTTGGAATTGTCGTGAATAAAACGGGAAAAAACTTCTTTACCGGTTCCGGACTGCCCGGTCAACAGAATATTGGCTTCCGACGGAGCAACCTGCTTGGCCAGTTTCAACACGGCCTCGGTCTTTTTATCGCCGTAAATCAACGCGTGATTTTCCCGCGTGGCCGCGGCCAGCACCGCCCCGATCATTTCGGGATCCGGCGGCAGCGGAATATATTCTTTGGCGCCGGCCTTAATTGCCTTAACCGCCAGAGACGGATCATTGGCTACGCCGCAGGCAACAACCAGAACATTAATCCGTTCCTGTTCCAGCGAAGAAATAAATTTATAAACGTCAAGCTTAACGTCAATCATCACCAGTTCGATTGCTTTGCCGGAGCGCAAAACATCCAAACCGGCTTCCTCATTATCGGCTATCGAGACATGACCGCCCTGCTGGATGGCAATTTTGCTCGCCGCCCCGATTTGGCCTTCCAATGTTCCGACAATCAACAGTTCCATAACTTGTCCTTATTTGGAGGGATTTTTAACAATTTCCGTCATGGTGATGCCCAGCTTGTCATCAACGACAACCACCTCGCCGCGGGCAACCAGATTGTTGTTGACATAAATGTCTATCGCCTCGCCGACTTTGCTGTCGAGTTCGATAATCGCCCCTTTGTTCAGCTTCAGCAGCTGGCTGACCTTCATCTTGCTTTTGCCGAGAATGGCCGAAACCTTAACCGGAATATCATAAACGGCTTCCAAGTCGCTGGCAGAACTGGGGATATCGAAATCATCCATGCCGACATCTTTTTTAAGAATCGGCTCGTCATCAAGCACGGCGCTTTCGCTCAATTCATCTAATTCTAAATTATCTGTCATGTTTCATCTCCGGTTTTACATCTTTTGGGCATCGAGCAAATCGGCCACTTTGGCCAGCTGGTCAGCCCCTTTCAATTCCACGCCGCCGTTTTCCCACTCAATCCGGCAATCACTTTTAGCCAAAGACGCGTCTTTATGCAAGGCAATTTTTCCTTCAAAGTCATAACTGTTGGCCAGCGCGGCAATCTTCTGCTGCGCATATGATATAATATCCGGATGAATATAGAAAGACAATTTTGCTTCCTCTTTAAAATTGTTGAAATTATCGGCAATAAATTTGCTGACCAGTTCAGCGGCTTCATCGGCCATCAGGGTCGGCACCAGTTTGAGCACGGCAGCCTTAACCATTTCCAGCGCCTGATTTTCAACTTCGGTTCGGATATCGGCGGTTTCTGACAACAGAGCGGCCAATTTTTGGTCAATATCCATCAGCAGCGTGTTGGCTTCAGCATCTACGCCGTTCTGAGAACTGCGGAATCCCTGCTCGTAGCCCTCCTGCCGGGCCGTATTGACCATTTCGTCAACTTCGCTTTGGGTATAGCTTTTTTCTGCCGGGGGCAACGGTTCGGGAATAAATTCTTCCTCCTCCGGTTCAGGTTCGACTTCCGGCTCAGGTTCAGCCTCGAGTTCCGGTTCGGCTGCCGTTTCTGCCGGACTTTCGGCCGAAACATTTTCTTCCTGCTCCGTCGGGGAAACCGGCTCAGCGGCGGCTTCTTCATCAACCGGCGGTTCAGGCTCGTCAGCTTCCGGCCTGGTCTCGATTACGAAGTTATCAAACATAAATTTTTTCAACTGAGCCATCAAGCCTTACCTCAGTAAATCAGCTCGTCACTGTCTTTGCCTTCGCTGATGACAATTTCACCATTGTTAGACAATTCCTTGGCCGCGGTAACGATATACTGCTGAGCTTCTTCAACATCACGCAGGCGAACCGGCCCCATCGCCTCCATATCTTCTTTGAGAATTTTTCCGGCACGGGAAGACATATTGTTAAAGAAGAGGTCTTTAATCGTTTCGGAAGCACCTTTCAGGGCAACAGCCAGTTTGTCTTTGTCAATATTGCGCAGCAAAATCTGAATACCCTGGGCATCGACACGGATAAGGTCTTCAAACGTAAACATAAGAGATTTGACGCGCTCGGCAGATTCGCGGTTGCGTTCTTCCAAAGCCTCCATAAAGCGGCTTTCGGTATTGCGGTCCAAAGAATTGAAGATATCGGCAATAAGCTCATGCGAATCGCGGCGGGTAGATTTGGAAAGGTTGCTCATAAACTCTTTGCGCAGGGTTTTCTCCAAACCGTCCAGCACTTCTTTTTGTACCGAATCCATACGGATCATACGCATAACGATTTCCATGGCGAAATTTTCCGGCAGCAGGGCAATCACTTTTGCCGCATGCTCGGCTTTAATTTTGGAAAGAATAACGGCAATGGTCTGCGGATATTCGTTTTTGAGGTAGTTAGCCAGAACATGCTCGTTGACATTGCCGAGCTTGTCCCACATGGTTCGTCCGGCGGGGCCGCGAATTTCTTCCATAATGTTGGAAACGCGGTCTTTATCCAAGGCTTTGGAAAGCAGACGCTCGGTGCTTTCATAAGTGCCGACCAGCGAGCCGGTGGATGAAACCTTTTCCACAAATTCGGAAAAAAGCTGTTCAACGACATTGGAATTGACTTTGCCGAGGCTGGCCATGATAACCGACAGCTCCTTAATCTCCTCGTCGTCCATCAGGGCAAAAATCGAGGCCGAACGTTCTTCATCAAGGGACAGCATCAAAATTGCCGCCTTTTGCTGGCCGGAAAGAATATTAAAATCATCAATTACGTTTTGTTTTATTGCCATGTTCTCATACCCGCCTAATTATTGTCATTTGAATAGAGCCACGTGCGAATGACGTTAACTGCCGCATCGGGGTTCTTTTCCACAATGTCATTGACTTTTTTAAGCGAAGATACTTTCACCCGGCCGTCAATTTTATTCAGATTAATCAATTCCTCCATACTGCTGTCGTCTTCGCTGAGGAAGTTTGACAGCAAAAGGTTGTCGTCTTCGGGATTACTTCCGAGCAGACGCCCGTCATTATTATTGTTAGATACGTCAAATGCATTATTAACCAAAGGACGAATAACCAGCAGGATAACCAAAATCGCCACGATTGCGACGCCGATACCCTCGGCAATACGGATCAGCTCGTCTTTGGTAAAGCCCATAATCAAAATTTCCTGCACTTCTTCAACCTCCGGCATCATATTTACAAAACGCATATTTTCCACTTCGACGACATCGCCGCGGTTGGCATCATACCCCACCGCCGATTTGACCAGAGACGTAATCTGCTCCATTTCTTCGGGGGTTCGGCTGCGGTAGGCCATTTTGCCGTCCGCCCCTTTTTCATAAATGCCGTCAACCATAACCGCAACAGTCAGACGCTTAATCGAACCGGTATTTTTGACCTTGTTGCGAACGACCTTGGAAATCTCGTAATTAATTGTTTCTTCGGTACGGGAAGACTGCGAGGTCGTTCCGTTTCCGGTGGTTACGACATCGCCGTTGGGAATATTCTGGGCAACGGTCACCGGATTTTCACGGGTGTTGTTAATCCCCTCTTCGGTTACGGTTGCCTGCGAACGGACGACCTGCGTATCCGGATCAAAAATTTCCTCCTTGGTGACAACCTGGTCAAAATCCATTTCCAGATTGACCTGAGCCCGAACTTTTCCTTCACCGATAGTTCGTTCCAACAGGCTTTGAACCTGCTGACCCATTTTTCGTTCCTGTTCCAGCCGCAGAATTTCATTATTGGCTGCCGTCATCGCTTCCGGGTCTTCGTAGTTTTTAGTCAGCAAATTGCCTGCGTTATCGACAATTGCCACATTTTTGACATCCAGCTTGGGCACCGAGGCGGCAATCAGCTTTTGTATCGCCTGAATGCTCTGCGGACTCAGCGGCCCTTTGACGGTTTTTATCACAACCGAGGCTGATGGCGGCTGCTCTTCACGGGAGAACATTTCCCGCTTGGGCAGAACCAAATGGACACGCGCGTTTTTAATGTTATCGACAGTCCGAATCGTGCGGCCGAGTTCTCCTTCCAGAGCCCGAATCAAATTAACATTCTGCACAAAATTGGTTGAACCGAGGGCATCGCTGTGGTCAAAAATCTCATAACCGACATTGGCTCCGCCGGAAGCCATGGCAATTTCCGCGGTATCAACCCGCAGTTTGTTAACCAAATCAACCGGAACCATAACTTCAGTTCCGTTTTTGGTTAACTTATACTTTACATTGTCAGTTTCAAGGCGGGAGATAATCTGTTTGGCATCTTCCAGTTCAAGATCCGTATATAAAACGGCATATTCGGTTGAGCTCATGCGGGCAACCATATACCCCAAAAAGCTGACCAGAAATATGATAATTGCCGCCAAAGACGCCAAACGCCCGGGCGACAGGTTTTTAATGCTTTGCCAAAAATTATTCACCGTAAGACCCATTTCTATCAATTACACTTCCAATTACCCTTATGATTAGCGTAAAAAAGCGTTTAAGGGAACGATAATTTTAAATATTCACAGCAGCGGCAAAATTTTAACCCCCTAAAAGCCCCGCCGGCATTGGCGGGGCGTCCTTTAGGAGGTTAATTTTGTTTGTGCAAATCTTTAAGAATCAGCTCTATGTCATCCGAGTCAATTCATCAAGCATTTCATCGGCCGTGGTAATAATCTTGGTAGCGGCCGAATATGCACGCTGGGTTACAATCATGTTGGAAAACTCGGTTGCCAGGTCGGTTTTAGAGGTTTCCAACGCCCCGGAAGTGATTTCACCGGCACCGTTGGTTCCGGCCATCTTCAACAGGGCCTGTCCGGAAGCATCGGTTTCCAACCAGGCGTTACCGGTCAGAGACTCCATTCCCTCAGGGTTGGCAAAGGTTGCCAAAGGCAGAATGGCAATCGGACGGGTTTCGCCGTTATCAAACAAAGCGGTTACGACACCGTTTTCATCGACGCTGACACCGGCATAGCTGCCGAACTTTGCACCGTCCTGCTTAATGTAGTTGGTGGTAAAGTTGCCGGAAAGGTTGGTTAAACCGTCATTGGTGCCGACATTGCCCATATTCAGGGTAATCGGAGTTCCGTGGCCGCTTTCGCCGGTCATATTTTCGGCGCCGTTGGCCCATTCAATTTCCATTGAGTTGACCCAGAATTCTTTCGGGGTACCGTCAGAGTTAAAGCGAACGGCCGGAACAATCGAACCCTGCTGGTCTTCGGTGGTATTGGTCTTAAAGGTATTGCCCAAAACCAGATTATCTTTGTTCTGGATGGTTCCCCAATCGCCGTCTTTGTTACGGATAACGCCGTCGATAGCCGCTCCGAGATCAGTCGTATTAAGAGTGATATCGCCGCCGGAAGAAGAAGGCAGAATTTCCAAAGTCATACCGCTGGCAACAAAACGGTTCGGCTCATCCGCCGTGTTGTTCAGCGCAGTTACCAAAGACTGGACAATTTTTGTCGGGTCAATGTTTACGCCGCTGATGGCTTCAGAAATGTCAACATCCAGAGGATCATCCGGATCCGGCGTTGAGGTGAAAGTATAAGTTTTGCCGTTGATGGTAAGGGTTTTGCCTTCATAGTCCGCCGCTGTGGTGGAATTAAAGTCAATGCGGGCACCGTTTTTGATATCATCGTCAATCTGCGGAATATCAAAAACACCGGTCGGAATACCCGTATCCGCACGCGGATTGACCGCACTTTGCAGACAGGACAGGGTTTTGCTGGCATCAATGGTCAGCGCCGAGCCCATGGTGGACTGCACAATGCTGATTTTGTTGCCGTCGGCGGTAAAGCGCTCGGCCGAAGGCATATTTTCTTTCAATGCGGTCTCAAAGTTTTTAACGAAATCGTCAACCGAAACAACCTGATTGCTGATTTCAACCGGGATATTGGCTCCGGCATAATGAGCGGCATCTTTGACAAATTCAAAGGTATAGGTCTTACCGGTGCCGGCATCGGTGATGCTGATGGTTGAACCATTCTGCGGAATGGAAGAGAATTCCAATTGTCCGGCCGCATAGTAAACATCAGAGGTAAGGTCTTTGCCGTTTTCGGTATTGCCGGTCATGACCAGGCTGGCCGCACCGCTCGGAATACTGCTGCTCATAGCCCAGCCGTTGGCACTGGTTTTGGTATATTCCAGGCTCAGGTTGCTGGCATTGCCCAGACTGTCATAAATCAGCGCGGAAATTTTTTCCTTACCGCCGGCCGCGGCATTGGACGGGTCAAAAATCGGCGCACTGGAAGGCAGGTTGGCTCCGAGGCTGATTTGCTGGGTCGGAGTAGCCGTACCGCCGATGGTGGACAGGTTAACCGGACGCAGGTTGCGGTTATCAATAATGTTGTCATTGATGTAAACGGTTTTACCGTCGGTATCATAATAAGCTTTCATATAATTGATACCGTTAACGTTAACGACGCTGGCATTCGGATTGCCGTCCCAAGGCAGCAGAGACCAGCCCTGCGCATAGAAACCGCCGGTATTGACCAAATAGCCGTTGTCATCCAGCCCGAAACTGCCGGCACGGGTATAAGCCCACATGTCGCCTTCTCCCGGATTAGCCGCCTGATTGACAACAAAGAAACCGTTGCCGCTGATGGCCATATCCGTCGAAACCGAAGTTGACGACAGCAGGCCCTGAGCGCTGATTTCCTGACGCGGACGAGACTGTACGCCGCCCGGCGAATAAAGAGTTGACGTCGTTTGTTTGGTTACCAGGGTGGAGAATCGGGTATTCGTCACCTTGTAACCGATCGTGTTTACGTTGGCGATATTGTCAGAGATGGCGCCCATTGCACTGGACTGAGCGGCCAAACCTGAAATACCGGATTGTAATGCACCGAAAATACTCATTGTTTTGTCTCCTAAAGTTCAAAATTATAATAATCCGAGGGTTGCTGCACTTACTGCGGCTTCTGCCACATTTTTCAGAATACGGGAAGCCTGTTCGACGGCTCCGTCTCCGGCTTCACCGGTGCCGTCCCCCTCTTCGGTACCGCCGTCTCCTCCTTCGGGAGGCGTGGTTTCATCTCCGGTACCTTCATCTTTATCAAAATAGTTATCGTCACGGATGGTCAGAATATCGCCGAGACCTGCGGTTACCGCATCGCCCAGACCGATATAGACGCCGTTGCTGTCGCTGGCCACACCGGTTACCTTACCGAAAATCGTGGTGGTAACGGTAGCGGAAGTTTCGCCGCTGCCGACCTTGGTCGAAACGACAATCTGATAAGCGCCGTCAGGAAGCTGATTTCCGTCGGAATCCTTTCCGTCCCATTCAAAATCATGGGTTCCGGCAACGATTTTGCCCTGTTCGGAATAGACGACGTTGCCATCCAGGTCTTTCACCATAATAACAGCGCTTTCAACGTTTTTATCCAGCGTGTAGGTCGCTTTGGCATGTCCGTCTTCCAACGGCATTACATCACCCAAAACCTGAGCAATTTTACCGATATAAGAAACGGCCTGCGCTCCCAAGTTGGACATGTTAAGATTAAGCAGGGTTTCCAATTTAGAGTTGGTCTGAATGGCCTGCTCAACGCTGGAATACTGTACCAGCTGGTTGGTGAATTCCGCCGTATCCATCGGGTCAAGCGGATCCTGATATTTTAACTGAGTGGTCAACAAAGTCAGGAAAGTGTTCATATCAGCGGAAAGCTGGTTACTGGCCTGCTGCGAAGAGCTGTTGGTTCCCGACTGAGTATAACCGTTTAACGCATTAATGTCTGTCATGATAATTCTCCCGGCTTACACGCGAATGTTCAGACCGTTCTTGCCGTCCCACGCGGTTCCGGCAAAGAGGTCTCCGACGGCGGCATCCATTGCAGTTTCCTGCTCCAGCACATCGCCGATGAAATTGCGCAAGTTGTTCCGTTCCTGATTTTGACCAGCCTGACCGTCATCACGGAAGCTGAAACTCAGGCTGCCCTCATCAGTCTGGAAACCGGCTTCGTTAAATGCCTTCTGCAAGTTTCCGATTTCCTTTTGCAAAATTTCGGCGGTTTCCGGACGGCTGGCGACAATATGCGCCTGATCTTTGCCGATTTGCATTTTAACTTCAATATGTCCCAAGTCTTCCGGCTTAAGCTGGATTTCGATTTTATCCACGCCTTTAACCGCAGACTTGGTAATGTTGACCTTAATCTGGTCGACAACTTCCTTACCCATGCCCTTATAGACATCGCGGAAAGAAGTTGAAGAGCTGTCATTGGCCGCTGAAGCTTTGGCGTTAGCAAGCATTTCGCCGCCTACGGTTCCGGCATGGGCGAGCGTGACAGAACCGGCCTCCGTCGAAACGGCAACCGCGGCCGTATCATCAGC
>ENA-OPWR01002970-OPWR01002970.1-human-gut-metagenome-genome-assembly--contig:-NODE-2970-length-10965-cov-3.202658_pt1 | contig 10965 bp, 10 predicted proteins | sample MGYA00241507_ERZ502006 | MGnify/ENA primary metagenome ERZ502006 (study PRJEB25962, sample SAMEA2043041) | human gut metagenome | biome: human gut; feature: human-associated habitat; material: faeces... | reverse complement strand
AGTGGGCAGGCGCTACGGCCGCCTGCTCGCCGAGGGAGCCGAGCTGCCCGACCTGATTGTCGTGGACGGCGGCAAAGGACAGCTCAGTGCCGCTTACGGCGTCCTTTGCGAACTGGGACTGGAGAACCGCATCGCCATCATCGGTCTGGCCAAACGCATCGAAGAGGTCTTTTTCCCGAACGACCCGATGCCCTACTACCTCGACCGGACGGGCGAACCGCTGAAAGTCATCATGCACCTGCGCGACGAGGCGCACCGTTTCGGCATCACGTTCCACCGCAACAAACGCTCGGCAGGTTTCGTCCGTACCCAGCTCGAAGAGATAGAGGGGATAGGAACCAAGACAGCCGACCTGCTGCTGCTCCGGTTCCGCAGCGTGGCCCGGATACGCAGGGCTTCGGAAGAGGAGCTCGCCGATGCGGTCGGAACGGCGAAAGCCCGCAGGGTCTACGCCTATTTCCACGACGGCACCCCCGCTCCGGACAGGCCCGGCGAGGACGACGGAGCGGGAGAATCTCCGACGGCAAACGGCGCTTCCGATGCCTGAGACACAAATCGGAACGGCCCCCGCAATACGTAGGGCTTATCGCACCATAACAACTAATTATAACCGTTTTGGATTTATTAAAGGCAGATTGCCTATCTTTGCGAGACAGATAAACCGACAATTATGAGCGTAGAAAGAGTAAAATGCCTCATCATGGGCAGCGGCCCCGCAGGATATACGGCCGCAATATACACGGGACGCGCGAACCTCAGCCCCGTCCTCTACGAGGGAATGCTGTCCGGCGGACAGCTCACCACGACGACCGAAATCGAGAACTTTCCCGGATACCCGGAAGGCGTCATGGGTACGCAGCTCATGGAGGACCTCCGCAAACAGGCCGAACGCTTCGGCGTGGAAATACGCCGGGGCATCGTCACCGATGTCAATCTGGAGGCTTATCCCTTCATCCTGACCGTGGACGGCGACCGCACCGTCGAAGCCGAGTCGCTCATCGTAGCCACCGGCGCATCGGCCAAATACCTCGGACTGCCCTCCGAAAACAAATTCAAGGGAATGGGCGTGAGCGCATGCGCCACCTGCGACGGTTTCTTCTACCGCGGACAGGACGTAGCCGTGGTGGGCGGCGGCGGCCCACCAGCAAGACCCCCATCCGCACCGGCAAAAAGGTGGCGGTCGTGGGCGGCGGCGACACGGCGGCCGAAGAGGCGAGCTACCTGGCCAACATCTGCAACAAGGTCTACATGATTGTGCGCCGCAACGAACTCCGGGCATGCCACGTCATGCAGAAACGGGTAAAGGAAAACCCGAAAATCGAAATCCTGTTCGAACACCAGACCAAGGAAGTGCTCGGCGACGACAACGGCGTGAACGGCGTCATCGTTGTGAACACGAAAGGGGAAGAACGACGCCTGGACATCACCGGATTCTTCCTCGCCATCGGTCACAAGCCCAATACCGACCTCTTCCGCGGCAAGCTCGACCTCAACCCCGAGGGCTATATCGTAACCCGCGGCAACACGAGCCACACGAGCGTGAACGGCGTATTCGCTGCGGGCGACGTGCGCGACCCGCGCTACCGTCAGGCAATCGTCGCCGCCGGAAGCGGCTGCATGGCGGCAATGGACTGCGAGAAGTACCTCATGCTGGGCGGCGATATCTGATGTACCGGCCGGGAGAGCACGGGATTCCGCTGCAATCGCCCGGAAACGGCTTTTCGGAAAGGGCTGTGTCAAATTGAACGAATGCAGTTCAAAGGGGCGCAGCCTTTTCGAATGTATGAGGAGCGACAGGAGGCAATATGCCGAAGATCCCGGTAGAAACATGACGGCAGGCACCGATGCCGATTAAAAACGCGGCAATTCACAGCGATTCAGACCGAGATTCGTGTCCGATATAGACCACGGGATAGCGCACCTATCCTCTTTGCTTCTGAAAATATCCCCTCCATAAATTTATAAGATGAACGACATCATCGACGCACGCTGCGGCTGGGCCGGGAGCGACGAACTGTACATCAAATACCACGACGAAGAGTGGGGACGGCCCGTTACCAACGACCGGACCCTGTTCGAATTTCTGGTACTCGAAAGCGCCCAGGCAGGGCTGTCCTGGATTACAATCCTCCGCAAACGCGAAGGTTACCGAACGGCTTTCCACCACTTCGACATACAGCGAGTGGCACGCATGACATCGGAGGACATCGACCGGCTGATGCAGTTCGGCGGCATCGTCAGAAACCGGCTGAAGATTGCCGCCGCAATCGCCAACGCCCGGCTGTTCATAGCCATTCAGCAAGAATTCGGCAGTTTCTACGACTACGTCCTCTCCTTCTTCCCCGACCGACAACCGGTCGTCCATCACTTCCGAAGACTGGAACAGGTACCCGCCACATCCGCCGAGGCGGACGCCCTGAGCGGTGACATGAAAAAGCGGGGTTTCAAGTTCTTCGGCCCGACCATTTGCTACGCCTTCCTGCAGGCGACCGGTTTCGTGAACGACCACCTGGAGGGGTGCCGCTGCAAAGCGCCCGACCGTCCCCTCCCCGACCGGAGGGCAGAAGCCGACTCCCGGCGCACGGTCGGAGACGGCTCCGACGACAGCCGATGAACAGGCCCTACACGAAACCGCAGGTAATTTACAATCATATTCAGGAGACATGCTGACCATAGAGGAGATACTTACGATAGATTCCGGGGAGGCTTTCGAGCGGACAGCCCTGGAACTTTTCGCTTTCCAGGCGGAGCGGTGCGCCCCCTACCGCGACTACCTCGATGCGATAGGCATCGCGCCCGGCGAGGTGACCTGCAGCGCCGACATTCCGCACATGCCGATAGAACTCTTCAAGAGCCGGAAAGTCTATTGCGGCACGAAAGAGCCGGAGCTGGTCTTTACGAGCAGTACGACGGGCGGGGACACCCCTGCCCGGCACTATGTGGAGAACACGGAGAATTACCGGCAGACACTCCGCAAGGCGTTTTCGCTCTTTTACGGACGGCCGGAGAATTGGTCGTTCTATGCGCTGCTGCCCTGCTACCTCGAACGGGAGGGTTCGTCGCTGGTATGGATGGCCGACGACCTGATAAGAAGCGGCGGGGGAGGCTTCTTCCTCGATGAATACGAACAACTGCTCGAATGTATGGCGGCGGACAGCCGTCCCAAAATCCTGTTGGGCGTGAGCTATGCACTGCTCGACCTGGCCGAGCAATACGCCCCCCGGTTGCGGGACACGGTCGTGATGGAAACGGGAGGGATGAAGGGACGCCGGACGGAACTGCCCAAAGAGGAGTTCCACCGGATTCTGTGCGACGCATTCGGCACCGACGTCATCCATTCCGAATACGGCATGGCCGAGCTCACGTCGCAGGCCTATTCCTCCGGGAACGGGATATTCCGAACCCCGCCCTGGATGCGCGTCACGATACGCGACTTCAACGACCCGTTCGAGACGCTGCCGGCCGGCCGCGGCGGCATCAACATCACCGACCTGGCCAACCTCCACTCCTGCGCATTCATCGAGACACAGGATGCGGGAATCGCCTATCCAGACGGTTCGTTCTCCGTACTCGGCCGCATGGACCGGACACAGACGCGCGGATGCAACTTGCTGGTCGATTAGAAGGCCGGGAAAGGCGGCAGGCCGTTTTCGCAGCGATGCGACGCGCAGCTAATGAAAAATCATTAATTTTGGCCGGGCGGACGACGGCAGCCGCGACCGGATTATTGCCAAAAAGATGGGAAAACGCAAAAGGGAACAGCGACGCAGGGATTACGACATCCGGCAGGCACAGCACGAACAAGTTATCGAACGGATACCGCTGGAGCGCGGATGCAAACTTATCATGGTATATGTGGAGGGGTACGAAGACGTGGCCTTCTGGCGCAGCGTCTTCGACGACTACGAATCGGACGAATTCATGTTCGAAATTTCCGTACCGCTGCGCAACGACCTTGCCAAAGGGAAAAAGGTGGTGCTCCATCTGGCCGAAGACCCGGAGGTCAGGGATACCCTCTTCTGCATCGACAGCGACTTCGACTATCTTTTCGCCGACCAGACGCCCGTATCACGGGAGATAAACCGTACCCCGCACATCTTCCATACCTACGCATACGCCACGGAGAATTACCTGTGCTACGCCCCATCGCTGCACAACATCTGCGTGAAGGCCACCAAAAACGATACGAACATCTTCGATTTCGAAAAGTTCTTCGCCGACTATTCGCGCACGATATACCCGCTTTTCCTGTGGTACGCCTACTCGGCGCAGATAGCCACACCGAACATCTTCCCCCTGATAGAGTTCAAGAGCAGCGTCAAACTGAACTACCTCGAAGTGGAAGGGAACGGGACGGAGACGCTCGCATGGCTGGAACGACAGGTACAGCGCAGGCTGCGGAGCCTCCGCGGACAGCATCCCGACATCGAACGGCAGTTCCCCGCCTTCATCGAGATGCTCGGCAAACGGGGCGTCACGCCGGAGAATACCTACCTCTTCATGCAGGGACACACCCTCATGGACAACGTCGTCATGCCTGTCCTGGAAGCCGTATGCGACAAACTGCGCTACATGTCCATCTCCCGCATCAACGGGTCGGACCGCAGGGGGGTATCGCTCGTGAACGAGCAGAGCAACTACAACAACGCCCTTCAGGACGTGCGCAGTGCGCTATCCTTCAACGAGAACTACAAGGAGTGTTTCCTGTACAAAAAACTGAAGCACGATATAGAGAGATACCTCGACGCCCTGCGCCGGGCCCAGCCGGACTACAACTGCCGGAAAGGCTGACGCAGACTGCAAAGAAGCCCCGGCTGTCACTTACTGTATTTCGACGCCCATTCGAGTATCTCTTCGCTGCGGACATGAACGCCGTATTTGCGTGCCTTTATCAGAATACGGTGTGCCAGAAGCGCTTTCTTCTCCTCCGGCGCATAGCGGAAATAGGCCTCGGCCGCACGTACATGGGGTGCATCGGGCATCGGAAATTCGCGCGTTTCGGGAATCCCGAAATCCGTGGAACGCATTTTCCGCCGGTCGCTCGCCAGCAACCTGTCGGACGTATGTTTATCATATACCATAATCTCGTAATTTTATTTCATTCTACATGTGCCCCGCCGCAAGCGCGGGGAAGAAAGACAAGGGGCGCCCGGCCTGACGGAACATCTCCGCAAACCCTTCAGGCGCCCCGCATCGATTGCGAATCCTCCGTCACAGGCGGCCCCTTTCGGGAACCCGCCATGCAAACGGTATCCTATTTTCTACCCAGTTTATCATCGATTCCGTGACGGGTGCGGTCGTAAGCCTCGTCCACCTTATTGCCAATCCGGTGCCCCTGCTCCTGCATACGGTCCTTTATCTGATGAATACCTTCGTCGGCACGGTTCTTCCACTGCTGACCTTTCTCCTGCATGCGGTTCTCCACATGCTGAACCTTCTCTCCTGCGACATGCCCTGCGTGGCGTGTCTTGTCGGCCAGCTCGTCGGCCGTCTTCTCGACCTTGTTCTGAAGGTCGTTCTTCATCTTGTTTTCCATAATCAAGCATTTTTTAAGTTATACAAAAATTCCGTCGCCGCACACGAGGGACGGATTGCACGAATGCGAAGGGTTCACTCCCGTTTCCTGCGAGTGAAAAGCCCTACTATCAACAGCAGGACTATCGCTCCGAAAACGGAGGTGAGCAGGCTGCCCAGCATGTTCGTGCTGGCGATGCCCATCAGTCTGAAAAGCCATCCGCCCAATACCCCGCCTACCATACCGATGACGAGATTGAGCAACATGCCCGAACCGCTGCCCTTCACAATCAGGCTGGCGACGTAACCCGCCGCAAGCCCGATAAGGATGTACCATAACCAATACATGGCAAAAAGTTTTAGTGATTCAAAATAATATATCCGTTGGGGGGCCCTGCCGCAATCGTGTGCGGTGCCACGGTTAAGACAAACGCAATAGTTGTGCCAAGACCGGAAGCGCACCGGACGGTGCATTCCATGCAAACGATACGCAAGCCGCCGCGGTCGGACAATATCCGCAAGCGGAACGGTCGGTCGGAGAGGAAACCGGCCCCACATTCCCTAAGGGCCGAACGTCAGCAGTATCGTTCCGCTCCGGAAACGGACTTCGCGAGTGCATGCCTTTCCCGCACACGAGCCCCCGTCGCACCGAATACCCGTCTATATCCGACTCAACCGCACCTGCGCCCGCAACTGTGCCATTGTCCGACAACCGTTGCCGTTTTTTACCGAATATTTTCCTATATTTGTTTCAACCGAATCGCACCTGCGACCACGGACCGGGCTGCCGCCCGACGACCGCTTTCGGTTTTCATCGAATATATTTCGTATATTTGTTTATCGAGCCACGGAAAGACGGTCTCCGTTCCAAACCGGAAACGCACGCGATATCCGTTTCAAAGGCCCGAACCGACCTATGAACGCCGTAAAAAAAGCATACAGGATAAACGTGGCGCTGAGCCTGTCCAACGTGAATGCGGACTTCCTGCAACTCATCCTCTGCATGATGGTGAGCCATTACATCATCGCCAACCCCCTGTACGGAGCCGCCCTGTTCCTTTTCGCCAATATCTGGACGCTCTATTTCGAGGGCAACCTGCGCCGGCTCTCGTCGGGGCCGGCGCCTCGGAAAACCAACCTCGTCATGTGGATACTGCTGTCAGCATCGGTATTCGCCGGGCTCGCACTGGTCTTTCTCTACCCCATCGTCATGCAGGCTCCGGGCACGAATTTCGTCTCGTTCTTCGTTCTCCTCATCGCGGCCCGCAGCGTACTGACATGGAAGGTGAACGACGCGCTGAGCAAACCGGGGCTGGCCCGCAGGATATACAAAGGCCTTTTCCAGATACTCTTCTTCGTGCCGTGCCTCGCTTTCGCATGGATAATCGACGACGAACCGGTCATGTGGATGACGCTCGTAGGGTATGCCCTGACCGGATTCCTGCTCTCCTACCAGAGCAGCACCATGGCGTCGCTCTCCAAATACATAGCGAATACCCGCCGCGACAAGCTGCACGACATATTCTCCTACCGCGTATTTTCCAACATGTCCCTCTACGCCCAGATAGCCCTGAGCCTGGGGGTACTCATGTATATCTGTTACGTCAGCTTCAGCACGCCGGCATTCTCGTCCGACACCTACGTCTACATGGGTGTGTGGATAGTCGCCGTATTGCTCTTTTCGGAACTGTTCACCAAACTCGTCAACAGACGGGGATGGATACTGAGTCTCAACATCTTCATCGTGGGAGCGGCCATGTGGATAACCGGCTCCCTGATGATGTTCGACTTCAAGGGGTTATGGGGCTCGACCTTCTGGGCGGGCCTGTGGGGTTTCGGCCTGGCATGTATCACCTCGGTACTGAACCGCTACAACGGAGACTTCAAGATGGTCGCCCGCATAGCCGGCCGCAAGGTAAGCGACCGCGACCTGCACTTCCGGTCGATGATAACGCAAATCATCTCGGTCATCTTCTCCAATGCCATCATGCTCTGCGTGGTCACGGTCTGGGTCTTCGTCATTCCCGCTTCGCACACGCCGGAGCTGCCGTGGGTATTCCGCAGCACCATGGTACAACTACCCGTCCTGTTCATGCTGGTCAGCGTATTTTTCGCGCTCAGGCAGCCGCTGGACGAACGCAGCCGGCAAAAACTGCTGAACTATACACAGGGAACCAACAACAACACCCCTACGAAACAGAACCTCCGCAGCAACCTCGTGGAGAAGAAAAGGGTGAAATTCGGCGTGAAGATACTGGCCTTCTTCGTGAGGCCCTTCCTCCACCTCAAAGTCTCCGGCAAGGAGTACATGGAGATGGAACACTTCCCTTCGGTCTTCGTCTGCAACCACGGCATCATCTACGGCCCCATAGCCGCGGTGATATACCTTCCCACCTATTTCCGGCCATGGATAGACCGCAAGATGGTGGACAGGGAGATGGCGGCCAAAGAGATGTACGGACGTTTCATCTACCGCATCCCGCTGCTCCCGCCGAAGGCGAAGATGCGCATCGCCCGCCTGCTGGCCGGGCCGGTCACATGGGCGCTGAACTCGTTCAATCCGATACCCGTCGAAAAGAACAACCTGCGGAACGTGATGACCACCTTCGACGATACGGTAAAGGTACTCTCCGAGGGCGACAACGTGCTGATATTCCCGGAGAGACCGCGGAAAGTGAAACGGGGCGACAAGATGACCGTCGAACATCTCACCGACTCGGTAGGGCGGCTCTTTACGGGATTCGCCAACATCGGACGCCTCTACTACGAGACCACGGGAAAATGCCTGCGGTTCTACCCCATTTACGCGAGCAAGAGAAACCATACGTTCCGTATCGGGCAGCCGGTGGTCTTCAGTCCCGACAACGACCCGCACGACGAGAAGCAGCGCATCGCCGACCTGCTGCACGACAAGATGCTGGAACTGGCGGAGTGAGACGCACCCTCCGCGGGCCGAAGCATCCGTCCGGAAACACCGACCGTCCCCATACGGGGCGGCACAAAGGATAACGACCATGAAAAGGATAGCGACAGCACTGGCCGCCCTGCTGCTGGCGGCAGGCATCTCGTGGGGACAGGACCCCGACCTGACCGGATTTCTCGAACAGCTCGAAAACGTCAACGGACGCATGGCAACAGCCATGAATAACGACGATAAGGAGGAGATGGAGAATCTCTATACGGAAATCGTCGTCATGTACGAACAGCAGCCGGGCAGCGTAAAAAAGACGGCCGCACCGATAATGGGCGGCGTATGGTACAACCTGGCCTGTCTCCGGTCGCTGCGGGGCGATACGGACGGTGCAGTGGACGCCTTCAAACAAGCATTGGGGTACGGCTGGAACGACTACGCCTATACCATGAACGACCCCGACCTGAAGACGGCCCGCGAAGACCCACGGTTCATGGCCCTCGCCGAAAGCATCCGGTAAGGCACTGCTCCGAAGAGGGCGGACACCCGCGGGGAGAGCGGACGAACGACGGACAAAATAGGGCCCGCTGCACGGTTTAAATGGCACCGCATGGTGATTATCTCAGGAATTATTGCTATTTTTGCGGGCAACAAAATCCCGATACCATGTCATTTATCGATGAAAGAGTACTTACAGAGGGACTGACGTTCGACGATGTCCTTCTGGTGCCTGCCTATTCGGAGGTGTTGCCGCGGGAGGTCGACATAACCACCCGTTTTTCACGAAACATTCGTCTTAACATTCCCATCGTATCCGCCGCAATGGATACGGTCACCGAAGCCCCGCTGGCCATCGCGCTCGCACGGGAGGGAGGTATCGGAGTGATACACAAAAACATGTCTATCGAGCAGCAGGCAGCGCAGGTGCGGAAGGTGAAACGTGCCGAAAACGGCATGATTTACGACCCGGTCACCATTTTCAAGGAGAATACCGTAGGCGACGCGCTGCGCCTCATGAAGGAGCACCGCATAGGCGGCATCCCCGTCATCGCGGCCGACCGGACGCTGATAGGCATCGTCACCAACCGCGACCTCCGTTTCCAGAAAGACACTTCGCGGAAGATAGAGGAGGTCATGACGAAGGAGGGGCTCATCACCACCCACAACTCCGACCTCAAGAACGCCGCCGAAATCCTGCTCAGGCACAAGATAGAGAAACTGCCGGTGGTAGACCATGCCGGAAAACTCATTGGACTCATCACCTACCGCGACATCACCAAGATGAAGGACAACCCCAATGCCTGCAAGGACGACAAGGGGCGCCTGCGGGTAGCCGCCGGGGTGGGTGTCACCGCCGACGTACTCGACAGGGTAGCGGCGCTTTACGCCGAGGATGTGGACGCCGTGGTACTCGATACCGCTCACGGCCACAGCGTAAACGTCGCCAGGACACTGCGGTCCATCAAGGCCGCATACCCCTCGCTGGACGTCGTGGCGGGCAACATCGCCACAGGGGCTGCAGCGCGTGCGCTCGCCGATGCGGGAGCCGACGGCGTGAAAGTCGGCATCGGGCCCGGTTCGATATGCACCACCCGCGTAGTGGCGGGCGTAGGCGTACCGCAGCTCACCGCCATATACGGCGTCGCGAAGGAGCTCGCCGGGAGCGGCATACCGGTGATAGCCGACGGCGGACTGCGCTACTCGGGCGACATCGTGAAGGCACTCGCGGCAGGCGGCGACTGCGTGATGGTCGGCTCCATGCTGGCCGGCGTGGAGGAGTCTCCGGGCGAAACCATCATCTACAACGGCAGGAAATTCAAGTCCTACCGCGGCATGGGTTCGGTAGAGGCCATGAACAAGGGCTCGAAAGACCGCTATTTCCAGGGCGAAGAGACCGATACGAGCAAATTCGTACCGGAAGGCATCGAAGCACGCGTACCCTACAAAGGATATCTCAGCGAAACGGTCTACCAGCTCATCGGCGGTCTGAAGTCGGGTATGGGGTACTGCGGCGCAAAGGACATCGCCGCCCTGAAACACGCCGACTTCGTGAAAATAACGTCGGCAGGCGTGATAGAGAACCACCCGCACGACGTGACGATAACCCGCGAAGCACCCAACTACTCCCGCGGAGAGTAACAGCCGGTTATCCCGGCCGCAAAGGAGTGATATATCGGATGAGGATTTGTACAGGGAGGATTCCCGCGAGGCAAATCCTCATCGGATTCAAGGAAGAAGCGGCCGCAAACGGCCTCCCACACCAACGAGCAAGGACGGCACAACGGCCTTTGCCAATAACAGAGAGGAGAGCGGACGAATTACGGTTCCCGCCAAAGAGAGGACGACAACGGACGCTCCCCATTCCTACGAAGAGCTAAACGACAGTATGAATACCATGCAGGAAAAGATTCTGATACTCGACTTCGGTTCGCAGTACACGCAGCTCATCGCGCGGCGTGTGCGCGAGCTGAACGTCTATTGCGAGATCCACCCCTTCAACCGGATTCCGGCGATCGACTCGTCGGTGCGGGGCGTGATTC
>ENA-OPWR01002966-OPWR01002966.1-human-gut-metagenome-genome-assembly--contig:-NODE-2966-length-10977-cov-1.404322_pt1 | contig 10977 bp, 4 predicted proteins | sample MGYA00241507_ERZ502006 | MGnify/ENA primary metagenome ERZ502006 (study PRJEB25962, sample SAMEA2043041) | human gut metagenome | biome: human gut; feature: human-associated habitat; material: faeces... | reverse complement strand
AAGTAGCGCGACACCGCACTGTGGAATTTTGCATTTTACTTATCCTTCTAGTGACCAATCGCGTATTCAGATTGATTTAGCTCGTAGAGTAGGGGGAACATCTACTTCACAGTATATTAAAGTTGTAGATGATTACACTATTCAAGGATGGATGAAGTGCACACCTGATGGTGGTGGATGGGGTAATGGTGAAGGAAAAGCCGATTATACCGTTTATTATTATGCACAATTTAGTAAACCTTTGACTAATTATGGCTTTTGGAGTGCAGATATTCCCGAACATTGGGTTCGGAAACGTGATGAAGTAGTGAGTATTCCTTATTTGACTCGTGTATCACAAGCTCCGGTTATAAAAGACAAGAAAGAATTGACGGGTAAACATCTGGGCTTTTTTACTGAATTTCCAACGAAGGAGGGAGAGACTGTAGAGATGAAAGTTGGTATCTCTTTTGTTGATATGGAGGGTGCTGCAAATAACTTTGAACAAGAAATAGCCTCTAAAAATTTTGGACAAGTAAAGCAGGAAGCTACTGAATTGTGGAATAAAGAACTTAATCGTGTCCGGATATCCGGTGGTACGGATGATGAAAAAACGATATTCTATACTGCCATGTATCATACGATGATTGATCCTCGTATCTATACAGATGTCGACGGGCGTTATGTCGGTGGTGATTATAAAATACATACGGCTGACAGCACTTTTACAAAACGTACTATATTCAGTGGATGGGATGTATTTCGTAGTCAGTTTCCTTTGCAGACTATAATTAATCCGCGTTTAGTAAGTGATGAACTGAACTCATTGATTACTATGGCAGATCAGAGTGGGCGCGAATACTATGAACGTTGGGAATTGCTGAATTCCTATTCCGGCTGTATGTTGGGAAATCCTGCTTTGTCTGTTTTGGCAGATGCGTATATCAAAGGGATTCGTACGTATGATGCAGAGAAAGCATATCGTTATGCCGTTAACACATCCCGTCGTTTTGGTAATGATTCATTGGGGTATGCTCCGGAACCATTGAGTATTTCAACCACTTTGGAGTATGCTTATACTGATTGGTGTATATCTCAATTAGCGAAAGCTATGGGGAAAGAAGACGATGCCAAATGTTTCTATGAAAAGGGACAGGCATATCATTCTATTTTTGATAAAGAAAAGGGATGGTTCCGTCCCCGTAAAGCAGATGGTGCATGGGTAGAATGGCCGGAGAATGCACGTCTTAAAGAATGGTATGGGTGTATAGAAGCAAACTCTTATCAGCAAGGTTGGTTTGTACCTCACGATGTTCCGGGAATGGTGAACTTGATGGGTGGTAAGGAGAAAGTTATTGCGGATTTAACAGATTTCTTTGATAAAACTCCTTCTAATATGCTGTGGAATGAATATTATAACCATGCGAATGAACCTGTGCACTTCGTTCCTTTTTTGTTCAATCAGCTTGAAGTTCCCTGGTATACTCAAAAATGGACACGCTATACCTGTGAAAAGGCTTATGCAAATAAAGTTGAAGGGATTGTTGGCAATGAAGATGTAGGTCAGATGTCAGCGTGGTATGTGTTGGCTGCTTCCGGTATTCATCCTTCCTGTCCGGGAAATACACGTATGGAGATTACAAGTCCGGTTTTTGATAAGGTAGAGTTCAATCTTGATCCCAGTTATTATACTGGTAAGAAATTCACGGTGATAGCTCATAATAACAGCATAAATAACATCTATATACAAAAAGCTTTGTTGAACGGTCAGGAATACAATAAATGTTATCTTGATTTTGCGGACATTGCAGCCGGAGGTACATTGGAGCTGTTTATGGGTGATAAACCTAATGTTGAGTGGGGACTTTGATTGAATAACATACTCTAAAACAAATTGTTACTTTAAAATCTTGATAGTATGATGAATAAACTTGGGCTTATCATTGTATCGGTTATATTAGCTCTAATCCAGACAGGGTGTGTAGAGCAGAGTACGTGGATGTCTTTGAACAGCTCTAATCCTCGGATTATCTGGGAAGTGAAACCCCAGGCAGATTTAGAGAACATAACCGGAGAGCAGATTTCTACTCCGGAATTTAAAATGTCCGATTACGTTAAAGGTGTGGTTCCTGGAACTGTTTTTACTGCTTATGTTGAAGCAGGAATCGTTCCTGATCCTAATTATGCCGATAATATTTATAAAGTAGACGAAACGTTTTATAACCGTCCTTTCTGGTATCGTACGGAATTCGAACTCCCGTCTTCTTATTCGGAGGGGAAGCGGGCTTCATTTCGACAATACGAACCGCTTTGCCGATTTCTATTTTAATGGCGAGAAGATATCAGGAACAAAAACATCTACTAAAGATGTAAGCGGTCACATGTTACGTTCGAAGTTTGATGTAACCAATTTGATAAAGAAATCCGGTAAGAATGTGATAGCTGTTCTGATTACCGATGCCGATCAGAAAAAGACGCGTAAGGCTAAAGACCCGTATGGAGTTGCGTGTAGCCCCAGTTATCTGGCTGGTGCCGGTTGGGACTGGATGCCATACGTACCGGGACGTCTGGCTGGTATCACAGGCAATGCTTATCTTGTGGTAACGGGAGATGTAGTGATGGAAGATCCTTGGGTACGTTCAGAGTTACCGACCTTGCAGAAAGCAGAGCTCTCTGTCTCAACGGATATTAAGAATGTTTCTTCTTCCCCCAAAGAAGTCGTTGTGTCTGGAGTGATTCAACCGGGGAACATATCTTTCTCTAAAGACATTCGGGTAGAAGGAGGAACAACAGCCAGACTATCTATTAACAAAGATGACATAGCGCAATTGGTTGTTGATCATCCGAGGCTTTGGTGGCCGAATGGTTATGGTGATCCCAATCTCTATACTTGTAAGCTGACTTGTTCTGTAGATGGAAAAGTGTCGGATGTAAAAGAAATGACATTCGGTATCAAGAAGTATGAGTACAAAATGGTCGATAATGTAGTGGGATATCCTGTTCTTACATTCTTTATCAACGGACAGAAGATCTATCTGAAAGGTGGAAACTGGGGAATGAGCGAATATCTGCTTCGCTGTCAGGGTAAAGAGTATGAAACGAAAATCAGACTTCATAAGGAAATGAATTACAATATGATCCGTCTATGGACAGGTTGTGTTACTGATGATGAGTTTTATGATTATTGTGATAAATATGGGATTATGGTATGGAATGATTTCTGGTTATATGTAGCATACAATGACGTGGCGCAACCGGAAGCATTTAAAGCGAATGCCCTTGATAAAGTCAGACGCCTTAGAAACCATCCTTCCATAGCTATTTGGTGTGGAGCAAATGAAACGCATCCGGCACCTGATTTGGATAATTACCTGCGTGAAATGATTGCGAAAGAGGACAATAATGACCGTATGTATAAGTCTTGCTCCAATCAGGATGGACTGTCCGGAAGTGGTTGGTGGGGAAATCAACCTCCAAGACACCATTTTGAAACTTCAGGCAGTAATCTGGCATTTAATACACCGGCTTATCCTTATGGTATTGATTACGGTTACGGTATGCGTACAGAAATAGGAACGGCCACTTTCCCGACATTTGAAAGCATCAAAGAGTTTATTCCGGAAAAAGACTGGTGGCCTCTGCCTACTGATGAGCAGTTGAAGAATGATGATGACAATGTATGGAACAAACATTTCTTCGGTAAGGAAGCGTCTAATGCCAACCCGGTTAATTATAAGAATTCAGTGAATACACAGTACGGAGAATCATCCGGACTGGAAGAATTCTGCGAGAAGGCACAAATGCTGAATATCGAAGTGATGAAAGGTATGTATGAGGCTTGGAACGATAAGATGTGGAATGATGCAGCCGGACTTCTGATCTGGATGAGCCATCCGGCTTATCCCTCGTTTGTATGGCAGACTTACGACTATTATTACGATCCTACAGGCGCTTATTGGGGAGCAAAAAAGGCTTGTGAACCTTTACATATCCAATGGAATGCTTCCAATAATAGCATAAAAGTAATAAATACTACAGCAAAGGATTTGAAAGGTGCAATAGCTACAGCTACAATTTACGACTTGAATGGAAAAGAAGTGCCTGCATACGGACAGACAAAACAGGTCGATGTGGTAGCCAGCAACATTGCAGAAGCATTTTCTTTGAACTTTAACCCTTTCAATCTGGCTTATGGAAAGAAGGCTGTAGCTTCTTCTTCAACAGGTGCCTCTAAAAGCGCTTCAATGGTTACTGACGGAGGAGCCGGAAGTCGTTGGGAAAGTGCATACAGTGATCCTCAATGGATATACATTGATCTTGGTAAAGAAGAAAAGATAGAAAAGGTTATTTTGAAATGGGAGGCAGCTTGTGCTAAGAAATACGAACTGCAAGTATCGAATGATGCGCAAGAATGGAAAACCGTTTATGTTAACAAAGATGGAAGAGGTGGTACTGAACAGATTGAATTGGAACCAGTTACAGCACGTTATGTGAAACTGGCAGGCATCAGCCGTGCCACACAGTTCGGATATTCATTGTTCGAATTCGAAATTTATGGTGAGAAATCAAAAGAGATCGAAGAACTGACTCCGCTTCATTTTATCAAGTTGGAACTGATAGATGCCAAAGGTAATCTAATCTCTGAAAACTTCTATTGGCGGAATGGCGTGAATGATCTTGATTATACATTGCTGAATACACTTCCGGAAGTTGCTTTGTCTTGCCGATTGGTGGATAAATCGATGTCTGACGGAAAGATGAAGATTGCTGTAAAGAACAATTCCGGGACTGTGGCTTTTGCTAATCGGGTGAGGCTTGTTAATAAGGCTACGCAGAAAAGAATACTTCCAATTATTATGTCCGATAATTATGTGACGTTGATGCCGGGCGAAGAAAAGGTTATCACTATGGAGGCGACTCCCGAACTGTTGAAAGGAGGCGTAAGTGTATTGGTGAAACAGTATGGAAAAGCAGAGAAGAATAAGCTGGATATAGCAGATTGATTGTTGTACGGTTATCTTTATGGTTTGATTAAAAGAATAAAGAAAATGGCTAATAGACTAAAAATGAGGATACTCTTGTTGTTATCTTTAGTTTATATAAATTGCGATTACTTACAGGCACAAACAACAATACCCCGGTTTGAAGAAGGGGAACGTGTCGTATTTGTAGGAAACAGCATTACTCACGGCGGACATTATCATTCATTTATCTGGTTGTATTACATGACTCGTTTCCCGGATAAACCGATTACTATCATGAATGCCGGAATTGGTGGAGAGAGTGCGTGGGATATGAAGGATCGTTTGGACTATGATGTTTTCAACAGGAAACCAACTTATGTGACTCTAACTTTCGGTATGAACGATACCGGTTATGATATTTACATGAAAGACAATGCAAAAGAACTGTCGGAACAACGGATTGCAAAGTCATTGGAAAGCTATCGGGAAATAGAAGAACGCTTACTGGCTAAAAATAAAATAAAGAAAGTATTGATTGGTGGTTCTCCTTATGATGAGACTTCCAAGTTTAATAATTTTATATTGCGTAATAAGAATAACGCTATTTTAAAAATAATAGATGCCCAACGTACATCGGCTAAAAAGAATGGCTGGGGTTTTGTTGATTTTAACCAACCGATGCGTGAGATAAGCAGAAAAGAGCAGGAGGCAGATTCTACATTTACATTCTGCAGGATAGATAGAATTCATCCGGATAATGATGGACAGATGGTTATGGCCTATTTGTTTCTGAAAGCACAGGGACTGGCTGGGGATGAAGTGTCATCAGTATCTATTGATGCATATCATTCATCTGTAATAACTCATAAGAACTGTAAGATTTCAAAACTAAAAAAGAGCGGAGCTGATCTGACTTTTGATTATCTGGCGTATGCTCTTCCTTATCCGCTGGATTCTATTTCTAGAAGTGGCTGGGGAAATAAAAGGTCACAACGTGATGCAATGCAGTTGGTTCCATTTATGGAAGAGTTTAATCAGGAACGTTTTCAGGTAACAAACTTAGAGAAAGGAATGTATCGGTTAACTATAGACAATCAGTTTATTGACAATCTCTCATCCGAAAAGTTGGCGAATGGTGTGAATTTGGCAGATTACCCGAATACTCCCCAATATCAACAAGCTGCGAAAATCATGTATCTGAATGAAGAACGGTTTGAAGTGGAGAAACGCTTCAGAGAATACTTGTGGACCGAATATTCATTCTTGAAAAAGGAAGGATTATTGTTTGCTGATGATCAGAAAGCTATCGATAAACTAAAAGAATATTTACCTAAAGACGGGTTTCTTAGGATGAGCTACGATTGGTATATAAAAGCGATGAATCCCGAAATACGGGAGGTTTGGAGCAATTATATGAAGAATCTTGTTGAAACAATTTATAAAATCAATAAACCTGTCACTCATAAAGTGAGGCTGACAAGAGTTGAGTAATAATAGAAAATGAATAGTATGAAACGGTTATTATGTTTAGTTTGTTGTTTCTGTTGGCTGTCTGTGATAGTGTATGGAAGTAAGAAAATATCTACTTTTTATTTGTCAGAGTTGAAATGTGAAAATCTTATTAATCCTTTGGGGATTGATAATGTAACTCCTCACTTCAGTTGGAAGTTAAAGGGGGACGGCTGGAAAGGCGGGCAAACTTATTATGAGATACAGGTAGCTTCGGATAGTATTCTGTTGGCACAGGATAAAGCTGATTTATGGAATACTGGGAAATTGAAATCCGATGTTTCTGTTATGGTGCCTTATCGAGGGAAGACTTTAACTTCTCGTTCTTTGTGTTATTGGCGGGTACGCGTTTGGGATGCTAAAAAACAAATTTCTTCATGGAGTCCTGTTGCTCGTTTTGGGGTTGGTATCTTAAATAAATCACAGATGCAGGGAGAATATATTGGGGCTTCTGCTGAAGGTGGTAAGATTTGTGCTCCTATTCTTCGCAAAAAAAGTGAAGCTGACTCAAAGGGAGACTTCTTTCCTGCATGTAAACACGTTGGGGTATCACGAAATTTATGTCAATGGGAAAAAGGTAGGAGAAGATGTCCTTACGCCTGCTGTATCACATTTATCTAAACGTTCATTGATTGTTACTTATGATATTACTCCTTATTTACGAGAAGGAGAAAATGATTTGCTTATCTGGCTGGGACAAGGTTGGTATAAAACGACGACTTTCGGAGCTGCTTATGAAGGTCCGCTGGTAAAAGCAGAATTGGATGTGTTGAGAAATGGTAAATGGGAAGTCGTAACGAAGACAGACGGATCATGGTACGGACGTGAAAGTGGCTATTCGGATACAGGTACTTGGCGTGCTTTGCAGTTTGGAGGTGAGAGGGTGGATGGAAGGATTCTTCCGCGAGATCTTTCAACACAGGCTTTAGACAAAATGGAATGGATTCCTGTTGTGAAAGTGAATGTTCCCGATCATATCGCTTCCCCTCAAATGTGTGAGGTAAACAAGATACATCAGATTTTGCAGGCTGTGTCTGTAAAGAAGCTGGGTGAAAGTCTCTGGCTGGTAGATATGGGAAAGGTTCAGACCGGATGGTTTGAGATGCAAATGCCTATATTGCCGGCAGGTCATGAAGTTATTATGGAATATAGTGATAATTTGACGAAAGACGGTGAATTTGACAAGCAAGGTGAAAGTGATATTTATATATCTGGTGGTAAGCAAGGAGAATACTTCAGAAATAAATTCAATCATCACGCTTTTCGATATGTGCGCATCTCCAATCTTCCTCAGAAACCGGAAACAGGTGCAATGAAATCTCTGCAAATTTATGGAGATTATAAACAGACCGCAACTTTTGAATGTTCGGATGCCGACTTGAATGCTATTCACCGAATGATTTAGTATACGATGAAATGTCTGACGTTTAGTGGATATATGGTAGACTGTCCGCATTTGGAACGTGCAGGATATGGTGGGGATGGAAACTCCTCAACGATGTCTTTGCAAACGATGTACGATGTAGCCCCTACTTTTGAAAACTGGGTACAAACATGGGGAGACTCCATGCGTGAAGGAGGAAGTTTGCCGCATGTTGGTCCTAATCCGGGTGCCGGTGGTGGCGGTCCGTATTGGTGCGGATTCTTTGTACAGGCTCCCTGGAGAACGTATGTCAACTATAATGATCCCCGCTTGATTGAGAAATATTATTCTCAAATGAAAGAGTGGTTTAAGTATGTTGATAAGTATACAGTAGATGGTTTGCTGAAACGTTGGCCCGATACCAAATACCGTGACTGGTATTTGGGAGATTGGCTGGCACCTATGGGGGTAGATGCTGGTAATCAGGCTTCTGTGGATTTGGTAAGTAACTGTTTTATCAGCGAATGCTTGGGCACTATGTATAAGACAGCCTTAACATTAGGCAAAAAAGAAGAGGCGGAAGAGTTTGCTATCCGTAGAGAAAAACTCAATAAGTTGATTCATCAGACATTCTACCGTGCGGATGAAGGGATCTATTCTACCGGCTCACAGTTGGATATGTGCTATCCTATGTTGGTAGGTGTTGTACCTGATTCTTTGTACAATAAAGTGAAAGAGAATGTCGTTACGATGACCGAAGAAAAATATAAAGGACATATTGCTGTTGGTCTGGTTGGAGTACCTATTTTGACAGAATGGGCTGTTCGGAATAAACAAGTGGATTTCTTCTATCAAATGATGAAGAAACGTGATTATCCCGGTTATCTGTATATGATTGACCATGGTGCGACAGCGACTTGGGAATATTGGAGCGGAGAACGAAGTCGTGTGCACAATTGTTACAATGGAATTGGTACTTGGTTTTATCAGGCTGTAGGAGGAATACGTCTTGACGAGGCTAAACCTGGATATCGTCACTTCTATGTCGATCCTCAAATACCAAACGGTGTGATCTGGGCAAAAGTAACGAAAGAATCACCTTATGGCACAATTGCTGTTAATTGGAAGTTGAAAGATGATAATCAGTTGAATCTTCAATTGACAGTTCCTGCCGGAACAACGGCTACAGTTTGCATCCCTAATAATGCTGTCTCATGTAAAAAGAATAAGAAGAAAGTGAGTGTTAAGGAGCAGACTGTTGATGTAGAAGCAGGGCATTATGATTTTCTATTTAATTTGAAATAGATACCCCTACTAGAGTGTATTTATGATTTTCATTTCTCATATTCTCATTCATTAATCATAAATGGCAGAAAACTAATAGGATAGACTATGAGAAATGATTTTTAAGATGGTATTTCTCATAGTTTTTCTGTCAAATACCCCGTATTTTACCTTATTTCTCATACTTGTTGGATTCATTTCTCATAGTGTTTTTCCAATCAACCTATACAAGAATAAAGAAACAACTAGTCAACCATTATCAGGGAAGTACATATTCTCCTTGTCCCATATATTGTGGGAAAGTATTCCCTACTAGTAGGGAAAAGATTCTCTTATTTTGTGGGAATAAATTCTCATAATATCAGGGAACATTTTCCCATAATATATGGGACAATCGGAACTACAGTTTATCTTCAACCAGAAAAAAGGAGAAGATAGTATTTGACTATGAGAAATACTCTGAAATACTATGAGAATAAGGTGAATTTTAAGCTAAAATAGAAGGTGTATTATGAGAAATGCCGTCTTAGAAAGTATTTCTCATAAGCTATTTATTTGATTATTTGTTGTTTATCAGTCACCTATGAGAATATGAGAAATGAAATTTAAAAATCTTCTCTAGAGGCTGCTGAATTTTTTATTGATACATTTAAAAACGCACCGTAATAAACTAAATTATCATTTAATTTAAGTCTGTGCAGAAACAAAATTAACTTTAGGAAAATTGTCCAGTGAATGGACTTGAAGTTAATCGCCTTGATTATTATTTTTATATGATTCTTTTTAAATTTCTCTTTAGTGGTTTCTTAAATTTCAAGCGTTCATAGTATAAAGTTCAATAGATATAGGTAAAAAGTTAGGATTGGTGTTTGAAATTCCACAATATTCCTCCGGTCTGTTTATTCTTCTTTTATGAGTGACCGGAGGAGTTGCTGGAAATCCTGTTTGACCAAAATGAAAATATGATATCATGAGGACTGTTTTCCAAGCTTTTGATTATGAAATTGCCAGACTAAAATCCGTTGGCGGAACTAATAACTAAAATAATATTTAAATGAGAAAAAGAATATCGTTATTGCAAATGGCTGTTTTCTTCTTTACGGCTCAGGTAGCTTGGGCAGGTAATATAAAAACAGAAAAAGTAACACTGGTAGGAAATGGAATTGTAGAATTTATCCCCGTAGGGTATGATGTTTCCCGTACGCCTTCATTAATTCTCTCCCATGAACCGGAAAAGAAAGGTGAAGTACCGGAAAACTGGAAATTAGTTCCTCAATTTACGATGACTGATGGCAAGGCAAATGCCTCATTGGATGTTCCAGCCGGAACAAGTCTGTATGGAGGTGGTGAAGTGACCGGTCCGTTGCTGCGTAATGGGCAAAAGATTAAAATGTGGAATACGGATAATGGTATGTATCGGGTTGATGGTGGCTCACGTCTGTATCAAACGCATCCGTGGGTATTGGGTGTTCGTCCGGACGGGACAGCGTTTGGCGTATTGTTTGATAGTTTTTGGAAGGCTGAATTGATTACTAATTCAGATAAAATTGAATTTAATACTGAAGGAGCACCTTTTCGTACTTATATCATAGATCGTGAATCTCCGCAAGCTGTATTAAAAGGACTTGCTGAATTGACCGGTACTATAAGTATGCCTCCCAGATGGGCAATCGGTTATCATCAGTCTCGTTTTTCTTACGTGCCGGAAGCTAGAGTGAAAGAAGTTGCCAATACTTTTCGTGAAAAGAAGATACCGTGCGATGTAATATGGTTTGATATCAACTATATGGATGAATTCCGTGTATTCACAATCAATGACAGGGATTTTCCCGATCCGAAGCGCATGAATAAGTATCTGCATGATAATGGATTCCATTC
>ENA-OPWR01002961-OPWR01002961.1-human-gut-metagenome-genome-assembly--contig:-NODE-2961-length-10986-cov-4.253042_pt1 | contig 10986 bp, 8 predicted proteins | sample MGYA00241507_ERZ502006 | MGnify/ENA primary metagenome ERZ502006 (study PRJEB25962, sample SAMEA2043041) | human gut metagenome | biome: human gut; feature: human-associated habitat; material: faeces... | reverse complement strand
GCTGTAAGCATAGCAGACCCCCGCCAGCGGATGTTGGCGGGGGTCTGTACATATAAGTGATATTTTACTCAAAAAGTTCCGGGGCAATATCCGTCAGAGCAAATCCGGGAATGTCTTTCTCGTCTTTGTAGGTGCCATCTTCAGCCAGAAACTCGACCTTTGCAAAGTCCGCAACTGGAATCTCAGATTCACAGACATACCAGTTCAGGTAGTCATTAGCGGTTTGTTTGAGGGTTGAGGCAACGCTGCGGTCAGCGTTATACTTGTCGCAGAAAGTGCGCCAAGGCAGATATCGCCAGATTTTACCATTGGTCTTGATGGTAATGCGGCACATGATTTTGTCGTTGGACAGACCGGTGTTTTTTGCACCGGCATGGTCATTGGCAGTCAGCCAGACGACAGGATGATAGTTTTCATATTTGTCAACGGCTTTGATGCCAATTTCATGCCCATTGAAGTACAGCGGCTCCTGATGGAAAGTTGCACCATCGTACTTTAGGTTGGAAGGTGTCAGAAGCAGTTTCCCAGTTGCAAGAATCATCCGATACTTGATGAGGCTGGTGTAATGATACAGATTTTCGGGCAGTTTGGTCTTTTTCGCTTTCATTGGCTTTCCTCTCAGTTCACAGGTGTTTGACGATACGAAACTCCGTCCGAGATACAGACAGTGGACAAGATTGAAAAAAGTGTACACTATCTCGCTGAAAAATGCAATAGAAATTTTTATCGGCTTGCAATCACGGAAAAGCTGTGGTACGCTTTACTAGGATAGTATAAAGGGAAAGTATATCCTTTTTGGGAAAAACACCATGGTGTACCAATAGTGGTACATTTACTATGTTAAAATGAAAGAAAACAATGCGGAAATCCGCATTTGATGGAGGAAATAAAAATGGTAGACACCAAAAAAGAGCAGGAACGTGAAGAGCTGCACCGTGCAATCTGGGCGATTGCGGATGATCTGCGCGGCGCAGTGGACGGATGGGATTTCAAGAGCTACGTTCTCGGTACGATGTTCTACCGTTATATTTCGGAGAACATTGCCAGCTATATCAATCAGGGCGAAATTGATGCAGGCAACCCGGATTTCCGCTATGAGGATATGCCTGATGCAGAGGCAGAGCAGGCACGGGAAGGGCTGGTGCAGGAAAAAGGGTTCTTCATCCTGCCCAGTGAGTTGTTCTGCAATGTACGAGCAAAAGCGGCCAGCGATGAAAACCTCAACGAAACGCTGGAAACAGTCTTCCGACACATTGAGGAATCCGCAAAGGGCAGCTCCTCCGAGGGGCAGTTTGCAGGGTTGTTCGATGATTACGATGTCAACAGCAATAAGCTGGGTGCGACTGTTGCCAAGCGCAATGAGAAGCTCGTGAAACTGCTGAACGGCGTGGCAGATATGAACCTTGGCGATGTGAAAGAGCATGACATTGATGCCTTTGGCGATGCCTACGAATACCTGATGACCATGTACGCCAGCAATGCGGGCAAGTCCGGCGGTGAGTTTTTTACGCCTGCCGATGTTTCGGAACTGCTGACCCGGCTGGGTACGGTAGGCAAGAAGGAAATCAACAAGGTCTATGATCCTGCCTGCGGTTCCGGTTCGCTGCTGCTGAAGGCAGAAAAGGTGCTGGGACGGGATGCCGTGCGCAACGGCTTCTTTGGGCAGGAAATCAACATCACAACATACAACCTGTGCCGCATCAATATGTTCCTGCACGACATTGAATTTGACAAATTCGACATTGCCTGTGAGGACACGCTGACAAATCCGCAGCACTGGGATGATGAACCCTTTGAGCTGATCGTATCGAATCCGCCGTACTCCATCAAGTGGGCCGGTGACGAGAATCCGCTGCTCATCAATGACCCGCGTTTTGCTCCGGCTGGTGTGCTGGCTCCGAAGAGCAAAGCGGACTTGGCGTTTATCATGCACTCGCTGGCATGGCTGGCTTCCAACGGCACGGCAGCAATCGTCTGTTTCCCCGGCATTATGTACCGTGGCGGTGCAGAACAGAAAATCCGCAAGTATCTGGTGGACAATAACTTCATTGACTGCATCATCCAGTTGCCGAGCAACCTGTTCTTTGGTACCAGTATTGCCACCTGCATCATGGTGCTGAAAAAGGGCAAAACAGATAATAAGGTGCTGTTCATTGATGCTTCTTCCGAGTGCGTCAAGGTGACGAACAACAACAAACTCACCCCGGAGAACATTAACAAAATAGTGGACACCTTTGCACAGCGGGCAGAAGAAGCACACTTCTCCCATCTGGCGGAGTATTCCGAGGTGCAGGAAAATGACTACAATCTGTCCGTTTCCACTTATGTGGAAGCCAAGGACACCCGCGAGAAGATCGACATTGTGAAGCTGAACGCTGAAATTGCGCAAATCGTAGCACGAGAAAACGAACTGCGGGCTGCTATTGACCAGATCGTGGCAGAAATCGAGGGCTGAGATGGAAAGCAAAAAGAAAGATTCTGCATTGGTACGTTCTTCTGCGGCGGAATACCTGACCTTTGTTGCCTCTACGGGCGAGGACAAGGACAGCATTGAGATGCGCTACGAGGATGAAAACATCTGGCTGACGCAAAAGATGATGGCGACCCTTTACGATGTGGGGCTTCCGACCATCAATGAGCATATCAAAAAGATTTATGCTGACCATGAGCAGGACGAAGCGGCAACTATTCGGAAATTCCGAATAGTTCAAAATGAGGGTGGCCGACAGGTTACTCGCAGCGTGAACCACTATAATCTGCAAATGATTATTGCGGTCGGCTTCAAGGTGAACAACCAGCGGGCGGTGCGGTTCCGTGTCTGGGCAAATCAGATCGTGGAGCAGTATACTATCAAGGGCTGGGCAATGGACGAAGAACGCCTGAAAAACGGTGGCACAGTCCTGACCAAGAAATACTTTGAAGAGCAGTTGGAGCGTATCCGGGAGATCCGCATTTCGGAGCGCAACTTCTACCAGAAACTCACTGACATTTACGCTACTTCGCTGGATTATGACCGCAATGCGCTGACCACAAAAGAGTTCTTTGCGAAGGTGCAGAATAAGATGCACTATGCCGTGCATCGCCATACGGCGGCAGAGCTGATCTATGAGCGTGCCGATGCCGAAAAGCCGCACATGGGGCTCCACACATGGAAGGACGCTCCCAACGGCAAAATCAAAAAGAGCGATGTTTCGGTGGCGAAAAATTACCTGACCGAAGATGAAATGAAATCCATGGAGCTGATCGTTTCGGCATACCTCGACCTTGCCGAGAACCGTGCCCGCCGTCATATCCCCATGACCATGGAGGACTGGGCCAAGCGGCTGGACATCTATTTGCAGGCAGATGATCTGGAAGTGCTGAAGGACGCAGGCAAAATCTCGGCGCAGCTTGCAAAAATGCACGCCGAAACGGAGTTTGAAAAGTACCGTGTGGTGCAGGATCGGCTGTACCAGAGCGATTTTGATAGGTATTTGGAAGAAAGTGAGGGATAATTTATAATGAAATGTAATGTGGGACAGCGATATAATAAATTTCCCTCAGATAATGAAATCTGCAATAGCATTAGAAACATCGCCCATGAAAATGGACTAAGCAAAGACGCGGCAGATGTGATTTGCAAGGTTTATAGATATATGATGGACAAAAAACTGGCAGGTGGGTGTCATGCAATTTCGTCCGTTCTATACGTTGTGCTGAAAGAAGTAGGAGAAAAACCAGAACTTTGCATTGGAGAATGCCAAAAGCGTGGACTGCCACCGTTTGACCACTCATGGGTTACGTTAAATGGTAAAATAGTAGACTTAGCGATTTATCTTCCACTTGACATGAGAAAAGGGGAGTGTGGCGGACCTGTTGTTTCGGGAGTAGATGTAATTAGTAGGGGGAAACCATCAATAGATTATGGAATTACAACAGGACTACTGTTTGATTGGAATACAAGCACTGTCATAAAAGTTCCATTCAATGAATATATGTCAGAGTTTCCAGATGAAAAAGATGGCTTATGGACAGTAATCGAGAATGCGCTTCCAAGTTCACGGAATTTTGATATTGCCGCAATGAAAGAAAAATATAAAGACGTGAAGCGTGTCGTTGTGAGGTAAAGGATGAGTAAACTGGATGAACTGCTTCGAGAACTTTGCCCGGATGGCGTAAAATATAAGAAATTAGTAGATGCTGTATCGATTGAGCGTGGAAAACGTGTGGTAAGAAGCCAGCTTTCGATAAGTGGGAAATACCCTGTATATCAAAATAGTTTAACGCCGTTGGGGTATCATACGGATTACAATTATAATGCGAATACAACCTTTATTATTGTAGCTGGTGCAGCTGGAGAAATTGGATTTAGCGATAAGGCGTTTTGGGCTGCTGATGATTGTTTCACTGTTGTATGCCCTGAGAATGTTTTGAATCGATATATTTACCATTTGCTCCTCAACAATCAAAACCAACTTGCCTCAAAAGTAAGAAAGGCGAGCATACCACGACTGTCGAGAAGTGCAATTGAAAATTTAGTGATTCCAATTCCTCCTCTCGATGTTCAGCGTGAAATTGTCCGTATGTTGGATAGCTATACTGAAAGTGTTGTAGAATTGCAGAGGCAACTTACAGCGGAGCTTACAGCTAGAAAGACGCAGTATGGTTATTATCGCAACAAATTTCTTGACTTTGAATCCAGTGTGTCAGTAAAAACAATCGGTGACATTTGTGATGTTGTAGTTGGAGGCGAACCACCGACGGACTGCATTAAAGGGGATGTTAGAGATTCAACACATATATATCCAGTCTGGGGAAATGGAAAAGAGGTATATGGATATTCTGGAACGTATAAGATTGACAGAGATGCTGTTGTGATTTCTTCTATTGGAGCTAATACAGGTGCAGTATATTATAAAGAAGCTTTTTTTACCCCGATAATTAGGCTCAAGGTCATTCTGCCGAAAGACAATCGAATCAATGCAAGGTTTCTTTTCCATGCGCTGTCAGGAACTACTATAAAAAGCAAAAGCAGTAGTGTTCCCAATATGAATGCAAATGAGATTAAGGCTATAAAGATTCCCGTTCCACCTCTCGATGTTCAGAACCGCATTGTGAATGTACTAGATAACTTTGAGAAGATTTGCTCCGACCTCAACATTGGCCTGCCCGCAGAGATTGAAGCAAGACAAAAACAGTATGAATATTACCGGGATAAGCTCTTGACATTTGTGGAAAACGGCAACACAATTTTGAGCAGAGCAGAGCAGAGCAGAGCAGAGCAGAGCAGAGCAGAGCAGAGCAGAGCACTGATTAAGCTCTTGCAGTATGTGTTTGGCTATGCGGTTGTTACGCTTGAAGATATTGCTGAAAATTGCGACAGTATGCGTAAACCTGTCACAAGTGGCAAACGTGAAGCGGGAGAGTACCCGTATTATGGGGCTTCTGGCATCGTGGATTATGTAAGGGATTATATCTTTGACGGGGATTACCTGCTTGTGTCAGAAGATGGCGCAAATCTTTTGGCAAGAAGTACGCCGATTGCGTTTTCAATTTCGGGGAAAAACTGGGTCAATAATCATGTGCACGTTTTGAAGTTTGATCGCTACGAAACCAGACGGTTTGTAGAGTTTTATTTGAACTCGATTGATCTGGCTCCGTATATTTCTGGCGGCGCACAGCCTAAATTGAACCAGAAGAATTTGAACCGAATCGAAATTCCGCTTCCGAGTCAGGAACGGCAAAAATATATTGTGGATATTCTTGACCGTTTTGATGCCATCTGCAATGATTTGACGAGCGGCTTGCCCGCAGAGATTGAAGCAAGACAAAGGCAGTATGAGTATTACAGGGATAAACTGTTGACGTTCAAAGAAAGAGGATGATGAGGTGACAACAGAGCAAGTTATATTGAGTGCGATTTTAACATTGACGGCATCCATTCTGACAGCATTTCTGACTTCTAAAATTACGCGAGATAATGAAATGCGAAAAATAATACATCAAAAAAGATTGGAGCTTTACCTTGAAGTTTTTGAACAGGTAGAGTTACTATTAAAAGATTGGAAAAAGATATTCGACAAAGAATACTTTGAAAAGATAGCATCATACAAGTCGAGAATGAAGTTGCTTGCTTCAGAAAAAACGACACAAGAATATAAAAACTATTATGAGGCATTGCGGACATCTGTAAATGCATATAAAAAATTCAAGGATGATAATGATCCACAAAACAATTATGTATACCAACAGGATGAAGATGGTGAGTGGGTTCAAGTGTACTCTCCTACAGTAGAGGATTATGAAGAGTATGCCAATAAAATAGAATGCTATGAAAAAGAACAAAAGAAAAAAGTGCCTTTAATCCGTGAGAATATACAGAAAATAGTAGATGCAATGAGAACAGACTTGGGAAGTAATTTGGATAAGGAGAGCACAATATTATGATTTCGTTCAATGTTGTCGCAAGCACGAGTGAAGATACTGTTGTTGCCACCTATGAGCTCTCCAAGGTGCGCTCTGACAGCTACCAAAGTGAGGCGGAACTGGAAAAAGAGTTTATCCGGCTGTTGTGCGAGCAGGGCTACACCTATCTGCCGCTGCATACCGAGGATGAACTGATTGCTAACCTCCGCAGCCAACTGGAAGAGCTGAACCACTACCAGTTTTCCGATACGGAGTGGCGGCAGTTTTTCAGTGATGTAATTGCCAACCCCAACGAGCATATTCCTGAAAAGACCCGGAAGATTCAGGAAGATAATGTGCAGGTGCTGCACCGAGATGATGGCAGTTCCAAAAATATCACACTGATCGACAAGAAGAACATCCATAACAACCGCCTGCAGGTCATCAACCAGTATGAGGTAAAACAAGCAGACGGCGCACGGCATGATAACCGCTACGATGTGACGATTCTGGTCAACGGCTTTCCGCTGGTTCATGTGGAATTGAAGCGGCGCGGGGTGGCCATCCGGGAGGCGTTCAACCAGATCAACCGCTATCAGCGGGATTCGTTCTGGGCGGGCTGCGGCTTATATGAGTATGTGCAGATTTTTGTGATCTCCAACGGCACAAATACCAAGTACTACTCCAACAGCACCCGCTACAATGCCATCAAGGATGCCAAACACGGCAAGATGAAAAAGGAAAAGACCAGCAATAGCTTTGAATTTACCTCCTACTGGGCCGATGCGAATAACCGTGTGCTGACGGATCTGATCGACTTTACCCGGACATTCTTTGCAAAGCACACGATCCTGAGCGTGCTGACCCGGTACTGCATCTTTACCTCAGAAAAGATGCTGATGGTGATGCGCCCATATCAGATCACGGCAACCGAGAGGATATTGAACCGCATCGAGATCGCCAACAACTACAAAAAGTATGGCACTATCGAGGGCGGTGGCTACATCTGGCACACCACTGGCTCCGGCAAGACGCTGACCTCCTTCAAAACGGCACGGCTGGCATCGCAGTTGCCCTACATCGACAAGGTGCTGTTTGTGGTAGACCGCAAGGACTTGGACTACCAGACTATGAAAGAGTATGACCGCTTCGAGAAGGGAGCAGCAAACTCCAACACCAGCACCACGATTCTGAAACGCCAGTTGGAAAACCCGGAAGCACATATCATCATTACCACGATCCAGAAGTTGGCGACCTTTATCAAGAAAAATCCGGGGCATGAAGTCTACCAGAAGCACGTTGTGATCATCTTTGACGAGTGCCACCGCAGCCAGTTCGGTGATATGCATAAAGCCATTGTCCACAATTTCAAAAAGTACCACCTGTTCGGCTTTACTGGAACGCCGATTTTTGCAGTCAACGCAGGAAGCTCCACTGATCCACGCTATTTCACCACGGCGCAGACGTTCGGCGATCAACTGCACACCTACACTATCGTGGATGCCATCAACGACAAGAATGTGCTACCATTCCGTGTAGATTACATCAAGACGATGGATGCAGAGCCAGACATGGACGATAAACAGGTTTGGGATATCGACCGGGAAAAGGCATTCATGGCACCCAAGCGTATTTCGCTGGTGACCAAGTACATCCTTGACCACTTTGACCAGAAAACCTATCGGGGAGACAAATCGTATGAATTTAATCTGCTGACGAATGTGGCAGAGGTGGCCTCTGCCCAGCGTGGTGCGGTGGATGAAATCAAGCAAAAACAGCGCGTCAGCGGTTTTAATTCGATTTTCTGCGTGGCATCTGTGCCGATGGCAAAGCTGTATTATCAGGAGTTCAAAAAACAGATGGCGGCAGACCCAACCAAGCGGCTGCGCATTGCTACCATTTACAGCTATGGAGCCAACGAAGCGGAAACAGATGGCATTCTGGACGAGGAAAACCCGGAAGATACCTCCAACCTCGACCAGAGCAGCCGGGATTTCCTGGACGCAGCCATTCAGGATTACAACGAGATGTTCCACACGAACTACTCGACCGATGGCGAACGGTTCCAGAATTACTATAAAGATGTATCGCTCCGCATGAAAAATAAAGAGCTTGACCTGCTGATCGTGGTCAATATGTTCCTGACGGGCTTCGATGCCACGACCCTGAACACCCTTTGGGTGGACAAAAACCTGAAGATGCACGGTCTGATTCAGGCGTTCAGCCGGACGAACCGTATCTTGAACAGCATCAAGACCTTTGGCAATATCGTCTGCTTCCGCAACCTGCAAAAGCGGGTGGATGCGGCTATTTCGCTGTTCGGCGATCAAAATGCGGGCGGCATCGTTCTGTTGCGTAAATATGCAGACTATTACCACGGCTATACGGATGAGCAGGGGAAATACCATCAGGGCTATACGGACATGATCGATGACCTGACGCAAAAATTCCCGCTGACAGAGCCGCAGATCGTCGGAGAGCAGAACCAAAAGGACTTTATCGTGCTGTTTGGCGCACTGCTGCGGATGCGGAATTTGCTGTCCTCCTTTGATGATTTCAAAGGCAACGAGATGATCTCTGAACGAGATTTACAGGACTATTTGGGCCGCTATCAGGATTTGCGGGATGAATGGCGTAACAAGAAGCACGATGAAACCAAAGAGGATATCACGGATGATGTGGTGTTCGAGGTGGAGCTGATTCGGCAGGTCGAAATTAACATTGACTACATTCTGATGCTGGTCAAAAAGTACCATGACACCCATTGCGATGACAAAGAGGTGCTCATCACGATTCGCAAAGCGATTGATGCCAGCCCGGAACTGCGTAGTAAAAAGCAGCTGATTGAAACCTTTATTGCAGGGGTCAACGATGTGGATGATGTGATGGCAGAGTGGAACACCTATGTGTCCGAACAGCGGGAGAAAGAGCTTGCAAAGATCATCCAAGAGGAAAAGCTGAAGGAGCCGGAGACACGCAAATATCTGGCCAATGCGTTCCGTGACGGTGAGATCAAGACCGTGGGCACCGATATTGACAAGCTGATGCCGCCTGTTTCTCGCTTTGGCGGCGGTGGCCGTGCGCAGAAAAAACAGGGTGTGATTGATAAGCTGAAGAGCTTCTTTGATAAGTTCTTTGGGATTGGTGGAAGTTCATTTGAGGAGGGAAAACATGACTAAATGGTATAGAGGATAGTACTATAACGGTAACATCGATAATGGTGAGTAGAGAAAAATGGATATTTTTTCAACCAGAGAATTGGCAACGGCCTTTTGGACAGGAATAATATTGGTAGCCGTAGGAATGGCGATAGTCACTAATAAAAAGGCAAGGAAGAGTTTTATAGAAGTTCTGAAATGCTTCTTCGGCCGGAAGATAAGGATGCTGTGGGAAATATATTTCTTGTATATCGGGATAATTACATTCTTGTTTTCAAGATTGCCAATATGGGAAAGTATATATTTAAAAGATATTATTATTTGGACGCTTTTTTCGGGACTGACTATTTGCATAAATGCAGTTGCCGGCGAGGCTGATGAAAAGTATATACTTAAAGTTCTGAAAGACAATATTAGATTTACGATGGTTACAGAACTTTTATTAAGTACTTTTACATTTAGCTTTTGGGTTGAATTGATAATAATTCCGATAACAACAGTTATTGTGTTGTTCGATACAGTTGCAGAACATAAAAGTGATGCAATAGCAGTACATAAGCTATTGCAGGATGTGATAGTCTTTGCTGGACTATGTGTGATACTTCAAACAGTGAGAGTGGGAATTCTGGAATATCGAGAACTTAATGTGATAAATACATTAGTGAGTTTCTTTATTCCAATTGTCTATTTACTTCTTGTCACACCGCTAGAGTATGCATTTGAACTATATTCGAAATATGAAATGCTATTTATACAGATGCATTTTAAAGAGCCAAGTGATAAGATGGTCCAGAGAAAAAGACGTTTGAAAGTGATAAAGGTGTGTGGATTGTCTGTTAAAAGAATTATGCTGTTTCAAAAGCAGTGCATACCACGAATGTATATTTCGATGCCGGATGTAGAATTTGATTTGTTGATAAGTCATTTGGAAGGCAGAAGTTAATAAAGCTAAAAGCTTGAAAACATATAAGAAATCGTTTATAATACTCACAGAGATTCCGCTGGTTGTGTGATACTATCCTGATACTAAAAAATCAGCAAGCCGCATCTAGAACAGCAATTTCATGGAAAAGTGAACATCCAAGAATAGGCATACTAAATAAATTTGCTTAGTGATAATCTGGACTTACCGAGCTCGAGTAATGGATCAAAATGCCGAAAGCCTGTATTCATGCGGGTTTTCGGCATTTGTTTTTATCAATGCATGCGCAATTATAACATTCCGCGTTGCTTTATGTTATAATAGGCAGGCAGCGAGGTGAAGTGTATGAAAAAAACAAGGGATCTGTTCTGGACCTTTTTGAAGATTGGTGCGTTCACATTTGGCGGCGGCTACGCAATGGTGGCCCTGCTGGAACGGGAATTTGTGGAAGACAAGCAGTGGCTGAGCCGGGAGGAATTTCTCGATATGGTCGCCATTGCGGAGTCCACGCCGGGCCCTGTG
>ENA-OPWR01002959-OPWR01002959.1-human-gut-metagenome-genome-assembly--contig:-NODE-2959-length-10990-cov-3.783813_pt1 | contig 10990 bp, 9 predicted proteins | sample MGYA00241507_ERZ502006 | MGnify/ENA primary metagenome ERZ502006 (study PRJEB25962, sample SAMEA2043041) | human gut metagenome | biome: human gut; feature: human-associated habitat; material: faeces... | reverse complement strand
GTATAAATTGAATTATAAAAATATTGAAAGATTAATTTTTGATGTAATACCTAGTATATTATAAAATCAATGATTATTTTTAAGCGATTGCCATATATAGAATTGACAAAAACACTTACTAGTGCTATATTTATACCAACACGAAGGTGTTTTTATTTTAGTCAAATACAAGATTTAAGGAGGATTATAATGAAAAAAATAATCAATGGAATTAAAAATTATTTTAAAGGAGTAAAAAAAGAAATCAAACGTATTCGTTGGACAAATGGGAAAGATTTAGTAAAATACTCCTTAACAACAGTAAGTTTTATGGTAGCATTAGGTGCATATTTTTATGTAATTGACCTATTAGTATCTCTATTAAGGAGTGTGAAGGCATAATGAAAAAAGAATGGTATGTAGTAACAACAGTAACTGGCTATGAATATAAAGTAAAAGAAAAATTAGAAATGATGATCAATTCTATGGAACTTCATAAAAATATCTATCGAGTTGTCGTTCCAGAACAAAAAATTGTCGAAGTAAAAGATGGTGTAAAAAAAGAGAAAGTCAAAAAAATGTTACCAGGATACGTCTTGGTAGAAATGGTAATGTCAGATGAAGCATGGTATATTGTAAGAAATACACAAGGAGTAACTGGATTTATTGGTTCATCTGGAAAAGGAGCAAAACCAATCCCACTTTTACCAAACGAAGTAGACGATATTCTAGGAAAAATGGGATTAAGCAGAATTGATGCCTCTAAAGAATTAGAACCAGGCAAAAAAGTACGCATCTTAGAAGGACCGTTCAAAGATATGGAAGGTACTATCGAAAGTGTTGACATGAAGACTCAAAAATTAAATGTTAATGTGGATTTATTCGGCCAAGTGACTAAAGTAGAAGTCGATTTATCTGAAATTTCTAGTATAGACTAGCAACAAATGCTTGTATTTACTGAAATAAAAGCAAATAAATAGTTGAAAATCAAAAAAAAGTATGTTATGATTATAACCGCAGCAAGTATTAGGTTTAATAAGTGGAAGGAGAGAAAAGTAAAAAAGAAGAGGCGGACACTTACCGAATCTAACTTTTCCACCCGTTTGAACCACTCGCGAAAAAATAACAAATTTAATTAGGAGGTGTTTTTCGTGGCAAAAGAAATTACGAAGAAAATTAAATTACAAATCCCTGCTGGACGTGCTACACCTGCTCCACCAGTTGGAACAGTATTAGGACCTGCAGGAATTAATTTACAAGAGTTTTGTACAAAATTTAATGACTTATCAAAAGACAAAATGGGAGATGTATTACCAGTTGAAATTACTATCTATGACGATAGAAGTTTCGATTTAGTATTAAAAACTCCACCAGCACCATTCTTACTTAAAAAGGTTGCTAAAGTTGCAAAAGGAACAACAAAAGGAGAAACTGTTGCAACAATTACTCGTGACCAATTAAAAGAAGTTGCTGAAACTAAAATGCCAGATTTAAATGCTTACGATGTTGAAACTGCAATGAAAATTGTAGAAGGAACTGCTCGTAACATGGGAATCGAAATCAAAGATTAATAATTCCTAGAATAGGGGAATCCCTATTAAGTGGAAGGATTAAAGTCCGCACGAACCACAAAGGAGGTAAAAAAATGAAAAAGAGCAAGAGATACGTTGCTAACTTAGAACAAGTTGATAAAAATAAAAGTTATTCTATTGAAGAAGCTATTTCTTTAGTGAAAAAAACATCAAATTCTAAATTTGATGAAACACTAGAAGTAGCAATGAACTTAAACTTAGATGTAAAAAAAGCTGACCAACAATTAAGAGGCGCTGTTGTATTACCACACGGAACAGGTAAAACAAAGAAAATCTTAGTATTAGCAAAAGGAGACCAAGCTAAAGCTGCTACTGCTGCGGGAGCAGATTATGTAGGAGATGTAGACATGATTGACAAAATTGCTAAAGAAAATTGGTTTGACTTTGATGTTATCATTGCCACTCCAGAAATGATGCCTCAATTAGGTAAAATTGGTAAATTATTAGGACCAAAAGGATTAATGCCTAACCCTAAAACTGGTACAGTTACAACTGATGTAAAAAAAGCAATAGAAGAAACAAAAAAAGGAAAAGTAAACTATAGAACAGATAGTTACGGAAATGTTCATGGTATTTTTGGAAAAACTAGTTTCGAAGATGCAAAATTAGTAGAAAATTTAAAAGCATTCATCGAAGTAATACTTAAATCAAAACCATCAACTGCTAAAGGAAACTATGTTAAAAATATTTCTATTTCATCTACTATGGGACCTGGAATAAAGATTGATTTAACAAGTGTTGACAAATAATTTTAAGTATTATATAATATAACGCGTAATCAGAAATTTATGCCCAAGACAGTAAGGACACATAAAGTGTTTAATCATCTTACCGAGGAATAAAGTAGAAAAATCTTTTTATCTCTCGGAAATATTGTTTCTGAGAGATTTTTTAGGCATAAAGAACAGAAAGGAGTTGTTATAGATGGCAAATGCTAAAATCCTAGAACAAAAACAAGTTGTTATTGACGAAATCAAAGAGAAATTCGCCAATGCAAAGTCAATCGTTTTATTTGACCCTCGTGGATTAAAAGTATCAGAAGTAACTGAATTAAGAAGAAACTTAAGAGAATCAGGTTCTGATTATAAAGTATATAAAAATACTTTAACCAAAAGAGCGATTGCAGATAGTGGTTTAGAGCTAGATAATTATCTAGAAGGGCCAACAGCAATTTCATTCTCTAGTGATGAACTTGCTCCAGTAAAAATTATTAGTGAATTTGCTAAAAATCACGAAGCTTTAGAATTAAAGGCTGGAGTAGTAGAAGGAAAGGTTGCAAATGTAGAAGAATTAAATTCATATGCATCAATTCCATCAAGAGAAGGATTGTTAACAATGTTAGCAGGTGGATTAATGGGTACAGTAAGAGACTTATCTATCTGCCTAGATTTATATTCAAAAGAAAAAGAAGAAAATTAATAATAAATATATAAGGAGGAATTTATAATGGCAAAATTAACAAAAGATGAATTCATTAATTCATTAAAAGAAATGACAATTCTTGAAATTAAAGAATTAGTAGATGCAATGAAGGAGGAACTTGGAGTAGATCCAAGTGCAGTAGCAGTAGCAGCAGCACCAGCTGCAGCAGCTGAAGAAACTGGTCCTTCTAAAGTTAATGTTGTATTAACATCAGCAGGAGCAAACAAATTACCAGTAATCAAAATTATTAAAGAAGTAACTGGATTAGGATTAAAAGAAGCAAAAGAAATTGCTGATAATGGTGGAGCAATTAAAGAAGGCGTAGCAAAAGAAGAAGCAGACGCATTAAAAGCTCAATTAGAAGAAGCTGGAGCTTCAGTAGAATTACAATAATAATTCATGAAATAGAATCGGATTACCGATTCTTTTTTTGACAAACAAAAAAACTTAATGTAAATCAGAAAGAGAATAATTGAATAAAATTAAACTTTATGTTAAAATCTTATCAAGAGGTGAAACAGTATGGAAGAAAAAAAGATATTAGAGAATTATCAAGAAAAACTACAAGAAATTGAAGAAAATCTAAAAAGTATCAACCACACTTTAAATGAATTAGAAATTGAAAAAGGTAAAGTAGGCAAATATGAATATGATTCTAAGTGGAAGAATGAAGAAAGTCAAGCAAAAAATTATAGGGATAGCCTTCAAACTCAAAAAGAAAATTTAGAACATATTTTAAAGGCTTATGATATGGTAAAAACATACAAATCAAGTATAGAAAATCTAGAAAAAGTTAAACTTAGTAGTCCACAAGAAAAAAGTGAATTGGAAAATGATCGAAAAAGATTACAAGAACTTTTAGAAAAAAATATGATACTTTTACCACAAGAATTACAAGAAGCAATTTCTAAAAATACTACGAATGCTCAAAATATTAGGGAAGATATTAATAAAAATCCACAAAATGAACTTAATTTAACCGAAAAATCATCTAAAACAATAGAAGATTATCAACAGGAAATATTAGCAAATCAAACTGAACTAAAACACTTAGAAGAAGAAATTCAAAAATTAGAATTAGTAAAAGATACAATTTCTAAAGAAGAATATATCAAAAATTTGCAATCTCTAAAAAAATACATTAGAAGAGAACGAGGAAAGTTATTAAGAAACACACAAATTGTCAATTGTTATGAAATTGTTTTGAATGATTTAGAAAGAATTCAAGAAATAGATGAAACTATTGCTAGAGATGAGCAAGATAGTAAGGAAATGGAAAGAGACAGAATTATTCTTCAAACTGAAATTGATAAAAACAAAAAAATAGTTCCTAAAAATATTATTAATAATTTAATCAATCAGAATTTACAATCTCAAGTAGTTAAACCTAATGATAATGTTACAAAAAAAGTTAATAATAGTCCTTCAAACAATTTAAAAAGTAATGTATCCACTCCAGGTAAAACGATAAATTTTGAAAATTTAAACAATTTATCAACAGAAGAATTACAATCTAGATATAGTAAACTAGTAGAAATACTAGAAAAATATAAAGATGTAGAAGACAAAAAAATACCAGAAAATTTTTCTAATATTGCTAATGAAACAGAATCAATTGCTAATTTATTAGTCTCTAGAGGTGCTTCACTTCCTTTACAAGACAATCATAAAGAAGATGATGTTTCAAAAGATAATTCCCAAACAGATTCTAATTCTTCATTTATAAAACCACTTACTAGTTTTAATGATGAATTAAATGAAGCCTTAAATAAAACAATTGCTAACTTAGGAAAAAATAATGACAATTTAGCTAATACAGCACAAGCTACTAACGATGATGATTTAGTAAATCAATTTAGAACAATTTTTCAAAAAAATTTACAAAATGCAGAAAATCATCAACAAGAAGAAAAAGATAAAACGCATAAAGAGAATTTAAAAAGCATATTAGGAGTGCCAACAAAGCAACCACAAGAAACACATAAAGAAAATCTAAAAAAAATATTAAATCCTGATACCTCAAATCAAGAATCAATCGAAAAACAGGAACCAAAAATCCAAACAGAAGAAGATCAAAGTTTGAGAAAAAAATCAGAAAATCAATCTACAACAAACAATTTAGAATCTTCAGAAAAACAAACTAGAGAAAATAAAACAAAAAAAGAAAGTAAGAAAGCAAAAGAAGTAACATCAGTAAGAAAATCGAAAAAGAATATTTTTAAAAGATTAATAGCAAAAATATCTTCCGTTGCAGTGACTCTAGTTTTGATATGCGCAGGAGGAACAGCAATCGCCAAAAAAATAACTACACCAAAACCTGATACAACAATAGAAAATAATACCAATGAGTTAGAGAATTCATCTGATATTCAAACAACATATAGCAATGGTAATGAAATATATCATCCAGAATTATTAACAGATGAAGAAATTCAATCTTTAACTAATCCTGAAGATTCGAACGTAGATCTTGTAGATATGCAACCAATATCAGAGCCACTTAACGAAGAAAACAATAATGATGGTTTCTTAATTAATGATAGTGATAATAACGTTAATTCATCTGAATATGAAGATACCAGTTCATATATAGAAAACGATTCACCTAACTTAACATATCTTGATGATGATGCAGAGTCATATACTTCATATGAAGCCAATGAATATAATAATCTTAATGAAAACTCAATTCGAATTGGTAGTGAAGTAACTGTTAATGGCAATGTACACAGAAATGTTTTTGATGCATATTTTCAGGAAAATGCTTTTACTCCAACATTTAATAACGACACGAAAAGAATTGTACTAGGAGTAGGAATAGCAAACGGTCAAGGTATTGTTAGAAAATATGCTTATAACGAAAATGCTAATCAAGATATTCAACAAATGATAAATAATGGTGGAGAAGTTGTAACAGTATTAACAGCAAACAAAGATAAATATCTTGCAAGTTGTGGAAATAATATGCAAATAACAAGAGAACAATTAGACGCCATTGAAGAAGGTTGGTATAACATTAATGATATTAACTTAGAAAATGTGAAAGGATTATCAAAATGAAAAAAATAGAATTATATGATATTATTACTTTAGAAGATAACACAGAATATGCTGTTTTAAAAATGTTACAAGAAGAAAATAAAAAATATTGCCTATTAGCGCCAGTAGATGAAGAAGAAGAACCAGACATGGAAGCTATAAAAATAGTAGAGTTAAAAGAGGAAAACAATAAAACAGTCGTAGAAGAAATCGATGAAGAATTAAATAAAAAATTAGCCAAAAAATTCTTAAATTTACTACGAGAGGGAATAGAGGAAAACGAAGAATAAAAGTTTTCAACAGAACAGTGGAAAAGTTTAGAAAAAAGTGAACTTTTCCATTGACTTTTATCAAGAGAGATGCTAACATTATATATTGGAAACGCATCTTTTTTTGACGTGGAAGAGCGAAAAATAATGGCATAGGGGTGAAAAAATAATGGCTTATAAATTAAAGCAAAGTGGCGATTATAGACAAAGAAGAAATTTCTCTATGATCAAAAATTCATTAGAACTTGATAATTTATTACAAATTCAAAAAGAATCATACCAATGGTTCGTAAAAGAAGGAATTAAAGAGGTATTCGAAGATTTATTTCCAATTGAAAGTTTTTCAGGAAGTTTATCATTAGAGTTTGGTGAATATGAATTTGATACGCCAAGATACTCTTTAAAAGAATGCAAGGACAGGCAAATTACTTATGCATCTCCTTTAAAAGTACAAACAAGATTATTTAACAACGAAACAGGTGAAGTAAAAGAGCAAGAAATATTTTTAGGAGACATGCCATTGATGACCGATAGCGGAACGTTTATCATTAATGGTGCAGAAAGAGTAATTGTCTCTCAATTAGTAAGATCACCTAGTGTATATTACTCTAAAGAATTAGACAAAAACGGAAAACCTGTATATGCAGCAAAAGTTATTCCAACAAGAGGAACATGGTTGGAGTACGAAACAGATGCTAAAGATGTCATCTATGTTAGAATTGATAGAACTAGAAAAGTACCAGTCACAACCCTTTTAAGAGCATTTGGACTTTCTAGCGATGAAGAGATTTTATCCGTATTTGATAATAATACTTATTTAAAAAATACAATCGAAAAAGATACAACCAAAAATACAGATGAAGCCTTAATTGAAATTTATGAAAAATTAAGACCAGGAGAGCCAACAACATTAGATTCATCAAAAAACCAATTAATTACAAGATTTTTTGATAATTTCCGTTATGACTTAGCAAAAGTTGGTCGTTATAAATTTAATAAAAGATTAAATATTACAGATAGATTACTTAACAATACTTTAGCCCAAGATATTATTGTAGATGGAGAAACAATATTTACTGAAGGAACAAAAATTACGAAAGAAGTTTATTTAAAATTACAAGAAATTTTAGCAAATGGTTATGGTAGAGAAGAAGTAAAAATAAATGAAGAATTAGATAATCATAATATTGTTCAAGTATTATATGTTCATCCTGAAAAATTCCCAGACAAAAAAGTAAAATTAATGGGAAATGATCAAACATTAGATACAAGAACTTTAACAATTTCTGATGTATATGCATCAATTTCTTACTACTTAAACTTATTAGATGGAGTAGGACACGATGATGAAATTGACCATTTAGGAAACAGACGAGTAAGACAAGTAGGAGAATTATTGCAAAACCAATTAAAAATTGGATTATCTAGAATGGAAAGAGTAGTAAGAGAAAGAATGACTACTCAAGATATCGAAACAGTAACCCCTAAGACATTAATCAATATCAGACCAGTTACTGCAGTAATCAAAGAATTTTTTGGTTCAAGCCAATTATCGCAATTTATGGACCAAGTTAATCCAATCGCTGAATTAACCCATAAGAGAAGATTATCAGCATTAGGACCAGGTGGATTATCAAGAGATCGTGCTGGTATGGAAGTTCGTGATGTTAATCCATCTCACTATGGTAGAATTTGTCCAATCGAATCTCCAGAAGGACAAAACATTGGGTTGATTACTTCATTAGCAAGTTACGCCAAGATTGATGAATATGGATTTATTCAAACTCCATATCGTAAAGTAGAAAATAAAAAATTAACCGATAAAGTAGAATACTTAACAGCAAATGAAGAACAAGATTTCTATATTTCCCAAGCAACCGTAAATGTTAACGATGATATGGAAATTACTGATGCAACCGTTGCTGGTAGATTTAATGGAGAGAATGTAATTATTCCAGCAGAACAAGTAGATTACATTGATGTATCACCACAACAAGTTGTATCGGTTACAACAAGTTTGATTCCATTCCTAGAACATGATGATGCAACACGTGCTTTAATGGGAGCAAACATGCAACGTCAGGCATTACCATTATTAACAACAGAAGCTCCATATGTTGGAACTGGTGTTGAATATGTAGCTGCTCGTGATAGTGGTGCTGTAGTTGTTTCTAAAGCAGATGGTGTAGTAGATTATGTTGATGCGAAAAAAATTATTGTAAAAAATGCTAAAGGAACAGACACTTATGAATTATCTACATTTGAACGTTCTAACCAAGGTGAAACCGCAAATCATCGTCCTATCGTAAGAAAAGGCGATAAAATCAGACGTGGACAAATCATTGCAGATGGGCCAAGCACAGATAAAGGTGAACTTGCCTTAGGTAAAAATATGACAATCGCATTCATGACTTTCAATGGATATAACTTTGAAGATGCCGTTATCATGAATGAAAGATTAGTCAAAGAAGATGTTTATACTTCATTACACATTGAAGACTATGAAACTCAATGTCGTGATACAAAATTAGGACCAGAAGAAATTACTAGAGATATTCCAAACGTAAGTGAAGATGCTAGAAAAAATCTTGATGAAAATGGTATCATTAAAATTGGTACAGAAGTAAAAGAAGGAGACATTCTAGTTGGTAAAGTAACCCCTAAAGGAATGGCTGATTTAACAAGTGAAGAAAAACTATTGCACGCTATCTTTGGTGAAAAAACTAGAGAAGTAAGAAATTCATCTCTTACTGTTCCACACGGTGGAGAAGGAATTGTTCATGATGTTAAAGTTTATACAAAAGAAGATAATGAAGACTTACCAAGTGGTGTAAGTAAAGTAGTTAGAGTATATATTATTCAAAAACGTAAAATCCAAGTTGGAGATAAAATGTCTGGACGACATGGTAATAAAGGTGTTATTTCCTTAATCCTACCATCAGAAGATATGCCTTACTTACCAGACGGTACACCAATTGATATTATGTTAAATCCACAAGGTGTTCCATCTCGTATGAATATTGGACAAATTCTTGAATTACATATGGGAATGGCTTGTAAAAAATTAGGTGTTCATGTAGCAACGCCAGTATTAGATGGTGCTAGTACAGAAGACGTAAAAGCCATGATGAAAGAAGCAGGCATGGATGAAGATGGAAAGACTGTTTTATATGATGGTAGAACAGGAGAACCATTTGATCATAGAATCAGTGTAGGTGTCATGTATTTCGTAAAACTACATCACATGGTTGATGATAAATTACATGCAAGATCAACAGGACCTTACTCATTAGTAACACAACAACCATTAGGTGGTAAAGCACAATTCGGTGGACAACGTTTTGGAGAAATGGAGATTTGGGCTCTAGAAGCATATGGAGCATCTCATGTATTACAAGAAATCTTAACTTATAAATCAGATGATGTGGTTGGTCGTGTCAAAGTGTATGAATCTATCGTAAAAGGAACACCACTACCAAATCCAGGAATCCCAGAAGCTTTCAGAGTACTAATTAAAGAATTCCAAGCATTAGGATTAAATATTTCTGTTATTGATAACAACGATGAAGTTGTAGGATTCAAAGAATTAGAAATGACCGATGATGAAGAAGAGGATGATACACCTTCCATTGAAGAAGTAAAGGATAATAAAAATACCCCTTCAATAGAAAATGAACTTGAATCAGAAGATTCTCTAGAAGATGAGTTCGAAGATGTAGAAGATGAAGAGGAAAGTTTTGATGAAGAAGAGAATAATGAGGATGAAGATTACGAAGAATTAGAAGAAGTTGAAACAGATTTTGATGAAGATTTTGAAAATAATTTAGATGAAAAAATAGGAGGTGAGTTCTAATGGTAGAAGCAAATAATTTTAAAGCTTTAAAAATTGGAATAGCCTCTCCTGAAACCATCCGTGATTGGTCTTATGGAGAAGTAAAAAAACCAGAAACGATCAATTATAGAACATTAAAACCAGAAAGAGATGGACTATTCTGCGAAAAAATATTTGGACCAACAAGGGACTATGAATGTAATTGTGGAAAGTACAAGAGATTAAGATATAAAGGAATCATCTGTGATAGATGTGGTGTAGAAGTAACAAAATCAAAAGTAAGACGTGAAAGAATGGGACACATCGAATTAGCAACACCAGTAAGTCACATTTGGTATGTAAAAGGTATCCCTTCTTACATTGGACTTACTCTTGATATGTCTCCAAGAGATTTAGAAGAAGTTATTTATTTCGTATCTTATGTTGTTTTAGACCCAGGAGCAACAACTTTAGTAAAGAAACAAACCTTATCAGATAAAGAATACCGTGTTTACTATGAAAAGTATGGAAATACTTTCAAAGTAGGAATGGGAGCAGCAGCAATTAAACAACTATTAAGTGAAGTAGATATCAATAAAGAATTAGAAGAACTACAAAAAGAATTAGAAAATGCAACCGGACAAAGAAGAATTCGTCTTGTAAAAAGACTAGATGTCTTAAATGCTTTTGCAACATCAGGAAACAAACCAGAATGGATGATTCTAGAAGCACTTCCTGTTATTCCTCCAGAACTTCGTCCAATGATTCAATTAGATGGTGGAAGATTTGCTACTTCTGATTTGAATGATTTATATCGTCGTGTAATTAACCGAAATAACCGTTTAAAGAAATTAATTGAATTAGGCGCTCCTTCTATC
>ENA-OPWR01002949-OPWR01002949.1-human-gut-metagenome-genome-assembly--contig:-NODE-2949-length-11012-cov-2.920234_pt1 | contig 11012 bp, 10 predicted proteins | sample MGYA00241507_ERZ502006 | MGnify/ENA primary metagenome ERZ502006 (study PRJEB25962, sample SAMEA2043041) | human gut metagenome | biome: human gut; feature: human-associated habitat; material: faeces... | reverse complement strand
AGAAAAAACGACCATTATTAATTTTGACCGGTCCGACGGCGGTAGGAAAGACGGAGCTGTCTATTGCGCTGGCAAAAAAAATCAACGGGGCAGTAATTTCGGCAGATTCCATGCAGGTGTACAGAGGCATGGATATTGGTTCTGCCAAAGTAACACCGGAGGAAATGCAGGGGGTACCGCATTATCTGATTGATGTGCTGGCTCCGGAGGATGAGTTCCATGTGGTACGGTTTCAGGAAATGGCAAAAGAAGCCCTGCAGGAGATTTATGAAAAAAAACAGATCCCGATCATTGCCGGCGGAACCGGTTTTTATATCCAGGCATTGCTGTATGATATTGATTTTACAGAGCAGCAGTGTGATGAGACTTACCGCAGGCAGTTAGAAGATCTTGCCAGAGAACATGGCGCAGAATATCTGCACGGAATACTGCGCGAAGTGGATCCAGCTTCCGCCGAAGCGATCCATGCCAATAATATCAAACGTGTGATAAGGGCGTTAGAATTTTATCATTTGTCCGGCAAAAAAATATCTGAGCACAACGAAACGGAACGACAAAAACAGTCTCCATACAATTTTGCCTATTTTGTACTCACGGATGAGCGTGCAAAATTGTACGAACGCATTGACAGACGTGTGAACGCAATGATAGAAGCCGGACTCGTGGAGGAAGTAAAAAAATTAAAATCCATGGGCTGCAGCCGGGAGATGGTTTCCATGCAGGGGCTCGGCTACAAGGAGATCCTTGCATATTTAGACGGCGGGTGTACCTTAGAGGAAGCTGTCTATATCATCAAGCGTGAGACGCGCCACTTTGCAAAACGCCAGTTGACATGGTTTAAGAGAGAGCGGGATGTGATCTGGCTCGACAAGCAGGCATTTGGCTATGATGATGCAGCGATTTTAACAGATATGATATCAATTTTAGAAGAAAAGGAAATAATCAGTCATGAATAAGTGGATGGAAGAACAATACGAAGCCCTTGGTATTTCAAGAGAAGTATATGAATTTGGAGAAAAAATCGAAGATTCCTTAAAAGAACGTTTTGCAGCGATCGATGCTACGGCAGAATACAACCAGTTAAAAGTCATCAAAGCGATGCAGGACAACCGTGTGAGTGCAGAGTGCTTTAATATGTCATCAGGATACGGCTACAACGACCTCGGACGTGACACATTAGAAAAAGTGTATGCATCCTGCTTTAAAGGAGAAGATGCTTTAGTACGTCCGCAGATTACCTGCGGCACACACGCTTTAGCACTTGCTTTAATGTCAAACCTTCGTCCGGGAGATGAACTTTTATCCCCGGTCGGAAAACCATATGACACCTTAGAGGAAGTGATCGGCATCCGTCCGTCAAAGGGATCTCTGGCAGAATACGGCGTGTCTTACCGTCAGGTGGATCTTCTGCCGGACGGAAGTTTTGATTTTGAACATATCAAAGAGGCGATCAATGAGCGGACAAAACTCGTGACGATCCAGCGCTCCAAAGGGTATGCAACCAGACCAACCCTGTCCGTGGCACGTATTGGAGAGCTGATCTCCTACATCAAAGGCATCAAACCGGATGTCATCTGTATGGTAGATAACTGTTACGGTGAATTTGTCGAAGAGCAGGAACCGCTTGAAGTCGGAGCGGACATGATCGTTGGTTCTCTGATTAAAAACCCGGGCGGCGGACTTGCGCCGATTGGCGGATATATCGTCGGGAAAAAAGAATGTGTCGAAAATGCTGCTTACCGTCTGACCTCTCCGGGACTCGGAAAAGAAGTCGGTGCATCCTTAGGTGTCATCCAGTCTTTTTATCAGGGATTTTTCCTTGCACCGACCGTGGTGAGCGGCGCATTAAAGGGTGCGATCTTCGCGGCAAATATTTACGAAAAACTTGGATTTGAGGTTGTTCCGAACGGAAGTGAGAGCCGTCACGATATCATTCAGGCGGTCGCATTCCACAATCCGGATGCACTGATTGCATTCTGTGAGGGAATTCAGGCGGCGGCACCGGTAGACAGTCATGTGACACCGGAACCCTGGGATATGCCGGGATATGATGCACAGGTCATTATGGCAGCGGGAGCATTTGTTTCCGGCTCCTCCATTGAGCTGTCTGCGGATGGCCCCATCAAGCCTCCGTATGCAGTGTATTTCCAGGGCGGACTGACCTGGCAGCATGCCAAATTCGGTATTCTGAAATCCCTGCAGGTACTGGTACAAAAAGGTCTTGTGACGGAAGAACAGATCCGGAAAGCAATGTAGAACTACATTGAAAAATACGAATCCTGTAGAAAAAGCGCAAAATAAAATCCACTAAATTTGTGTACAGAAGAAGCTTTTTGTGATAGTATAAAAAGACGTATGGAAGACAGGCTCACGGGGAGACTGTTCAGCCATGGAGAGTACACAGAAGAAAGAAGAGGAACTACCTTGAAGAGAATTAATTGGGTTTTGATCGTCCTGGTACTGATCGGATTTGTGATCGGCAGATTTATAGGAACTTATTTTGACGGTACTTTTCTGAATTACGGACAGAATTTTGGACTCAGCAGCCCGGTGGAACTGAATCTCGGTTTTATCATTCTTACCTTCGGACTGGAGTTTAACATTACCATTGCCAGCGTGATCGGTGTGATCATTGCTTTTGTGGTATACCGTTTTATCCGTTAGAGAACATACGTCGGAGAAGGCAGAAGGAGACTTATGCCTGCAAAATTAACACAACATGTAACGGATTTACAGCTGCCTTATGAGAGATTCTTAAACTTCGGACCGGAGAACCTTACGGAAGCGGAGCTTCTGGCAGTTATCCTGCGAACCGGAACCAAAGACACTTCCGCATTGGAACTGGCGGAAAAGGTTCTGGCACTGGCAAAATATCCCAGGGAGGGACTTTTGGGCCTGCACGACGTAAGCGTGGAGGAACTGACACAGATCCGTGGGATCGGCATAGTGAAAGCAGTGAAATTAAAATGCATCGCCGAATTATCCAATCGTATGAGCCGGGCGAGAGCAAGCACCGGGATCTGCTTTACCAGAGCGGATATGGTGGCGGAATATTTCATGGAGAAGCTGCGCCATAAGGATACAGAGTGTGTATATCTGCTCTGCCTGGATGCAAAAGGACAGCTGATCCGGGAGAAAAAACTGTCGGACGGCTGTGTGAACATGGCACTGATATCTCCCAGAGAGATATTTTTAGAAGCATTGAAAGACAAAGCGGTGAATATTATCCTTGTGCATAATCATCCAAGCGGTGATCCAACGCCCAGCAGAGCGGACAGAGAACTTACCGACAACGTGGCCGGAGCGGGAGAACAGATGGATATTCCACTGTTAGACCACATTATTATCGGGGATAACAGGTATACTAGCTTTAAAGAACAAAAATTATTGAGATGATATAAGAAAGGAAAACGACAGTGGCAAACAACGCATTCGGTATCGATCTCGGTACCAACAACATAAAGATCTATAATCGCAATGATGACAATATTATGATCGAGAAGAATATGATTGCCATCGAGAATAAGAATACTTTATTTGCTTACGGCAACTCCGCATTTGAAATGTATGAGAAGGCTCCCGGCAATATTCATATTTCTTATCCACTTTCCAACGGAGTGATCGCAGATATTAAGAATATGGAGACGCTGGTGAAGTATTTTATCGGAGATCTGCAAAAAGGCAATACCAAGCCTTCCGATTTCTTCATTGCGGTGCCGACGGATGTTACCGAGGTGGAGAAGAGAGCTTTCTACGATCTGATCAAGGGTGCCAATGTGAAGGCGAAGAAGATCATGGTAGTGGAAAAGGCAGTTGCGGACGGTCTGGGACTGGATATCGATGTGAAAAATTCCCAGGGTGTGCTGGTGGTAAATGTCGGTTATGAGACCACGGAGATCTCCATCCTGTCTTTGGGCGGTATCGTATTAAGCCGTCTGATCAAGGTGGGAGGTATGAAATTCGACGATGCCATCCGTGCGGCGGTCAGAAGAGAATTCTCACTGATCATCGGTGGCAAGACCGCGGAGAATGTGAAGATTGCTCTGAAAGAACTGGAAGAAGAGGGCAAGGGTGCCATTGTATACGGCAGAGATATTGTAACCGGTCTTCCGGTAGAACGTGAGATTCCCACGAAAATGGTGGACGAGTCCTTGGAAGAGCATTTCAATACAATCATTGATAACGTAAAAGTAATATTAGAGAGGACGCCTCCCGAACTGGCAGCGGATATTTATCGTCACGGCATTTATCTGACCGGCGGTGCATCCCAGGTGAGCCATTTAGCGGAGAGACTGGCAACAGGTACCGGATTGCACGTTAATGTGGCAGAGAATCCTCTGACCAGCGTGGCAACGGGACTTGCCAAGATCATCAAGGATGATAACTATAAAACTGTAGCTTACGCAATTGAAGGGATGAGTAAATGAGCCCAGTCGTAAAAAGAAAAGGGGAGAGGTTTACTTTACCGAGTAAATATCTCCTTTTTATTTTAACTATCCTGTGTACTGTTATGATGTTGGTGACCTTCGGGACCAATGTGTTTAACCGCCCGTTTAACCGTGTGGTGGGATATGTGATCGTTCCCTTTGAACAGGGTATCGCCAAGGCGGGAGAATGGTTATCGAACCGTTCGGATGAACTGGTGCAGATCCGCACGCTTTTAGCGGAGAACAGCGCCCTGAAGGAACAGGTGGCATCCCTCACGGAGGAGAACACCCTGCTGCAGCAGGATAAATATGAACTGAATGAATTAAGAGGCTTATTGGAGCTGGATGAGGAATACGGAGATTATAATAAGATCGGAGCCAGGATCATCAGCAGAGATTCCGGGAACTGGTATTCTTCCTTTGTCATCGACAAGGGTTCCAATGACGGACTGGCAGATGATATGAATGTCATCGCCGGAGGCGGACTGGTAGGACGGATTACCTCTGTGGGACCAAACTGGTCCAGGGTGACATCGATCATTTCCGATAATTCCAATGTCAGCGGTATGACACTGGCAACAGGGGATAATCTTATTGTATCCGGAGATTTACAGCTGATGGCGCAGGGAGTGATCTCTTTCAGCAAGCTGGTAGACAGTCAGGATGCGGTCGCAGAGGGAGATAAGGTCGTAACCTCCGATATCAGTGACAAATATCTGCCCAATATCCTGATCGGTTATATCAGCACCATCAACAAAGATACAAATAATCTGACCAAATCCGGATATCTGACTCCGGTGGTGGATTTTGAACATCTGAGCGAAGTGCTTGTCATTACCGACAAAAAGCAGCAGGTTCCGGGAGGAGGCACAGATGGAGAATAACAGCAGTATTCTACGCAAGATCGTGGTTGTGTTACTGATCCTTGTATTCTTTATCCTGCAGTGCAGTGTGTTTAACAGTCTGGCGTTAGGTGGCATCATTCCCAATCTGATGATCATTCTGACTTCTTCTTTCGGATTCATGAGAGGGGAGAAGGCGGGACTTCTGATCGGGTTTGCCTGTGGGCTTTTATGTGATATCTTTTTTGGCAGTTTTCTTGGATTTTATGCCATGGTCATGATGTACATAGGCTTTGTTAACGGGAAATTCAGCCGGATCTTTTATCCGGAGGATATCAAGCTGCCGTTGGCGCTTATTATTGTCAGCGACATTTCTTATGGATTGATTTGTTACATTCTGATGTTTCTTTTGAGAGGGCGTTTTCATTTCCCGTATTATTTTACAAGTGTGATCCTGCCGGAGACACTTTACACCATCGTTGTTACGATTATTTTGTATCCTCTGATTTTGAAGATCAATCAGAAGCTGGAGGAGAAGGAAAAAAGGAGCGCACAGAAATTTGTTTCGTGAAATCAAAGATCACATTATAAATATTGTGACCAGCAGACTGACAGTGTTGGCGATTTTATTTGTTTTTTTCGCCGGAGTGCTTGTTTATCGCTGTTTTAATCTGCAGATCGTAAACGGTAAAGAATATCTGAATGATTTTATTCTCCAAATTGAGAAGACCAGAGATATTTCCAGTACCAGAGGCCGTATTTTAGACCGCAACGGCAATGTCCTTGCGGAAAATGAGCTGGCGTACTCCGTGAAGATCGAGGATGTATTTGAATCCAGCCGGAATAAGAATGCCAAGGTGAACGATGTAGTATATCGTCTGATCAAACTGATCGAGAAAAACGGGGACAGTGTGATCACAGATTTTAAGATTGTGATCGATGAGGACGGTGATTTCACTTATTCGGTGGATGGTACGGCGCTGCTCCGTTTCCAGGCGGACGTACTTGGATATAAGACCGTCGACAAGCTGTCAGCGGAAGAAAAGGCCATGACAGCCCAGGAACTGATGGAATACCTAAGCCGTGCCAAGGGCTTTGCCATCGGTCAGTACGAGGATCCGGAGGACAATAAGACTCCCTTTGTACCCGGAAAGGGTTATACGAAGGAAGAGTGGCTGCAGATGGTGACCATCCGGTATGCCATGAATCTGACCTCTTTCCGTAAATACGTGGGAACCACTGTGGCAACCAATGTCAGTGAGGAGACGGTAGCCGTCATCATGGAGAATTCCGACCAGTTAGACGGTGTCTCTATTGTGGAAGACACGGTGAGACATTATATAGACAGTAAATATTTTGCACATGTGCTGGGATATACCGGCAAGATTTCTTCCGATGAACTGACGGAATTAAACGCGCAGGTCGTAGCGGAAGGCGGAAATGAAGACTCGTATACTATCAATGATGTGGTAGGTAAGAGCGGTATGGAAGCCTATATGGAGACGACGTTGCAGGGGACCAAGGGCAGTGAGAAAGTGGTGGTGGATGTTACCGGTAAGGTGATCACCATTTTGGAGCGTAAAGAGGCACAGCCGGGAGCGGATGTCTACCTGAGCATAGACAAGGATCTCACAGAAGCGGTTTATAATATTGTGGAGCAGAAGCTTGCCGGCCTGGTAGCCAGCAAGATCATCAATGCCAAAGAGTTTAATCTGCCGGAGAATGCGAAAAGCTCTTCCATCAAGATACCCATCTATGATGTGTATTTTGCCATGATCAATAACAATATTCTGAACAGAAAGCACTTTGAAGCAGAGGACGCAAAAGAGACGGAACAGGCTGTATACGCAGCTTATCTGGAATATAAACAGGGTGTTTACGATAAGCTGACATACGAACTTACGGACGGGGCAACACCGTACAATAAACTATCCAAGGAGTATCAGGTCTACCAGAGCAATATTGTGAGCCTCCTTAGGGAGAATGGCGTGATCATGAAAGAACTGGTGGATGATAACGATGCCACACAAAATGCCTGGGCAAAGGAAGAGGTCATCTCTTTGAAGGAATACCTTCAGTATTGCATTGCTATGAACTGGATCGATGTCAGTAAGCTGGAACTGAATGATAAATATTCCGATTCCGCAGAGGTGTATGACAAACTTTTGGATTACATCATTGATGAGGTGGACCATACATCGGAATTTCAAAAACGTTTTTATAAATATATGTTGTTAAATGATAAGATCACCGGCAGACAGATCTGTATGCTCTTATGCGAACAACAGGTGGTGGATATTCCTGCGGAAGATGAGGAAGCTATGCATTCCGGAAAACTGTCGGCATATCAGTTCATGATGAACCGGATCAATAATCTGGAGATCACACCGGCACAGCTGGCGCTGGATCCCTGCAATGCCTCTGTGGTAATTACGGATGTCAATACGGGTGACGTGCTTGCCATGGTATCTTACCCCGGCTATGACAACAATAAAATGGCAAATACCGTGGATGCGGAATACTATGCGCAGCTGAATGCGGACAAGTCCAGCCCTCAGCTGAATTTTGCCACACAATACAAGGCAGCGCCCGGATCTACTTTCAAGATAGTGTCTGCTACGGCAGGGCTGATGGAGAATGTGATCAATCTGCAGACCAAAGTGAACTGTGTCGGAACCTTTACTGAGATCACACCATCTCCCAGATGCTGGAGGATCTCCGGACATGGTTATGAGAATGTAACATCAGCCATCAAAGATTCCTGTAACTATTTCTTCTACAATGTCGGCTATCAACTGGCTACAAGAAGTGGAACTTATAATGAGGAAGAAGGTCTGGATACTTTAAGTAAATATGCGGATCTGTATGGATTGACGGATAAGTCTGGCGTGGAGATTGGCGAATATGCTCCGGATGTGTCTACCAAGGACCCGGTACGTTCCGCTATCGGACAGGGCAGCAACAGCTATACGACGGTAGGACTCGCCAGATATGTTACTACCATTGCCAACAGCGGTACCTGCTATAATCTGACCCTTTTAGATAAGACCACAGATTCCCAGGGGAATCTGCTGAAGGAATATCATGCAGAGGTGCGGAATCAGATCGATCTGCCGCAGGAATACTGGAATGCTTTCCATCTGGGAATGCGTCAGGTGGTGGAGAATAAAAAGTATTTCAGCGATCTGGCGGTAAATGTTGCAGGTAAGACCGGTACGGCAGAGCAGACCGCTTCCAGACCGAACCATGCGCTGTTTATCTGCTATGCACCGTATGAGAATCCGGAGATCGCTATTGCAACCCGAATTCCCTTCGGATATTCCTCCGACTATGCGGCTCAGTTCACCAGAGACATTATTAAGTATTATTACGGACTGGCAGAAGAGGATGATCTGATCACCGGTACAGCAGATGCACTGGATAATGCGGTATCGAACGAGATGTGATCCTATTCGCGAAGGGCAAGCTTTGAAAAAGCAATTATGCGAATGTGAGGCTTTAAGATAGATATAGACAAAGTAAAAAGACAGGTATAGAACATGAAAGATGCAGTATTGATTAAAAGTTTTCCAAATGGTATTACGCTTTTAATGAGAGAGGATGTTTCCATGGAGGAAATTTTACAGGAACTCACGGTAAAATTTACAGAAGCAAGGAACTTTTTTGGAAACTCTACCATGGCACTGTCTATGGAGGGGCGAAAGGTGACAGAAGCAGAAGAAATTCTTATTTTGGATACCATCCGCGTGAACAGCAATGTCAGGATCGCCTGTATTGTAGGGCATGATGACGATACCAATAAAAATTTCATCAAGGCACTTCAACATATGGATAAAAAGCTGTCCGGTACGGAAGGAGGACAATTCTATAAAGGAACTCTGAAGAACCGGGAAGTGATCGAGACGGAGAACAGCATTGTGGTGCTGGGGGATGTTTATCCGGGAAGTGCAGTGTTTTCTGCAGGCAACATTATCATTTTGGGAGGCCTGTATGGCGAAGCTTATGCCGGAGGAGACGGCAGAGAAGATGCCTATATCGTAGCGCTTGAAATGGAGCCGGAAAGATTAAAAATCGGCGATTTCAAATACAAAACCAATGCGAAACAGTTGAAATGGGGAATACACCCCAAAGTACAACCGAAAGTTGCACACCTGAAGGGTGGGAAGATCGTATTTGATCCCCTTACAAAAGAATTACTGGGTGCCTTTTAACAGGATCCAGGGGACGACAAAATAAAACAGGAGGAATCCAATATGGAACAAAATGTTTCCACGGAGAAGAAAAGCTCCGAAGTCATTGTCGTCACTTCAGGAAAAGGCGGTGTAGGTAAGACCACTACATCTGCAAATGTCGGAACAGGTCTTGCAAAGGCGGGCTGTAAAGTCTGCCTCATCGATACGGATATAGGACTGCGCAATCTCGATGTTGTCATGGGACTGGAGAACCGTATCGTATATAATCTGGTGGATGTGGTAGAAGGTAACTGCCGCATCAAGCAGGCATTGATTCGCGATAAGAGACATCCCGGACTCTATCTGATGCCTTCGGCACAGACCAGAGACAAAAGCGCGGTCACCCCGGGGCAGATGGTGAAGGTCATAGACCACCTGCGGGAACAGTTTGATTATATTATTTTAGACTGCCCTGCGGGAATCGAACAGGGATTCCAGAATGCCATCGCCGGAGCGGACCGGGCGTTAGTCGTAACCACGCCGGAGGTATCTGCTATCCGGGATGCAGATCGTATCATAGGACTGTTGGAAGCCAACGGATTCAAACAGATGGATCTGGTGATCAACAGACTGCGTATGGATATGGTGCGCCGGGGAGATATGATGTCTGCGGATGATGTGGTGGATATTCTTGCGATACCTCTCATCGGAATCATTCCGGATGATGAAAACGTGGTGATCGCCACGAATCAGGGAGAACCGCTTGTAGGGAATGATACGCCGGCGGGAAAAGCATATTACAATGTGGTGGAACGTCTGCGAGGAAGAGAAATTCCCTTCCTGGACTTCGAAAAAGGTATGTCTTTCTGGACAAAAGTAACCGGTATTTTTCGAAAAGTATAGGAAGGGGACGGATGAATATGAAACATTTTTTTCGCAGGAAAAGTTCCTGCCAGGTGGCAAAGGACCGGTTGAAAATCCTGTTGATATCCGACAGGGTAAATTGTTCGCCGGAGATGATGGAACTGATCAAGGCAGATATTACCAAAGTGATCTCCAAGTATATGCGCATTGACACAGACCATATGGAAATTGAGATACAGGCGAAGGGCAATAATAAAGGCGGACGGAATAAAACTCCCAGTCTGATTGCCAATATACCGATCCTGGATCTGCAGAAAAATGCAAAAATGCCATGAATACATAAGAAACAGAAAGGCTGATAAATGTTTAAGAATTATAGATTACGGGATTATGATTTCAAATTGATCATATTGGTGCTTGCACTGTCGGTCGTCGGAATACTGACGATCGGCAGCGCCGAACCGGCACAGCAGAACAAGCAGATTGCCGGTGTGGCAGTCGGATTGGTTATCATGATCGTCCTTTCTTTTTTTAATTATTCCATTCTGCTGAAGCTATACTGGCTGATGTATATTGGCAATCTTGTCCTGCTGGGACTGGTCATTTTGATGGGCGAAGAAGGCAACGGAGCACAGAGATGGCTGAAGATCGGCGGACTGCAATTTCAACCTTCGGAACTTGCAAAAATTTTATTGATTTTATTCTTT
>ENA-OPWR01002945-OPWR01002945.1-human-gut-metagenome-genome-assembly--contig:-NODE-2945-length-11020-cov-2.837301_pt1 | contig 11020 bp, 13 predicted proteins | sample MGYA00241507_ERZ502006 | MGnify/ENA primary metagenome ERZ502006 (study PRJEB25962, sample SAMEA2043041) | human gut metagenome | biome: human gut; feature: human-associated habitat; material: faeces... | reverse complement strand
GGCTCTTGCAAGCGCAGCCTGACTTCTGTGATATTCTACAATACTCTGCTGCTGACGGAGCTGCTCTTCGGCACGATCACGAGCCTCTTCAGCTCTTCGGATGTCGATTTCCTCCGGACGTTCTACCGTCAGACAGAACAGTTTTGCACGGTTGTTAATCATCTCTACAAACCCTGAACTCACTGCAACTGTCACCCAGTTTCCTTCGGAATCTTCAAATTTGAGTTCTCCCGGAACGATCGCACAGATCATATTGGCATGATGTGCCAGAAATTCCTTCTGTCCGTCTTCAGCCGGAATGATCAGGGAACGGGCACGTCCTGCAAAAAACTGTCTGTTTGCAGCGTATATCTCAAGACCGAATGTATTCTGCATAAGCTTCACTCCTTACTGTTCCAGAGTTTTTGCTTTTTCAACTACTTCGTCTATAGTTCCTACATTGAAGAATGCATTTTCCGGATATTCATCCATCTCACCATCGATGATCATCTTGAATCCACGGATTGTTTCTTTAAGCGGAACATATTTTCCAGGAATACCTGTGAAGTTCTCAGCTACATGGAACGGCTGAGAAAGGAATTTCTGGATCTTTCTTGCACGGAATACAGTCTGCTTATCTTCCTCTGAGAGCTCTTCCATACCGAGGATAGCAATGATATCCTGCAGTTCTTTATACTTCTGAAGAATCTCCTGTACTCTACGTGCTACTTCATAGTGTTCTTCACCGACAATATCTGCCTCCAGGATACGGGAAGTAGATTCCAGAGGATCTACAGCCGGATAAATACCCTGCTCAACGATCTTACGGGAAAGAACTGTTGTTGCATCCAGATGGGCAAATGTTGTTGCCGGAGCCGGGTCAGTTAAGTCATCGGCCGGTACATATACTGCCTGTACAGATGTAACAGATCCTTCCTTGGTAGATGCGATTCGTTCCTGCAGTTCACCCATCTCAGTTGCCAGTGTAGGCTGATATCCTACTGCGGATGGCATACGTCCAAGCAGAGCGGAAACCTCAGATCCTGCCTGTACAAAACGGAAGATATTATCAATGAAAAGAAGTACGTCTCTGTGTTCCTGATCACGGAAATACTCTGCCATGGTAAGTCCTGTCTCAGCAACACGCATACGTGCTCCGGGCGGCTCGTTCATCTGTCCGAACACTAAGGCTGTCTTCTCAAGAACACCTGATTCCTTCATCTCGGTCCAAAGGTCATTACCTTCACGGGAACGCTCACCGACACCGGTGAAAATAGAATATCCACCATGCTCGGTAGCGATATTCTGGATCAGCTCCTGGATAAGGACTGTCTTACCAACACCGGCACCACCGAACAGACCAATCTTACCACCTTTGGCATATGGTGCAAGAAGGTCGATAACTTTGATACCTGTCTCCAGGATCTCAACTGCCGGTTTCTGTTCTTCAAATGAAGGCGGATCACGATGGATGACCCAATGCTCTTCGCCCTCCAGAGATTCACCACCATCTACGGTATCTCCAAGAACGTTGAACAGACGACCAAGTGTTTTATCTCCAACCGGAACCTTGATGCCGCTTCCGGTAGCTGTTACTTCTCTGTCCCGCTGCAGGCCCTCACTGGCTCCCAGCATGATGCAGCGTACGATATTATTTCCAAGGTGCTGGGACACCTCCATAACGCATCTCTTACCGTTGTTCTCAACTTCAAGCGCATCCTTGATATTCGGAAGCTGTCCGTCTTCAAAAACAACGTCTACAACAGGTCCCATAACCTGTACAATCTTACCTTTATTCATAGTCATCACTTCCTTTTTTGTGCTTTAGCACCGCTGATAACCTCTGTGATCTCCTGCGTGATCGCAGCCTGACGTGCACGGTTGTACTGAATGGAAAGATCCTTCAGCATCGCCTTCGCATTATCTGTAGAGGACTGCATTGCTGTCATTCTCGCATTGTTCTCACTGGCATATGCCTCTACAAGACATCCATAGATCACACCTGTAAGGTAGTTCGGGATCATGGTATCCAGAAGTACATCCGCAGATGGAGATAACACGATCTCCTCCTGGTAAATGTCTGCCGGAACCTGACCAACTTTAAAATCAGCTTTTTTCAGCGGTAAAAGCTGCATATTCACATTCTCCATCGCCATTGCATTCTGCATCTGTGTATAGACAATGTGAATTTCATCCAGCTCTCTTTCCAGAAATGCCCGTACGATCTCTTCTGTGATAAGACGCGCTCTGTGCATGGTCGGCTTCTGTACTGTATACTGAAAACTGCCGTCCATATCCACATCTCTCTTGCCGAAATACTGACGTCCTACCATACCCAGAACATACAGTTTATGATGTCCCGGTACCTCTTCCATGAAATCTTCTGTCATTTTCTGTACATTATGATTGTATGCACCAGCCATACCTTTATCACCTGTAATGACAATGGTACCTACCTTTCTCTCTTCCTTTGGAACAAGATGACGCTCACTGAAGAAAGGATGCTGGATATCCGGCATATGACGGAGGATTCTGGCAATGGCAGCCTGCATATTATAGAAATATGGTTCTGTATCCTGCAGAATCTTCTTCGCCTTCTGCATCTTGGAAGAAGAAATCATGTACATCGCATTGGTGATCTTCATGGTGTCCTGAATGCTTTTCATACGAGTCTGTATTTCTTTTGCATTTGCCATATCAACACCTACCTGCTCTTATCTCTGAATTCTTCTGCCGCCTTTATGATTTTCTCTACAAGCTCATCAGAGAGCTGTTTTGTAGTTTCGATCTCTTTGCCGATCTCTGGATATACATTATCAAAATACTCCAGAAGGTCTTTCTGATATTTCTTGATCTCTTTCTTTTCTACGTCGACCATCAGCTTGTGAGTTGCAACACAGAGAGTAATTACCTGCTGATGAAGACTTAACGGACTGCAAAGAGGCTGTTTCAGAAGTTCCATCAGACAGCTTCCGTATTTCAGCTGTGCAGTTGTAGCCTCATCCAGATCAGAACTGAACTGGGTAAATACTTCCATTTCTCTGTACTGTGCCAGATCGATACGTACGCTACCGGAAGCTTTCTTCATAGCCTTGGTCTGTGCCGCACCACCAACACGGGATACAGAAAGACCAACATTGACTGCCGGACGCATACCTGAGAAGAACAGATCACTTTCCAGGAAAATCTGACCATCTGTGATGGAAATTACGTTTGTAGGAATATATGCAGATACATCACCGGCCTGAGTCTCAATGATCGGAAGTGCTGTGATGGATCCGCCACCTGCCTCTTCACTCAGACGGCTGGAACGCTCCAGAAGTCTGGAATGGAGGTAGAATACGTCACCAGGATAAGCTTCACGTCCCGGAGAACGCTCAAGCAGAAGTGACAGCGCACGGTATGCCACTGCATGCTTGGAAAGATCATCATATACGATCAGTACATCTTTACCCTGATACATGAAATACTCTGCAAGAGCAGTACCAGCATAAGGAGCAATATACTGAAGCGGTGCACAGTCGCTGGCTGTTGCGGAGAATACGGTTGTATACTCCATTGCACCGTATTTTTCAAGATTGGAAACTACCTTTGCAACGGTAGAAGCTTTCTGTCCGATGGCAACATAGATACAGATCACATTCTTACCTTTCTGGTTGATGATCGTATCGGTTGCGATGGATGTTTTACCTGTCTGTCTGTCGCCGATGATCAGCTCTCGCTGTCCACGGCCGATCGGGAACATGGAATCAATAGAAAGGATTCCCGTTTCCAGAGGTACAGTTACAGACTTACGGTCGATGATTCCAGGAGCCGGGTTCTCGATCGGGCGGTATTCCTCTGCCTGGATCTCTCCCTTTCCATCAATAGGCTCACCAAGTGCGTTCACGATTCTTCCGATAAATTTATCCCCTACCGGAATACCTGCCTGCTTGCCAGTTCTGGCAACCTTGGTGCCTTCCTTGATTCCTGTATCCTTTCCGAAAAGAATACATCCCATGCTGTTGGCACGGACATCTTGTACCATACCTTTCAGACCATTCTCGAAGGTCACGACCTCACCGTACATGGCATGATCGATGCCATAAACAGTTGCGATACCATCTCCCACGGAGATGACAGTGCCTACTTCCTGGTCCTTGCTGATTTCGTCATAGTTCTTTATTTCTTCCTTGAGAATCGAAATGATTTCATCTGGATTTATTGCACCCAATTCAATTTCACCTCCGGGTTAATTTCTGTTTCAGTTTCTTATAACGTCCGATGAGGCTCCAGTCGTACTCACGATCTCCTGCCCTGAGAACAAATCCACCTACAAGGCTTTTATCCTCTGTAAGGGTAAGTTCCACTTCTCTGGCAGAAAACTGGCTACGGAGAAACTCCTTCATCTTATTTTCCTGCTCTTCGGCAGGACGTGTTACATAAAGAAGCTCTGCCTTGAGAATTCCTTTCTGTTCCCGGCTGTAAGCATCATAAGCTTCAAGGATCTCTCCGATTCTGTCAATCTTCTGATACTTACACGTTACTTTAAGAAAACTCTTCATTTCCTGCGGAAAAACCCGCTCTATTACCTGTTCTTTTTCTTTGAGGGAAACAAGTGGATTTTCAAGCATCTTACCTATCTCAGGTGTATTCTTAAAAATCCTTCCTGTTTCGCAGATTGCCTCCCCCGGGACAGAAAGACCGTATAATGCTTTTGCATAATTAATGGACGTCTCTGTCATGAGGATCACCTGCTCCTTCTAAAAACTGGTCATATAGGGACATATCCTGTGCTTCGTCGTTCTTTTTTCCCATGATTCTGGATGCTGCATCCATTGCCAGCTCAGCCACTTTGCCTTCCATCGCTTTCATAGCAGCTTCCTGCTCAGTGCTGATATCTCTTCTTGCTTTCTCAAGAATCTGACCAGCCTGATCATTGGCTCTCTTCACGATGCTGTCTGCCTGTACTTTTGCCTCGTCCTTAGCCTGCTCTACAATACTGAAGGATTCCTCCTTCGCAGATTTCAGTGCATCCTCATACTGTCCTTTCAGCTGGTTTGCTTCAGTGGTTGTCTTCTCTGCTGAAGCAAACTGCTCATCGATCATGGATTTTCTCTTCTCCATAACACCAATGATCGGGCCGAAAAGGAACTTCTTCATTAAAAGATAAAGAACGATCAGGTTTATAATAGTAAAGACAAGGTTGATATCAATTTTAATCACCTGGTCCACCTGCCTCTCTTAATCCTGAATTAGTATCTCGTCTTTACCTATTAGCCAAGCATGATGATGATCAGAAGACCGATTACGAAACCGTAAATAGCTGTTGCCTCTGCAAGAGCACATCCAAGAAGAAGTGCTTTACTGATCTTGCTCTCTGCCTCAGGCTGTCTTGCGATAGCTTCTACTGCTTTGGATGTTGCAAGACCGATACCAATACCTGCTCCGATACCTGTAAGAACTGCGATAGCTGCACCAATTGCGATTAACATAGTTTTTTCCTCCTGTAAAATACAATTTTTTTCATTTTTGAATCAAGCAGATACTCTGCTTCATTACTCAATTGCTTCCTTGATAAACAAGGATGTTAAGAATACAAATACATATGCCTGTATGAATCCGTCGAAGAAATCAAAATACAGACTGAATGGTATGGGAAGAATGGCCGGACAAACAAACTCCAGCAGCTTCATGACTACGAAACTTCCCAGAACATTACCAAACAACCGCATGCAGAGAGATGTAGGTCTGATCGCGATTTCCAGAATATTGATTGGAAGCATGATCGGAACCGGCTCCGCAAAGCTTTTCAGGAAACCTTTCAGTCCCTTCTTATGAAAGCCTGCATATTCGATCAGAATAATGCTCATCAGCGCCAGCGCAATGGTCACGTTCATGTCCTTCGTTGGTGGTGTAAAACCAAACACGCCTGCGATGTTGGCTATTCCGATGTAAATTACGGTTGACATCAAATAAGGCACATACTGTTTGCCTTCTTCTCCAAGGATACCCATGAAGAAATCCTGAAGAAAACTTACCCCGGATTCCAGAAGCAACTGCTTCTTACCCGGATTTTCAACACTGAGATTCCGAACTAAGATCAGAGACAGAATCACAAGAACCGCCATGATGACCCATGTGACTACCACACATTCTGCAATTGGTATTCCACCAAACACCGGAATGGTAAAGGCTGTCTTGCTGTTTAGCTCTTCTGCCAGTGTACTTGATAAATCTCCCGTTTTTCTCCCTCCTTTTCTCCTGGCTGTGATCACTGCATTTGCCAATTGGTATGACCACGCCTTGTAGTTGACTTTATTTTACTCCGCATTTCCAGAATGTCAATATTATTTTTGCCTGTTTTGCATAAAAATGTATCTATTTTTTGTGCAAAATAGACAATTCATTTTGACTGATCCTCATCCGGCTTCCTGCGTACGGAAACTTCTCCATAGGAAAGCAGGGTTTCTGAACCATCCTGTTCTCTTACAAGAAGCCTTCCATCCGATGCTATCGCCTCGGCATATGCTTCCCTTGTACGCGCTCCGTCTGCGATCACGATCATATTTCCAGGAATGATATTATTTTCTGTATATTCTCTGGAAAGTCCCGGAGTTTCTACTTCCATAAGAAGCTGATTGGCAATCTCCGCCACAAGAATACTGCAGTTTACATGTTCTGCATCCTTCCTGCTTCCAAACAATGCACCCGCCGTTTCCTGTATGTCTTCTGGAAATCCCTCTTCCGGTACATACAGATTCAATCCGATTCCAACAACCGCAAACTCAATGTTTCCACTTTCAAAGTCTGTAACAGCCTCAGTCAGTATTCCACACACTTTCCTGTCGTGAAGATACAGGTCATTGACCCACTTGATCCCAAGGTCAATCCCGCAGATTTTCTTCACAGCACGGCACACTGCAGTTGCTGCCGCTGTCGTGATCAAAAGGCCTTCCTTCAGAGTCCGGTCTGGTCTTAGAACGATACTCATATAAAGTCCTGCATTTTCAGGGGAATAAAAACTTCTGCCTCTGCGGCCCCTTCCGCTTTTCTGTCTACGCGCCAGTATCAGTGCGCCATGACCTGCTTCTCCTGAAAATGCAGCCTCCTTGGCTGCACGGTTTGTGGAATCCAGTTCCCTGTATATTTTTACAGGTACATCCGGATGATCGAGGTAAAGCCGTATTCCTTCTTCCGATAAACGGCTGCCACCCCGGAGCACATAGCCTTTGTTTGGTCCCGCTTCTATGGTATATCCCTCTTCCCGAAGGGATTTCACAGCTTTCCAGATGGCTGCTCTTGTGCAGTTCAGTTCTGCTGCTGCCGCTTCTCCGGATATCAGTTCATTCTCGTGCTGCTCCAGAAGCTTCAGCATTCTTGCTTTTACAGTCATATCTTCACCGTCCATAATCTGCCTGAAATGGCAAAATTTGTTCCCTTCCAAGAGACGAAAGCATTATAGCACTTAAACATCGCGATGTCTATTATCTTTTTTACATATGCTGTCTATATTATTTTTATATTTCAGATATGTTTATTATATAATTTTTCTCATTTTTGTCTGTTTTCATTAATTTTTTTGGGAATTATTTCTGCAGAAAACGTACAGATTCAGGAATAAATCTTCCTGAATCTGTAGTATACGCAGATTTTCTTTGGTATAGATTTATCATTTGTAATTAGAAAGACTTTTCTCAAGAAATTCCCGGTACCTGTCGCGTACATCATCGGGTGATGCAATTACCGCATCCGGGCCAAGACTGGCTATCCAGCCAAAAAACTGATCGCTGACGTTGACACGAACCAGCGTTTTGAAATGTTCATGATCCTTCCTCTGAATCATAATGTCCCTGCCAAACCGGTCCAGTACAACTCCGACCAGACGGTTATGCGCTTCCAGACATATGGTTTCTTCTTTACCGCCAAACATCCCAAAGGTTCTGGATGTCAGCTCTCCCGCATCATAATTCTCAAAAAGTTCCCTGCCGCTGCGGGCCGCCTCTTCAAGCCGGATCTGCATAATCTTGTCCACCCGGTAGTGCTTCACTCTGCCACACTTCTCATCACAGGCGACCAGATAATAATTCTCATTCTGCCACACAAGTCCCCAGGGACTGACACGATACCGTTCTCCGTTCTTCTTCAGCCGCAGCTCCTTCTCCACTGTCCATTCACAATACTGAAATGAGATCTGCCTGTCCTCGGTAAGCGCTCTCTGAATCTCATCAATACTGTAATACACACTCTCATTCATGGTTCGCACCCGATTCTGTACAAAAACCTGGCGCCGCAGCTGTCTGGCCTCATGGACACTTGCAAGACTCTCCAGCTTCCCGATCAGCTGGCGGGACTTCCCACTGGTAATAAATCTGGACGACTGTACTGCATCAACCAGAAGTTTCAGTTCAGGAAGTTCAAATTTCCGGCTGGCCACATAAAAGCCTGCCGGCTGCTCTCTGCGATTCAGAATGTCCATTCCAAAATTCCGTAATGTTTCGATATCATCGTATACAGTTTTGCGCTCTGCGCTGATTCCCAGACTGTTCAGATAGATGATCAGTTCCTTCACAGACATGGGATGTTCTTCATCTGTCCGTTCCAGAAAAACACGCATCAGATATAAAATTTTTATTTTCTGGTTAAAAACCCTGGGCATTCCGACTCCTCCGTTCTATTTATCTGTCAGTGAGGCAACCACTGCAAAGTATAATACCATGAATGCAAGTACAACAGCAATGATATCCGCTCCCTTAAAATCAAAATTAAGGATCATCGCTCCACCGATCATGATCTCTATTGTCAGAAGTGCTCCCAGAATCATAGCCATTCCGGAAGAAAGCTTCTGCTTCCCGGTGTGTCTGTGCTCTGTCTCCACGTATCTTCCCTCTGCCAGTGCAACCTTCCTGCTGTTCTCTGTATTCCACATAAGATCCATCCTCCCTGTTATATGTTCATTCACGATTTATCGAACATATTTTCCAAACATATTTTCTGTATGTTGGTATTATAGCGCATTATAAGTCCGATAAAACGGTATGAATGTGTCTTTTTCGAACATTTGTTTATTTTGTACAAAAATATGTTCGATTTCGTGGTAAGAAAAAAAGTCTGCCGATAACAGCAGACCTTTCATACACTTTTTTTCTATGGAAGCAGGATTACATCATTCCGGCAAATACCGATGCGCCTACAACAGTAAGCAAACCGGCCACTGCAATAGCAAGACTGCTCATAGCACCTTCCACAGGACCAAGCTCCATGGCTTTGGCTGTTCCGATGGCATGGGCGGAAGTCCCAAGTCCAAGTCCTCTTGCGATCGGCTCCTCGATCTTTGCAATCTTATACACAACCTCTGCGATCATATTTCCAAGAACTCCTGTGATAATGATCACGGCAACTGTGATCGTCACAATGCCGCCAAGTTCCTCGGAAACACCCATTCCGATAGCTGTTGTGATGGACTTCGGGAGCATAGTGACATATTCCTGATGGTTGAAACCAAACAGTTTGGAGATAAGCAGAATACTGCAAAGTCCTGCCAGGGTTCCGGAAATAATTCCAGCTGCTACTGCCTTGAGATTCTTTTTCAGCAGATGGATCTGCTCATAAAGAGGTACTGCCAGGCATACGGTTGCCGGTGTCAGAAGATAACTGATGTATTTTCCACCTTCGTTATAATCATTGTAATCAATGTGGAATATCAGAAGAACACCAATGACACAGATGATTGAAATCAAAAGGGGATTGAAAATCGCCATTTTAAATTTCTTTTTCAGGATAAGACCAATCTCATAGGCAATCAGACTTATCATCGCTCCGAAAAATGCGGAGTTTTTTATGAATTCCATCATTTTTCAGTTCCTCTCTTTCCTTTTCGGATTACTCCCTGTGTCACTTTTCCTGTTACGACCATTACAACCACCGTGCTGATAAACGTCATGATGAGAACCGGTACACAGATCGGTTTCAGAGAACTCCATGCTGTGATCAGTCCTGCACCTGCCGGCACAAACATCACCGGCATGATCTCAACCAGAAAATCTGCCGCACCTTTTACCTGATCCAACTTCAGGATGCCTGTGAGCAGTGCCACCAGCATGATCACCAGCCCATAAACACTGGCCGGTACCGGAAGTGGGAGAAAAGTTTTCAGTAATTCTCCAATGACGGAAATCAGCAGGATGATGCTGAACTGCTGCACGTACTTCATGTTACATCCCTCCTGATTCATTTCAAACGGACATTGCAAAAGTGGTCTTACCACTTTTTGTTTTAAACGTTTTCTTATTATACGCTCCAAATCTTAAATTACAAGGATTGTTTCCCATAAAGTACAAAAAAGCTACAGTATAATCTTTTCTATCTGATACTGTCCGTCCTCCACGGTCATTACCGCCATAGTGACCTCTCCTCCAAAACGACTTCTTCCACAGCTTCCCGGATTCAGCCACAGACGGCCATCTACGTACTTTTCAAAGTACTTATGGGTGTGCCCGAAAATTACAACCTGCGTGTCTCCCAGATCCCATGCCACATCTTTTTTGTTATGAACCATAAAAAATTTCACTCCGGCGATGGTAAAGCTTAAACTGGTACGCAGGTTTTCTGCCCAGTCTTTGTCATTATTTCCACGAACCACATAAAGGTTTCCCATAGAACGCAGCACGTCCAGAATCTCATCCTTATTCACATCTCCCGCATGAAGAATGTATTTACAGTCTTTCAAAATTTCCAGCACCTCCGGGCGCAGAAGGCCATGGGTATCTGAGATAATCCCAATTTTTTCTTTCATATCTTCCTCCGTCAGAATAATTCTATCTTTCCATACTCTCCGTCAAATCCTGGTTTCCGTATAACTTCTCCGGCACGAAGGCGACGAATTCCCTCCGCCAGGGAAGCCCCGCCCACAGTCCGGATATCTTCACAGGGTACCTTACGCAGAATTTCAAATTCGGCACCCAGTTTTCCAAGAAGCATTTCATACTGTCCCTGAACTTTTTTGCTTGCTGTGGAAAATCCCACACAGGCGGAAATCACCTCCGGTAAAGGCACAAGGCTT
>ENA-OPWR01002943-OPWR01002943.1-human-gut-metagenome-genome-assembly--contig:-NODE-2943-length-11021-cov-1.583075_pt1 | contig 11021 bp, 10 predicted proteins | sample MGYA00241507_ERZ502006 | MGnify/ENA primary metagenome ERZ502006 (study PRJEB25962, sample SAMEA2043041) | human gut metagenome | biome: human gut; feature: human-associated habitat; material: faeces... | reverse complement strand
ATCACGAGTCGGTGGTGACGCGCAGATCAAAGCGATGAAAAAAGTAGCAGGTACACTGAAACTGATTTATTCTCAGTATCGTGAGCTGCAGAGCTTTGCTCAGTTTGGTTCTGATCTGGATGCAGATACCAAGGCACGTCTGGAACAGGGTGCCCGTATCGTGGAAGTTCTGAAACAGAGCCAGAATGCACCGGTTCCTGTAGAGAAACAGGTTGCGATCCTTTATGCGGTTACAAAGGGTGTTCTGGAATCAGTAAAAGTGGAAGACGTAAATGTATATGAATCAGGATTATATACCTATCTGGATACAGATGCAGCAGGCGTAGAGGTTATGCAGGAGATCCGCTCAACAGGCAAGCTGGAGCAGGAAACAGAGCAGAAGCTTCGTAGCGTACTGGATGCGTATACAGAGAACTTCCTGAATACAAGACCTGAGAAATAAAGTGATTAGGAGGGTATCGTATGGCTTCGAATATGAAAGCGGTAAAGCTGCGTATCAAGAGTGTACAGAGTACCATGCAGATTACCAAGGCCATGGAGCTTGTAGCATCCTCCAAACTGCGTAAGGCAAAGGAACGGGCGGAAACCTGCCGCCCTTACTTTACAGAGCTTCATCAGACACTGAAAGATATTGCAAGAGAGAATACCGATTTTTCTTCTGTTTATGCGAAAGGATCCGCAAATCAGAAAACCTGTTATGTAGTGATCGCAGGTGACAGAGGACTTGCAGGTGGTTATAACACCAATCTTTTTAAATGTCTGGAGGCTTCTGCTGAAGGTAAGGACTACATGGTTCTGCCGGTTGGAAAGAAAGCAGTAGAATATTTCCGCCAGAGAGAGATTGAAGCTCTGACAGAACAGTTTGCAGAGGCAGGAAGTATTTCTGTAGCGGATTGTTTTGAGATGGCAAATATGCTCTGTACAGAATTTCGCAAAGGAACCTTTGGCCATATTGAATTATGTTATACTGTCTTTAATTCCATGCTTTCTCAGCAGCCGGAGGTATTTTCCATGCTTCCTATGACTGATATCAGAGAGGAAAGCGGAGGTAAGATAGAGACGAAGAATCTGATCCTCTATGAACCGGACGGAGAGACAGTATTTGATGCCATTGTTCCGGAATATCTGGCAGGCCTGGTTTATGGCGGTATCTGCGAAAGTACTGCAAGTGAACTGGCAGCCAGACGTATGGCTATGGATGCAGCCACAAGTAATGCGGAAGAGATGATCGATCAGCTCAATCTGTATTACAACAGAGCGCGACAGGCCAGCATCACGCAGGAGATCACGGAGATTGTTGCAGGTGCGGAAGGTCTTTAGAAATAGGAGATTATAAACATGAGTGAAAAACACATTGGCGAGGTAGTGCAGGTTATCGGTCCGGTACTGGATATCCGTTTTGCGCACGATGAACTGCCGCCTCTTCTCAATGCCATAGAGATTGATAATGATGGCGCAAAGCTGGTTGCCGAGGTTGCACAGCAGGTTGGTGATGATGTGGTAAGATGTATTGCCATGAATTCTACTGACGGTCTGGTGCGCGGTGCCAAAGCTCTGGATACAGGCGGTCCAATTTCCGTTCCTGTAGGTGAGGAATGCCTGGGACGAGTATTTAACCTTCTGGGTGATCCGGTAGATAATCTTCCGGCACCGGAGGCAAAGGAACGCTGGTCTATCCATCGTCAGGCTCCTTCTTATGAAGAACAGATGCCTGCAACAGAAATCCTGGAGACAGGTATCAAGGTCGTTGACCTGATCTGCCCTTATGCAAAGGGTGGTAAGATCGGTCTTTTCGGTGGTGCTGGTGTAGGAAAAACAGTTCTGATCATGGAGCTGATCCACAACGTAGCAACTGCTCACGGCGGACTTTCCGTATTTACAGGTGTAGGAGAGCGTACACGTGAGGGAAATGACCTTTACAATGAAATGAAAGAAAGTGGAGTTATTGACAAGACTGCTCTGGTTTACGGTCAGATGAACGAGCCGCCCGGAGCACGTATGAGAGTTGGACTTTCCGGACTTACCATGGCGGAATACTTCCGTGATGAGAAGAACCAGGATGTGCTCCTCTTTATTGACAATATTTTCCGTTTTACACAGGCAGGTTCCGAGGTGTCTGCGCTTCTGGGACGTATGCCTTCAGCCGTAGGTTATCAGCCTACACTGGCAACTGAAATGGGTAACCTGCAGGAACGAATTACTTCCACAAGAAAGGGTTCCATCACATCTGTACAGGCTGTATATGTGCCTGCCGATGACCTGACTGACCCGGCTCCTGCAACTACATTCTCACATCTGGATGCAACAACTGTACTTTCCCGTGAGATTTCCAGCCAGGGTATTTATCCGGCTGTTGATCCTCTGGATTCCACAAGCCGTATCCTTTCTCCTGAAATCGTAGGAACAGAGCATTATGAGATTGCCAGATCAGTACAGAGAGTTCTTCAGCGTTACAAAGAGCTTCAGGACATTATTGCCATCATGGGTATGGATGAGTTGTCAGAGGAAGACAAACGTACTGTAAGCCGTGCCCGTAAGGTTCAGAGATTCCTGTCACAGAGCTTCTCTGTAGCAGAACAGTTTACAGGTATGCCTGGCAAATATGTTCCGCTGAAGGAGACGCTGAGAGGATTCAGGATGATCCTTAACGGTGAGTGTGATGACATTCCTGAGAGTTATTTCCTGTTTGTGGGAACCATCGATGAAGTGTTTGAAAAAGCCAAGAATCAGTAAAGGGGGAAATGTCCTATGAGTACTTTCCCGTTGAGAATCGGAACACCGGACGGATTACTCTTTGAAGGCAATGTGGAGCGTGTGATCTGCAGAACTGTCAGCGGTGATCTGGCCATTCTTGCCAGACACTGTAATTACTGTACTGCCCTGGGAATGGGCGAAGCCAGTGTGGTAATGGAAGACGGCAGCAGACGGACCGCAGCCTGTATTGGCGGAATGCTTTCTGTTATGAACGGAAAGTGCCGTGTCCTTGCAACTACCTGGGAGTGGAAAGAGGATATTGATGAGCAGCGTGCACAGGAAGCTAAGAAAAGAGCTGAGGAGATGATCGCCAAAGGTGGTTTGAGTGATCATGATTATAAGATTGTGGAGGCTAAACTGCAGAGGGCGTTGGTGCGTTTGAGTGTGAAGAGCTGAGAAAATAAGAGTTATTAAGATATTGTGTTAAAGATAAAGACTGACAGGAGATCCGGGAGAGGAGACTGTCGGTCTTTTTTTGCTTGTGATATGGTTTTTTGGAGGATATAGTGGGAAGAATCTGAGGAAGAGATTTGAAGGAGGGACGCATAGAAAAATAATTTATTTCATGTGCGGTTTCGGACATTAAGATATTCTAAGCTGCTAAAAATCTGCTAAAGGCATGAGAAAAATGCCACAAACTCGCTTCGCTCAGACAGTGTGTCATTTTTCTCATAACGCAGATTTTTGCCGGCTAAGAATATCTAAGTATCCTGCAAATGCACGCCAGACAATTAATTTTCCTGCGCTGTTATAATATATATCAGTAGATTGCAAATATAAAGATAACTGTTTCGCAGTTTATTATCGGATACTATAAACAAAATCACATATTATAATAAGCCGCATACACTCCATTCATATCCAACAGCTCTTCATGTGTCCCCCTCTCAGCAATCCCATCCTCAGTGATCACAATAATCTCATCCGCATCCCTGATCGTAGAAAGTCTGTGCGCGATAGTAATAGTAGTACGGTTCTGTGAAAGCTCTTCAAGACTTCTCTGGATCCATCGTTCACTCTCATTATCCAGAGCGCTCGTAGCTTCATCAAGGATCAGGATCGGCGGATTCTTCAGGAACACACGTGCAATGGAAATCCTCTGTTTCTGACCGCCCGAAAGTCTTGTTCCGCGTTCTCCGACATAGGTATCATACTGCTGTGGAAGTTCCATAATAAAATCATGAATGCTTGCCCGCTTTGCAGCTGCAATAATCTCTTCATCAGAAGCTCCCGGTTTTCCATATGCAATATTATCCCGGATCGTACCGTCAAACAGATAGACATCCTGCTGTACAGTTCCGATATTATTTCTGAGACTCTTCAGAGTCAGGCTGCGGATATCTTTTCCATCAACAGTGATCCGTCCCTCTGTTACATCATAAAAGCGTGGAATCAACTGCACAAGTGATGATTTTCCTGAACCCGTTGATCCGATAAAGGCAATGGTTTCACCAGGTTTTGCCTTGAAAGAAATGTTGTGTAGGACAGGACTTTCAGTTTCACCAGGATAGGCAAAGGTTACATTGTCAAACTCCAAATATCCCTTAGTCTCAGTCTCTGTCACCCCATCTTCATTTGGATTGATAGAAATAGGCATGTCCATAATTTCCTGCAGACGTTCACTAGATACCGCCGTACGAGGATACATGGTAAAGAGGTTGGCTAGGAAAAGGAAAGACAATAGCGCATGGAAACTGTACTCAATAAAGGCAACCAAATCCCCGATTGCCAACGTCCCAGAACCTAATGGCTCAAGAGCAAACCAAACAATTGCCACAATCATGGCGATGATGATTTGCACAAAAAGTGGCTCAGTCAAACCAGTTAATTTAAAGAGCTTGTTTGAATTATCCGCATAGACAGCATTTTCAGAAGCAAACTTCTTCTCTTGAAAATCTTCTCTAGCAAAAGCACGGATGACACGAAGTCCAGTCAGATTTTCACGAGCATACTGGTTAATCTTGTCGAGAGTTGCCTGTTGTTTTTCAGAAAGCGGACGCGTTTTTACCGCCACATACCATACTACTACGGCTAGGAAAGGCAAGGAGATTGCCACAATCCAAGCCAAAGATGGACTTGTCGTCAAAATCAAAAAGACACTGGAAACCATCATCAAAGGAGTGATAACCCCTAGCTTAAGAACCTGATCCGCAAACTGCATAAGCACAAAAGCATCTGATGTAATACGAGTCACCAAAGAGGATACCCCAATCTGCTCATACTCGTGGTGGGAATACTCCTGAAGCTTAGCATAAATGTCATTACGCATGACTTGCACCATAGTAGTGGTCAACTTACCAACTGCATAGGACAGAAGTATACGACCAACAATCCCAGTCAAAACTACACCAAACATGACCCAAGCATAAGCGTAAAGCTTATCAACATCACCACGGTTTATTCCCTCATCAATCATTCTGGCAAGAACCGTCGGCAAACCCAAGTTAGCAATAACAAATAAAATGGCCGCCGTGAAATTCATTGCTAGCCACTTAGGATAACGTCTGAGATAAGACCAAATATAAGCCATAAATTTCTCCTTTTCTTTTTAGCATTTACCATGCCTTTAGGATTTTTATAGTTATTTACAACCACTAAAGCCATAAAAGACACAGAAAAAGGGCGTGACAAGCACGCACATCACCTACATTCTAACAAATGAAAATATTAAAAGCAATAGAAAAAACCAGAGCTTATGCCCTGGTTTTCTTTATTAAGCGACTTGAGTCGTTACCTTATTATTTAAGAGTAACTGAAGCTCCAGCTTCTTCAAGTTTAGCTTTGATTTCTTCAGCTTCAGCTGCAGCAACACCTTCTTTAATAACTGATGGTGCACCGTCAACGATAGCTTTAGCTTCTTTAAGACCTTCGCCTGTGATTTCACGTACAACTTTGATAACGCCAACTTTCTTGTCGCCTGCAGATGTCAATTCAACGTCGAATGAATCTTTAGCAGCACCAGCGTCAGCAGCACCAGCTGCAGCAGCAGCTACAGGAGCAGCAGCAGTTACGCCAAATTCTTCTTCGATAGCTTTTACAAGGTCGTTCAATTCAAGGATTGAAGCTTCTTTAATTTCAGCAATAATGTTTTCAATGTTCAATGCCATTGTGATTTCCTCCAAATGTGTTTTTAATATAATTTTTTAAACGTAGCTTAGGCTACGAGTTGTGAAGATGGGCTTACGCAGCACCGTCTTCTTTGCTTTCTGCAACCGCTTTGACAGCGTATGCAACGTTGCGCACTGGCGCTTGAAGTACAGAAAGGAGCATAGAAAGCATACCTTCTTTGTTTGGAAGTGATGCAAGAGCGTTGATTTCTTCGACTGAAGTGAACGCGCCGTCAACAACACCACCTTTGATTTCAAGAGCTTCTGCGTCTTTAGCAAATTCGCTAATAACTTTCGCTGGTGCGATAACATCTTCGTTTGAGAATGCTACTGCAGATGGACCAACGAAGAGTCCTTTAAGGTCTTCAAGACCTGCTTCTTCAGCTGCACGAGTCAAGATTGAGTTTTTGATAACTTTAAATTCAACGCCTGATTCACGAAGATTACGACGAAGAACTGTATCTTGGTCAACTGTAAGTCCACGAGAGTCAACAACAACGATAGATGCTGCAGCTTTCATTTTCTCAGCGACAATCGCAACCTGTTCAGCTTTCTTAGCAATAATAGCTTCACTCATTAGTAGTTTTACCTCCGTTTTTATTTTTGGGCTAGGCACAAAAAAATCGTACCTAAACCTAGACACGAAAGTACAATACGTTACAAAAAAATAGTTACGTTTTGTGCCTCGGTTGGATGTTTATGAGTTTAACTCCCCAACTGTCTTAGGTCAGTTTTTTCAAACCTCATTTATAATATCATGACCTAAATCAGACGTCAAGAAAAAAATGCAAATTTTTTTTATTTTTTTCGCTATCTTTTTTGAAAAGCATAAAACCTCTCAAAATCCAAAGATTTCAAGAGGTCATGTTTAATCATATCTAAGTGCTTCGATAGGATCAAGTTTCGAAGCTTTATTAGCTGGTAGGAGACCAAAGATAATCCCCACGGCTGCTGAGAAAGCAATGCTTCCCATGGCTACGCCAAGAGAGACCGTCGCTTTAAGCTCCATGGCATTCCCAATTGGTCCAACGACTAGGGCCGCAAAGCCTAGCCCGATCAAACCTCCCAGGATGGTCAAAACCATGGACTCAATAAGAAACTGAGTCAAGATTTTACGACGTGTGGCACCTAAAGCCTTACGAAGACCAATCTCTCGTGTCCGCTCAGTTACCGAAACCAACATGATGTTCATAACACCGATTCCGCCAACTAAGAGTGAAATGCCAGCAATAGCTCCGACAACGGTGGTAATGGTTCCAAAAATCGTATTCACCTGATCTAGGGCCGAACTCATATCTGCTGCCTTATATTCTCCATTGTCATCTTGGGCTAACTGGGTCAAGCGTTTGGCAGCATCCTTAGCAACGCTACTACTATTTTTCACATCGGTCACATGGAAAAAAATCTGGCCAATAGCATCAGTGTTATTTTCAGCTGCTAACTGGGTATTGGCCACAAGAGCTGTTCCAATTTCACCATAGGCACCGATTGCTGTGTCTTTATTCTTATAAACACCAATCACACGATAATCATTGTTTCCAATAGTAACCACTTGGTTAAGGGCATCCTCATTCGTTTCAAATAGTTTCTTAGCCACCATCTGATCAATGACAATGACGCGTGAAAAGTTTTTATAATCATTGTCTTGCAAGGAACGTCCTGTCAACATCTCTAACTTTTTAGCTTTAAAGTAGCCCTGACTGGCACCTGTGATATTAACATTCTTCACAGTCTTTTTTTGGAGGGAGATAGAAGAAGTTAGGCTGTTAGTCACAAAATAACTATCGATACCAGGCGTCTGCTTTGCTACTTGCTCTAGCCAAACTTCTTTAACCGGTTTGGTCGGTTGTGACAAGTCTGCATAAGCAGGATCTAGCTTCTCACCCTTGGCTTCATAGTAGACTTGGACTGTATCCTTGTCACCGGTCACACTATCGGTAACACTCTGACGCATCCCATTTCCTAGGCCCATAATGAGTACAACAGCAGCAACACCAATGATAATCCCCAACATGGTCAGGAAGGAACGCATCTTGTGTGAACGAATAGAACTAAGAGCAAATTTCCAATTTTCCATTCTTACCTCCTAGTCTATCCGAACGCTATCCGTCGTATCCTGGGTGATTTCCCCATCACGGATAACAATCTTACGTCGAGCATAGTCCGCAATCTCAGGTTCATGGGTAACCATAACAATGGTCTTCCCTTCTCGGTTTAGCTGGGTTAAGAGATCCATAATCTGGGTTCCTGTCTTAGTATCAAGTGCACCCGTAGGTTCATCCGCCAAAATGATTGCTGGATCGTTAGACAGTGCACGCGCAATAGCAACCCTCTGCTTCTGTCCACCAGAGAGCTCTGATGGTAGGTGATGGCTACGGTCTGACAAGCCGACTTTTTTCAAGAATTGCTCTGCCCTTTGCTTACGTTCACGTGGAGATTTCCCTGCATAAATCAAGGGAAGCTCTACGTTCTTTTGGGCACTTAACTTTGGCAAGAGAAAAAACTGTTGAAAGATAAAGCCAATCTGGTCATTTCTTACCTTGGCCAAACGATTTTCAGAGAGATCAGCCACATCCTCGCCCTCGAGTTGATAGGAACCTGTAGTTGGTTGATCAAGAAGGCCAATAATATTCATGAGGGTTGATTTCCCTGATCCAGAAGGGCCCATGATTGCCACGAAGTCACCTTCATCAACTGATAAGTCAATCCCCTTAAGGACCTGCAAGGACTCCTGACCATTTTTGAAAGACTTGGTGATCCCCTTTAAAACCATAAGAGCTGGCTTAGTCACTAGACTTCACCTCTTCTCCACTAGTCTCTTTTGATTTTTTGCTATCGGCATCCGTCACATCCTTTAGGGTCTCACCATCCTTGAAGGATTTTTCGGCCTTGGTGATAACCTTTTGGCCTTCTTTTAGTCCTGAGGCAATTTCTTGCTGCTTAGCATCTGCATTACCAAGTTTGACCTTGACTTGCTTGATTTTTTGACTCTCGTCATCGTAAACCCAAACGTAGTTGTCAGAGCCTTTCTTGGTCACAGCAGTTACTGGAACTAGTAAAGCATCATCACCTTTGGTCACTTCAAGGGATACATTGAAACCTTGCTTGAGCTTGCCTATAGGACTGGTCAATTGAACCTTGTATTCATACTGGGAACCTGTCTGTCCTGAATTGCTAGATGTACCTGCTGACTGACTGGCATTTTGCTTAGGATAATTGGAAACGTAGCTGACTTTCCCCGTCCAAGTTTGATCTGGGTATACTTTGGAAGTAATTTTGACCTTTTGACCTACTGAAATATTTGGAATGTCATATTCTGTTAAGGTCCCTTGAATCTCAAATTGGCCTTCACTGGTCACATGTACTAGGGTCTGGCTCTCTTTTGAAGCAGGGTCCACAGAGTCCGCAACCTCTACGACTGTTCCATTAGCATCTGAAACAATGACTGTTTGGTTTAGGACGTCTTGTGCCTTTTCTAGCTCTGATGCTGCGTTGGCAACGGCATCATTATAATCTTGCAAGGTTTGGTAATTACTTGCCTCGGTTTGCTGACGCTGTTGAGGGCTAACGGTAGTCGTCGAATCATCCTCATCCGAATCACTACTTGTTTGTGCCGAAGCCACAGGAGCTGTCCCATACTGTTGGAAATAATTACGGTCACGAACTGCCTTATTATAGGCACGACTAGCCGTATCATAGGCTGCTTGGGCAGAGGTACTGTCGTATTGGACCAGTTGCTGACCAACGCTAACTTCCTCACCAACAGAGACTGTCACAGTGGCATTGCGTCCAATGGTATTGTCAAAATAAACGTACTGTTCTGACTGAGCCTTCACCATGCCAGTCAGAAGGGTGGACGAGGCCAACTGCCCCTTGGTTACCTTACTTGCTGTAGGGGACTCGGAAGCCTTATCATCTTTGCCACTACCTGCAAAAAGGTTAAATCCTAGGACCAAAAGGACAAGGAAGCCAATTCCTCCAATGATCCAAACTCTTTTCTTATTTTTAAATAACTTTGGACTGATTTTCTTTCGCATACGTCTCTCTTTTCTTTTGTATCATATAAATAAAACAATTGTAATACTTTTAACTTTCTGTGTCAATGGCCTTCGCTTAAATCCATGACACCATAGTGCAGCTTTTGATTGGGACGAACCTGGCGTTCGAACCCTAGTTCCTCAAAAACGGTATCTCGAAAATGCGCCTTGATGATAATTTTTTCTCGTGCGACACGCTTAGCCTCATTTAACCATTCTTCTGTCAGACGACTGCCATTAGCTAGAGGTTTGATAGCTTGTAGATTTTCCGATTCCTTGATAGTCTCTGAAAACATAGGATCGGCATAGACGATATCAAAAGAGTGGTCAGCCTGAGACTTCAAAAAGGATAAGCTATCGCTCTTAATAGTCTTAATAGACCGCATCGCTTTTTCAAGTTGCTTGTCATCTGTCTGATAAGTGGCCAGACCACGAGAAACCACCTGAAAAATCACTTCTTGACTCTCAAGGGCAGTCACCTTATTTCCCGCTGCCGCCATAACTAGACTATCGGAAGCCAGACCCATGGTCGTGTCCAGAATAGACTTGCTAGACGAACCCAAAAGATTGACTAGAGCATCATGTGGCGCCTTAATCCTAAGAACTGCTGTATCTGGATGAAAGGACAGCTCACTGCCATCCGCATTGACAAAAGACAGTCTATCCTTATATAGAAGATAAAAAGCTCCAAATCGCTCTAAACATTTTGCCAAGGATAACTTGCGACGAGGCTGGTAGTCAACTCCTAACTCGTGAGCTAGTTTTTGGGCACGTGCAATCAAGGCCTCATTTTCACGTAAAGATGTGGTAATAATCATGTTTCTAGTATAGCAGAATCTTAGGAAACAAAACCATAGTCTTAGCTTTCATTTTAATTTGTTAGCTTACATTTGTGTAAGAAAGAAGTCCCAGCAAGGCTGAGACTCAGAACATAATTAAACTATTTTTAAATATGAAATAGATTTTGCGAACCTAGTAAGCTTATACCGAGACTTTTCGCAGTGATAAAAACGTCTGAAACGATTAGTTTCAGGCGTTCGGAAGTTTTGAGACTTTCGGCTCAAAACTTAGTCATGGAACTTCGCAGAAGGTCGCTGACGTCCGTCATCACTTAAGAAAAGTC
>ENA-OPWR01002939-OPWR01002939.1-human-gut-metagenome-genome-assembly--contig:-NODE-2939-length-11038-cov-2.030593_pt1 | contig 11038 bp, 7 predicted proteins | sample MGYA00241507_ERZ502006 | MGnify/ENA primary metagenome ERZ502006 (study PRJEB25962, sample SAMEA2043041) | human gut metagenome | biome: human gut; feature: human-associated habitat; material: faeces... | reverse complement strand
TGTTTTGATAGTTCAAATACAAGGACTTGTCCATATTGTGGTCATGAGCCTGAATTAACTGAGCGAGAGCTTGAAAATATCAAAGAAATCTTGCTTTTTTATAATACATAAATATCTTGAATAATAAATCTGCATCTACTTTATTTTATATTTTGTTTTTCAATATTTTTATCATAATTACTTTCTAGTATACAATCAAATAAATTAAACCACTTTACTTGAACACAATATCTATCTTTTTCATGTTTAGGATTATTATTTAAGTTTTTTGCTTTTGCTTGGCAAAATAAATCACTAAAATGTACACCATTATGATAATCCTCAGAATGTTTTAAAAGTATTTTTAAAACATCTCCGCTTGAAATAAATAAAAAATCATTAACTACCCCATAGATAATACCATCGATAGCCTCATCCAAATTATTCCCTTGAAGTATAAACCTATATATACATTTTTTAAAAAGTTTTCTATTACTAAAATATTTATTTATATCTTCGATGTCTTGTAAATGAGTTTCCTTATATTCCATAGAACTCATTCTAACTTTTCCTTTACCATTTGTTGTACCATCAGAATAATGATATCTTAAGTATTTATAAATAATATCTTTTGGAACTTTTCAATTCCAGTATCTATAAATTTTTTTCAAAACTCTCTTGATTTTAAGTAGCCACCACTTGGTTGTATAATTTGTTTTATTCTTTGTGTCACTGAAGCCATATTAGATACCTCCGTTTAAATATTTTATATCAGTATTATTTAATATTTGCATTTGTGAAATAGCAATTTGATTTAATCTTTTAAGCCTTTCTGGCTGCTTAAGACCATCGTTTATAAATACTGAATTTAAATTTTCTAAATTTGCTAAACAAATTAATTCATTTATAGTAGCATAATCTCTAATATTGCCGTCTAAATTTTGATTCTTATTTCTCCATTGTTTTGCAGTCATACCAAATAAAGCCATATTTAAGACATCTGCTTCTTCAGCATAGATATAATTTATTTGTTCTTTAGTTAATTTACTTGGTATTAAATTTTGTTTTATTGCATCGGTATGTATTCTATAATTAATTTTAGATAATTCTCTTTTAGCATTCCAACCAAGTTGTTTTTGTTCTTCTGCTTTTAATCTTTCAAATTCTTTAATTAAAAGTAATTTAAATTTTGGACTAATCCACATACCAAATTCAAAAGCAATATCTTTATGAGCATATGTACCACCATATCTTCCTGCTTTAGACATTATGCCAATTGCATTTGTTTTTTCTACCCATTCTTTAACACTGATTTTATAACTATTTAAACCTGCTTGACTTTTAATTATGGCGAATTCGCCATAATTAAAATTAGGATTGTGAATTTCTTCCCAAATACCTAAAAATTCAATAGTGTTTCTATTCCTTAACCAATCTGATACGAAGAAATCACCATCTTTAGATTTAAGCATATCAGTAATTGATATATAATCTTCATCTTCTATTCTAAAATAAGATATTTTTTGATCTAAAACTGTTAGTTCTGACATTTTATCACCTCCATTTAACCGTTATATTCACTTGTTTCTTTTGCATAATCCTTTGGTTGTAAATATTATAATATAAATATGAGAAAATTGATATACTCCCATTGAAATTTAATAAAGATTCATATATAATATTTTTAGAAAGAGAACAAAGTTCGTAACTTGTATGTGATTCGCTCCAGATTGATAGGAAACTCGGAAATTAACTTCTGAGAGTAATAAATGCTAACTAGAAATAGTTAGTTTTTTTGTTATGTAAAGGAGTTGATTATATGTTAAATATAGAAACAAAAGAATTAAAAATAAGTGATAAATTAAAAAGAAAAATTGAGATGATTGGAAGATTTACTAATACTACTCCAATTATAAATAATGGTTCAATTAAAAATATAACAGGTACAAATGTTGCTTATGTTATGCCACATATTATAGTTATTAAGAATAATAAATACCTAATGTTTGATGAATGTGATAATGTTTATGTAAATACATTTAAAAACAAAATAGTATTTAAAGATTTAGAAGATTATATAAATAGTCATTAAAAATCTTTTTAAATGTTAGACTTCGTAAAATTAACTTTAAAATGTCAAACAAGTGAGAGGTGTCTTTTAAAATATCTATATTTTAGACTACACTTTTCAAGCTTAAAGTGCCAAACATATGAGAAGCATATTTAAATTTTTTAAAATTTTACGGAGGTAAAAAATGAAAACGAAAGCAAAAAAGTTTTCCCATAAGCTGCTTGCGTTGTTTATGGCTGTTCTTATGGCTGCTTCTTGTTTAACATGTGCATTTTCAGCTCACGCTGCACCTGTTAGTTCAGAAAAGCAGTATACAGATGACGCGTTAGAATATAACGACCTTGCTTGGAATATTCTTTCTGACGAACAAGCCGCAACAGCATTGCTTGACTATGCGGACCTTATGCTTCCTACAGTTGCTCCAACAGTTTACAACCTTCTTGCAAATCTCCCATCCAGCGTTACAGCTTATATGACATGGGATGCCGCTCAAAAGCATCTTAATATCAACGCGTTTGGTATTATTAAATATACCTTAACAGTTAAGCTTGACAGCGTTGATGATGTAATGCTTACACTTGAGAGTGTTGCAGGTCTTCTTTCTAAGTATGGTAGTTATGTTGGTGACGCAGGTAACATTCAGCTTAAATCATTAGCTTCAAGTGATGCCAGCAAGAATTTCTGGCATGTTACAAGAGAAAACTATTCATCAACTGAGATTGTTAAGAGAGCTCTTGCTCTTCTTCAAATCAACTCAGCTGACTATGCCGGTAAGGATGTACTCGGTCAGGTATTAAGAGGTGATTTCAACCTCGGTGTTCTTAAGAGTGCGGTTAATATCTACAAGCTTCTTGCAGGTCCATTAGGCTTCAGTGATGAAAGTTATGCTAAAAACCTTGTTTATAACATTGTTCAGCAGCTTATTTTCAACTATACTAAATGGTATACACAGGATGAAATCAATGATTTCAAGAGTGGCAAAACTCAATGGGTATATGATGACCAGCTTTTCGATAAGCTCTCTACCGAGCTTCTTCAGAAGATAAGCGTTCTCGTTACATATAACCAAGAATATAATGAAAAGAACGAAGATGGCTCACTCAAACCTATCCAGGATACATCAGCTACTCGTTATCTTGAAATCAAGGCTGAAATGAATAAGTCAGGCTCGGATTATGCAGCAGCAGCTGCTAAACTCGGTTATGACCCTAACCTTGTATATTCAAGCGAATTTAAAGATGATGACGGCAATCCGCTTAATGTTCTTCTTTTTGCTTATGGACATCCGGATGCAAACGGTTATGCAACAGAGCAAACAACAAAGCTTACATTTAAGCCAACCGATTCTCTTTTCAAATTAGGTTATACAGCACTTGATCTTGCTTGGGATACAGTTCTCAAGGGTACAGTCAAGCTTCTCCATGTAAACACCCAGGGTGACAGAAATCTTGATAATGCATACTATTATTATTTCGACAAAAAGGGTGAATGGAATTCAAGCAATATTGCTGCTAACTATACCCAGGAAAAGATTAACCAATGGGCTGAAGCTAATTACGAAGCTTATGGCGATAAATCAGCAGATGACTTTATTGCAAAAGCTAAGGAACAGCTTTCATTTGACCGTGTAGCTGCTGAAACATCAACAGGCAAGTGGTCAGATATTGATGAAACAAAGCTCTTTGCTAAGTTAAGATACAGCCCTCTTGCTGACTACGGTTTCAATATGCAAACAGGTCCTATCAACCTTTACTTTGCACAAACCGGAACAAAGAATATTGACGAATTCTTTAAAAATGAATATTCAAATTACGGTTCAATGGTAGCAGGCTTTAACGATGCACTTGTTGCAGCAGTTAATGATTTGTTCCCACAAAGAGATAACATTATCGGCAATCGTCCGGAAATGGCAAAATCTCAAACAACAAAGGCAGACGGTGTTGAATCAATCAATGATGCAACAATCAGGAAAATCACTTCAACACTCGTTGGCAATGCACTTAAGATGGTTCAGTACACAGCAGATGCTACTGATGCTAACATCCTCAAGGCATTCTATGATGCTAACGGTACTGATGCTGTTCTTTCAGAAGCAAATCTTGAATCAGCAATGGTTCCTATGCTTGTTGCTTGTATCGGCCAGGTTAACCTTGGTGCAGGCAAACTTCAAGATATTATCCACCCAGCAGAATGGGATGGTTGTAAGGATGCAGAAGCAGTTGCTTATGTATGCCTTAAAGAATACTTATCATACGTACTTCCTAATAAGGATTATTCATCACTTGTAAATGTAGCCAAGGACGGTACAATCAACGCAACACTTGAAGGTACAATTCTTCCTATGGCTCGTGATGCAGTTGCATATGTACTTGAAGGATATGTTCCTGTAACATACAAAGGCAAAACTTGGAAGACAGAAAACGAAGATGTTAATTCAAGTGCTACAATTTTTGACCTCTTGAATTCAGTAATTCTTTACTACGGTGGAGATTACTCAATGAAGAAGGCAACTAACTCAGGTGAAAGAGCAATGGGTGTTGCAGCTCTTCTCGGTATTTGCGATGAAAACGGTAACAGTGCTCTTACAAATAACCTTTGGGAAAATATTGATAAAATTGCTAACAAGTTCCTCCCTATTCTTGGTACACTCCAAGGCAAGGAATACGGTAAGTTCGATTCACATGACCTTATCTGGAACGATGTAGTTCTTTCAGTTCTTAATATTGCAGATAAGAAAGACAGCGGTTTCTGTGGCGTATCTAATTTCGTTTACAAACTTATCACAATCGTATCTGCTGAACCGATTCAGTCAAAAGGTTTTGTAAATACTGTTTATGATTTGCTTGCTGACCTTATCAACGGTCTCCTCGGTAAGCGTTATTCTAAACAGCCGCAGGATTTCACAACCGTAGTTCCTAAGTCAAACGGTGACAACAAGCCATTTGATGATTTACTTCAGGTTAAAACTATTGCAGGTACCGGCGGTACTGACCTCGGTGCAATCCAAAAGGCTATTTGCAACTTTGTTGAATTCACCGGTTATGGTGCAGACAGCACCAAGGGTGATGCTGGCAAGTATGGCGATTCAGTAATGAGGGGTATTTTCTTTGCTCTTTCAGCAGTTAACTCTTTCGTTCCTGAAGCTATCACTCCAATCGGAACTCAGCAGCTTAAGACTGCTTCAGCAAGCTTTGCTACACCTTCTATGAAGACAACAGCAGGCGGCGATTGCAGCGATACAGTTTCATTTACAAATAACTGCACAGGTCTTAACCGTGCATATATCTCTAATGGACAGCTTGTTCAACTTTCTCGTTACTATTACAAGCTTAAGTCAGCAACTTATATTGACAGTAACAACGCAAAAACTGATATTACATCTCAACTTAAATCAGGTCTTATTGCTCCTAACGAAACAATAGTAACACCTAAACTTCCTATTACTTTCGACTCAGCAGCAGGAGAATCAAATGTAGTTGAAGTTCAGTTTGTATACGACATCGTACTTAAAGATGGCACAGTTGTTGCAGCTGATAACAATGTTTCAGCTTATAAGTATATGACAACCGCAACAGGTTGGAAAGAAGCTATGTATAATAGTAACAAGCAGTTCCAGCATGATACAAATAAAGCTGATCAAACAGTTGGTGTTGAGGGTGCTTATGTAAAATCAACATCTACATTTAGTAAGGATAATACTCTTCTTGCTAACTATCCTGAATACATGGTACTTGATTCATCAAACCTTGCTGATATTTCTACATATTCAGTTAGATATAGAAGTAACAGAAATAAGATTTTGACCGGTTCAAAAGCAGTTGACGGTATCTACTTCTATGATGAAGATTCAAATTATCAGTCAAACACACTTGATGCAAATAATGTTGTAACAAAGTATGATAAAAATGCTGCTTATACAACAGTAAACATCACAAGTGAAAACGCTATCCCTGCTTGGGATAAGACAAACGGTAACCTTCTTAAGTATAATATGTATGACTACCGTGTTGAAACTACTCCTGGTTCAGGTGAATTCGGTGAATGGAACCGTAACGAGGTAACAGAAGCAACAGCAGGTAACAGCGATAAAATTACTTATTATAAGGGTTACACAAGCGATGAAATTGATGCAGTTAAAGCTCAAACTAACCCTGATGGTACCACAGCTGCAAATATTAAGGCTATTCAGACAAGAACTCATGTAGTTTACACTCTTTCTGAAGCTATTGCTAAGAATATTATCGCAGGTTACCATGTTGGTGACGGTGATATTTACGAATCAGTTTATTTGCAGAACAATGGCGGTCAGATTAACTACGATAACCTCTTCAACATTGTTTCAATGGGTAACACCAAAGTTCCTGGCTTCTACATTGAAAGTGAGAAGAAGCAGATTCCAAATGCATCTGCTCTTGAAGTTCAACCGTTCCGTTATGATGGTGAAACCAACATTCAAGGCGGCGAATATCCGGTTGATATGTGTATCTACAATGGTTCTAAGTCAGCTTATGCTCACTTTACTATCCTTGTAGGTGATACCAGCCAGCTCAGTGGTATGAATACTGCTTATGATAATTTGGCATCACTTGTATCACAGTATAAGCCTTCAGACTTTACTAACTCAACTATTTTCGAGCAAGCTAAGCAGGCTCTTCTTAATGTACTTTCTATTAAGTCATCTGCTATGACAGTTGCTTTTGCACAGAGCATTAACAATAAGACTCATCTCACAGCAACAACTAAAGAAGTTACATCAAAGTTTGGCGATTTAGCTTATGTTCCTTATACAAAATCTGCTCCAACAGTAACATCTAAAGGAAAAGAATATACAATTCCAAAGGATGTTTTGGCTAACGCTTATGTTGGTGGCGAAGCTCTTGCTGACGGTTCAGGTAAAGTCGGCGGTGTTGCAGGCGTTTACTACTTCGATGCTGCAGGTACAATGCCAATCTATTCACCATTAGCTCTTTCTGATGATAATGGAAAGGTTCGTACAACAGACCAAGCCGGAATCAAAGTAATTAAGAATGCAGATGGTAAATACTATCTTGCTAACTCAGTTGTTTATGAAACAACTTGGGATAATGCTATTACCACAAATGGTAATCCTTGCCAGATGCCTACTAAAACTCAGGCAACTGACGCACAGGGTAATCTCCTTTACAACCAGGTTCAGTATGTATACCGTGATGCCGATGGCAAGAAGGTTAACTCAAATGAAGATTGGTCATGTAAGTTCCCTGTAACAGATTATACTATCGTTCCTAACGAAGTTAAGTCTGACGGTTCAATCGTTGATAACCGTGGTGCTGTTGCAAAGGCTGTTGATAGAATCAACTATGTAACAAGCATTATGAATGACACACTTAAGCCGGCTGCAGATAATGCATTCAAAAACATTTCTGTTGCAAGAACCGGTCTTAATGACACAAACTTTAACATCTTAACATTCTCTAAGATGACTGACATTGCCAGAAACATTGAAAAGAACTTTACTGTTGATCTTGAATATCATTATGATAAAGTTGTTTTAGGTGCAGATGGCAACCCGGTAATTGATGAAGCTACCGGAGAGGCTAAAACTGAAGATGCAGTTAAGAAGGAATTAGGCGTTTCTCCTGCAAGTGCAGCATCAACTGTACAAAACTGCATTGACAACGGAAAGTCTTATACTTATGTAACTCATTCATCACTTTCATCAGCAGCAGTAGCTGAATATACCAGACTCTTCAATATCTTCGCAAGCGCAGCTGTTGAGCGTGGTTACCAGGGTGCACAGCTTGAAAAAGAAATCAAGTGTGCATCAGGCAACATCTATTCAACTCTTACTGCTACTAAGGCTGTTTATGCTGAAGATGGTAAGACTGTAACAACTGAAGCTTCAGTTTCAAAGACAACAGGCGCAAACGCTCCTCGCTTTGGTAAGTGGGATGCTGAAGGTAAGCTTGTAAACGATGGTTCTTACACTGCAGAATCATGGACCAGATATGTCAGAGCTCTTGCAGCAGCAGTTGCTCTTGCACAGTATGGTAACGGCGATTATGCTCATAAGGATCCAGCTAACTTTGTTCTTTCTGATAAGAAGGGCTACGATGCTTCACTTACAAATATCTACACTGTTGATACAGAACTTCAGGCTGCAGAGATTGCTCTTGCTCCTGCTGAAACTACAAACAGCACTGTAACAGTTAATGCTGTTGAAGGTGCTACTGTAACAATCAATGGCGTTGATTACTCAGCTCCTGTTTCAGTAGAAACCGGCTCAACAATCACAATTGATGTTAAGGCAGCTGAAGGTTACCAAGTTGTTAATGAACTTACAATCAACGGTGAAAAGGTAACAGTTAATGCATTCCCTTATGAATATAAGGTTGACGGCGATGTAACAATCGCTCCTTCAGTTAAGCAGGCAGCAGCTGATACAATCACTGTAAGCGGTAAGGTTCTTATTGCAACAAATGTTGACGGTACTGAATCATCAAAGGGTATTGGCGGCATTGATGTAGTTGCTAATGGCGAAGTAGTTGCTACTTCAGCAAGTGACGGTTCATTTACTGCTACTGTTCCTGTTGGTACAACATCACTTACCGTTCAGAGAAAGAATGTAACTATTAACAGAACTGTAACACTCACCGGTACAAAAGATATTTCAAATGCAGAAATTCCTGTATGTATCTGTGATTACAACGGTGATAAAACAGTTGACTCTCTTGATACACTTACATTCCTCACCGCATTGAATGGTGAATACGATTTATATTGCGATTTCAATGGCGATAATTCAGTTGATGCTCTTGATACGCTTACTTTTGTAATATTCTACGGTAATGCAGTTAAGTATGCTCCACGTGCTCTCGACTAATTAAATTAAATCATATCAGGGGTAGCAATACCCCTGATATGTAACCGTTTATTATAATGGTTACTTTATTTACAAATTTGATATGATCGGGTAATCCCCGTTTATATACCGGCCCTGTTTTTAGGGTTGGGAGGTTAAAGGCGATTGCGTTTAGTCACTGTTTATCCCTGATATTACAATATCATTTCTTCAAAGCTTGCTTTTACGCTTTTGCGTTTTTATAACCGAGGTTTGATTTGGTGTTGTATGCGATCTCGTCTCTCCCTAAATTTTATTTACTTGGCAAGGAGGTAACACCTATGCAAAATGCATTTGTTAAAAAGAGAATAGGTGCTGTAATTGGTACACTTACTTTCTTGGTGCTTATTGCACTTTTCGTGTGCCTTCCTAATACTTCATACGGTGCAACTATTGGCAGTGAAAAGCCAAATATTTATTGCACTTATACAGACTCTGACGGAAAACAATATGACGGTGATGAATTGCCTGCCGGTACTTACGATGTAAACTTCTATTTAGAAGGTGTTTCCGAGTTATCGGTTGTGCAGGTAACTGCAAAGTACAGTGCAGATGCTACTGTTGACACAGCGGCAAAGCCACTTCTTTCTGATAATATCGCCGGCATTTCGTCAATGGGAACTATTACACAAAATTCAAATTTGGTGTTTGGCTTTGTTTCTGATTCTGACTCTTGTTCAGCAATCAATAGTGATGGCACATTGCTTGCAACTTTTTCAGTTGCTTTTGCTATAAATGGAATATCTGCAAAATTTCTTGAAAGCTTAATCCTTGTAGATAATACAACATCATTTTCTTTTCCTGGTTCACAATACCAATTCATTATTCATTTCCTCCTTCCTCTTTTGTTTCATTTTTAGATTCATTCTTTTCTTCTACTTTCTTATCTTCGCTTTTGCTTTTTGTTTTTTCTTTTGGATTTTCTTTTAATTTTTTTATTTCATCTCTAACTTTTGCAGCCTCTTCATAGTTTTCTTCTTTTATATATTCTTTAATTTTTCTTTCTAGTTCTGCAATTTTGTCTTCATTATTAGAAACTTTTTCAGTCTTTATTTTTTCTATTGTTGTATCTTGGTTGCTATTTCCTAAATATACACTACCACCTTGAATTCTATTTAATATTGGTTTTAGTTTTTTTTCAAAAGTTTTATAGCAATTCGCACAACCTATCTTTCCAGTATTTAAAAATTCATCAAATGTAGTTTTGCAGTTCTCACATATTAATTGTTTTTCTCTATTTAATAATGGCATATCGTAATCACTAAATATATCACCTAAAAATCCTGATAAATCTATTGGCATATAAAAGTCATCAATACCAAAATCCTTTCCACATTTAGAACATAAATGTAATTCTTGTTTGTTTCCATTTATAACTTGAATGTATTGAACTGTTGCTTTTCTTTTTCCACAACGATCACATAACATATATATCATCTCCTAATCTTTATTCTATATTTTACCTTTTATACTCTTATAATATACTCCCAAAATAAAAAACATTCAAATTCAAAATTCGAATGTTTTCGCTATTTTTACATTATTTTTGATTGTTTTTAGCAGTCTTTTCTCTTGATTGCTAACTTTTTTAAAAATTTAAACTTTTTTCTGTTTTTTGTTTCATCAAATTGTATTTCTTTAAAAATACTCTTCCTCTATTTACTGTTATCATATCAAAAATAAGGCTATATTCATCATTTTCTACAATGTAATTTACCTTAGCTTTTAATTTTTTATCTTGATAATTCATTATCTTTACATCATCTATAAATTGGTTTCTTAATGGTTCTATTCTTCTGTCATTTTGAAATTTTTCTTTCATTTTATTTGTATATCTATTGCTGTCTTGATCTTCCATTAATCTATCTGCTATTTTTTCAATTTCTACTTTTAAATCTTCTATACTTTTATTTGGATAATCTTTTTTATAGTTTTCTATACTATTTTTTTCAAAAAATCCATTATTAACATTATATTTTCCAGTATTATATTGGTGTAAAATAAATCCAAATATTGAAAAAACGCTAATAATAAAAATTATAATAAATAATAAATTCATAATTTTTCCTCTTCTGTTTTATCTAGAATTGCGACTACCATTTAATTTT
>ENA-OPWR01002936-OPWR01002936.1-human-gut-metagenome-genome-assembly--contig:-NODE-2936-length-11052-cov-2.410930_pt1 | contig 11052 bp, 10 predicted proteins | sample MGYA00241507_ERZ502006 | MGnify/ENA primary metagenome ERZ502006 (study PRJEB25962, sample SAMEA2043041) | human gut metagenome | biome: human gut; feature: human-associated habitat; material: faeces... | reverse complement strand
TTCCCTGGTCTGTAATCCGATTTAAATCAACTCTTCCGGATATTCCCGGACAAAATCCATTAGACGTAAATTGCTGAAGGTCTGCTCCCTTATGAACATCGTAGCGAGGATTATATTTTCCATTATTTAATCCATAACGAGCTTCCCACCACGCACAATTCCTTGGTCGTCTGTAAATTACTTGTTTATACATTTCGTACTCTGAGTACATCGTATAAAGCATCATTTTATGTCGTTGTCTCTTTAAAAAATCGAGAGATTTTTCTATATCTGCTTCTGCATTGCCTGATTCCACATCAAGCACATACCCTACAAAATGTTTTTCTATTCGTTCTCTACAGACCTCGACTAAAAATCTGGTTTGGTCAACTTCTTTTCCTCGGTTTAGAAATGCATACAACCAATATGGAATTCCTCTTTTTTCACATTCTTTTATATTAGTGTATAATGTTTTATCGATATAGGAAATCCCCTGTGTCGCTTTCATAATAAGAAAGGGACAGCTTCTTTTAACAGTATCCCAGTTTCGTACTGGGTGATAATGACTGATATCTGGATAATATTTACTCATAACATGTTCCAAAACACTTTGCCAAACCTGTTTTATTTATTAATATGCAAATCAGTGCATTTTGATTTTAAAATTTAAAAACAGAATCCTTTTATCTATGCGATCATTCCTCTGATGCTTCCCCTCATCTTTCGAACAAAGGAAAGGATTAATCCGGCTGCCGCAAAAGTAAGTATCGTTTTACTTCCTGTAAAAGCATCTAAGATCCATCTTCCACCCTCACCTTCTATACCGTTATATCCAAGAGAAAGAAAGCCATCAATAAATGGGGCAAGTATCGTAATAATTAGAAATAATCCGAAGGCAAAAATGCCTCTTCCGGTGTCAATATTTCTAAGAACACCCATATCCATTACTTTTTTAGAACCTAAAATCCATAAGGCTTCTATAATTCCAAAAAGAATGAAAAAGGCACTGCCTCCAACAAATATAATACTATTAATGTCTCTTGAGGAAGGAAGTTCCATAATTGCGCCTATGCTTGTATAATTGAAGACATTTCTAAAAATCTGCAGTACAATTCCAAGCATCAGAAGTGCACAGAGCCAATGAAGTCCTGTAAAAAGCAGATTTCCGGCTGTTTTTACACTCTTTCCTACAACAGTTCCGGCTGTAGAAGCCGCGCTTGATACAGCATCTCCACCAGCACTTAAAGCGGAGCGGCGCTTTCTTTTTGTCTGAGTGGTTCTTGTATTTCTTGAAGAACCTCCTCTTTTATTTTTAATTGTAACTTTTACATTCTTCTGCTGCTGATTCTCCTTTTGCGCATCTTCTTCATTATATACTTTATATTCTGCATCCATAGATTCATTATTACCTGCTACTTCTTTCGGAAGTGGAACTCCACAGTTATTGCAGAAGTTTCCCTCTGTCTGTGCGCCACAATTCTTACAAATCATTGTTCTTCACCTCATTTCAAATATCTTGTATCATCATATACTAATTTTGTAAAAAAGAAAAGGGGCAAAGTTTCCTGATTTTTACCGGGTTCATTTTATACACTACTACGTTTGATTTTCTTTATCTACTTGTCGTTATAATATCTCTCTTTGTGCAAATGGTTCCAAATTATTATTACATTCATTTATGCACGCTTATAAAGAATTGGAACATCATATCCAAACGTTCTTTTTCCATTTACTTCCATACTCTCGGCTACTTCCAAACCTGTCTCTGAAAAACGTTCCCACAATTTAAACTTCATAACCGGTGTAAACTGGCTTGTACTTCCACCTTCCCAAATACCATCATTTTCAACATATAATGCCGGTGTAAATTTTTCCGACTTCTTCAATTCACTATATTCTACCGGCAGCATGGAATCATACGTAAATGTATTTTTATCTGCTCCCGCCGGTATTTCATAAGATGAAAGTAAAATTCCTTCCTTTTCCTCTGTAAATAAAAAAATATGGGGAGATGCATGTTTCTTTCCATTTGTTTCATAATAGCTTTCTTCTACAAGAAACTTTCCCTGAAAATCCACTGGAAGATTTTTAATCTTGTCATTACAGACTGTATTAACATGCTCGGCATATGGATATATTTTTCCCGCTTTTTGCATCTCTTCAAACTGCTCTTTATTATTAAAATATCCTGTTATAAGCTTCATAAACATCTCAAGATTTGATCTCTTTTTTTTATTATTTAACATAATTCTGCCTCCATTTATTTATTACAATATATCACAGCCATCTGTATTTATACAGCCTTTTGGTGCATATTTTTCAAACAGCCAGTCTTCTAATGTATTTAAGTTTTCATCTGAATGTTCAACCTCTCGCGCATATCGCCAGGAGATTTCTTCCACATCTTTCATGAAAAGTTTTTTTCCATTCTCTAACCAACGAACGATTAAAAATTCCTGAATCCAGCGAGCGGAAAATAATGCCAGTTCCATTTTAGAACAAACCATATCGTCGTAAACAGCTCCGCAAAAATATGTATAAACAAAGAACATCAGCAATTGTTCGCCTATATTTTTCCACTCTTCTTTATGAATACTCAACAAACCATACATTTCGTGAAATTCATTACAAATGTGATGATAATTCTCTTTCGTTGTCTTATAAAGCCATTTATCAGCCCCATCAAGCACTTGATTCCATTCCGGACGCAGGCGTTCCAGATGCCGAAGAATCTGTAATTCTTCTTTTTGCCGTTCCCATTGATGAAGAGATGCGGCATTAACCCCCTTTCCTGCAAGGCATTTCAATACGAATTCCTGCAAATGACCTTCTTTCTGATAACGCTTACATTCTCGCAAAAGATTATCAATATCAAATTCTCGCTGTTCCTCCATACAGATTTGGTAACTTTCTGCCAGCTGTTCACAAACTTCCATACGGAGCGTCAATGAAATAGAACGATCTTGCAAAATAGAAAACAGAACATCTCTAGTATCTTCTAACTGGGAAAACATCATAAAATCAAACTCTTCAAAATCGTCTTCCTCATCTGTTTCTTCTTCTAGAAATCGAACAGGTTCTTTACAGGACAAAATGATTTTTGCTGCTTCTGGACAAGAAAGTGATAAGGATAATTCTCTAAGCCCTTCATATTCTTCCGTATGTCTTGGATAGGATTTACAGGTATCACAGAGCGCATCGGGTCCTAATGCTTTATAAAGATCACACAAACTTTCCTCATTTAAAAACGCACACCGACGGTTATTCTGATAAAAGCACTCCTTTTCCCAATCAATTGAATTACGCAGATGTCTTCCAAATTCGCCTGCCTCTTTTCCGTAACGTTCCAAAGATTCTTCATCGATCATAATCTGCCATCCTGCACAGCAGGTATCTGGGCAATCTCCTGCTGTGCAGATAAACTTGTCATAAAAATGTGGTTTTAAATATTTCATCTTTTTTCCTTTTCTTTTCAAAATCTTCATAAATAATTCGTTTTTTCTGTACAAATAGAACAGACTATATTATAGCGCAAAAAAACAAATTTTGAAATCCATATGATGTTTTATCTTGATGAATCCGAATCTATTAATAATCATTTTATCCAAAATAAAAAGGAACTATCTATTTTCTGATAGCCCCTTTTTATTATTATTCTTATTATTCTGTTGCCTGAATCGCATCATATCCAGTTTCTTTCGTACGAATCTTTTGAGCATGACGAATCTCATACGTAAATATCTTACCATCGCCAGGTTCTCCTGTATAGGCAGCTTTTTCAATCGCTTCAATTGTTTTTGCTTCCCATTCTTCTGAAGAAACAACGATTTCAAACTTAATTTTAGGCTGCATCTGCATATCAACCTGCATACCACGAACAATTTCTTTATATCCTCGCTGGATACCGCATCCCATTACCTGGGATACAGTAAGACCATTTACACCAATCGCATTTAAGGCGGCTTTTACATCTTCAAATTTATCTTCTCTGACATAAGCCTCAACTTTTATCATCATATTTCTATTCCTCCTGTTTTTCTGAAATTGCATACGAATAGTATTTATATTACTGGTCAAGACCGTTAAAGGATGGATAAGCACTCTCTCCATGTTCAGAAATGTCAAGACCAACCTGTTCTTCACGAACACTTACACGTAATGGAGTAAATATTCTGACAATTGCAACACAAATTAATGTACCGACAACAGCAACCGCAATCGTAAGTATAATTCCGATAATCTGTGCGGCAAATAAATGATAATCTCCATAAATCAGACCATCCCACTTTGCGACAGGATTAATGGAAGACTTAGTAAAAATACCAGTTGCAATACCACCCCAGATTCCGCCAATACCATGACATCCAAAAGCATCTAACGCATCATCTATCTTTAATTTTTTCTTAATAAATCCTACACCAAAGTAACAGATTGGACTGACTAACGCACCGATAATAAAGGATGCCCATATTGGAACAAATCCTGCTCCAGGTGTGATAGCAACAAGTCCTACAACTAATCCTGTTGAAGCACCAACTAATGTCGTTTTTTTGTTTTTTACTACATCAATAAACATCCAGGACAGAAGAGCTGCTGCTGCAGAAATAGACGAAGTCATAAATGCGTGCGCTGCCAGTCCGTCAGCTTTTAATGCACTGCCTGCATTAAAACCAAACCAGCCAAACCAAAGGAGCGTTGCTCCAAGGACAACAGAAGGGATATTGTGGATTCGATAAGTTGTATGTTCATAGCCTCGTCTTCTTCCGAGAATAATGGCAAGTACTAAGGCACTTACTCCTGAACTGATATGAACAACATCTCCGCCGGCAAAGTCAACCGAGCCGATTGCCGCAAGAAATCCTCCCTCGCCCCACACCATGTGTGCCATAGGATAGTAGACAATAACTGACCATATTGCTACAAAAAGAAATAATGCTTTAAATTTCATACGACCAACTAAGGAACCAGTGATCAAAGCCGGGGTAATCATAGCAAACATCATCTGAAATGCACAAAATACAAGATGAGGAATACTATCTGCATAAGGTCCTGCGCTCATTCCAACATTATTTAAACCAAACCAGCGGAAATCACCGATAATTCCTGCATGATTTCCTCCAAAAGCTAACGAATAACCAAAAAGTGTCCACATTACAACAGAAAGCCCCATAATAGCAATACATGCCATAATTGTGTTACAAACATTTTTTCTTCGAACTAAACCACCATAAAAGAATGCAAGCCCCGGTGTCATAAAAAAGACAAGCGCTGCACATATCATCATAAAAGCTGTATCTCCTGTATTCATAATTATTTATGTCCTTTCTTCTCTTTCTTTGATGATTCATCATTAATTAAAAAATATTCCGGAAAATAAAAAAGGCGCCTAAAGTATAATTATTATACTTCAGACACCCTTGTCATGATTCGAATATTATCATATATTTAATCTTTTTTCAAGAGAAAATAATTAAAAAGCTCATGTTTAGTTAATTTTATTAATAAATAGAAACTATTCACCTAATTTTTCAGACAATATTTTGGCAGCATCTTCAATGCAGCCAGGACAAGAACGAAGCACCTTGCCTGTATCCATTCCTTTTAATTCCCGGCAAATTGTAGAACCATTTTTCTTGCGGAAACTATCATTTAATTCTCTTACTTTTTTATAAGTATCTGCTTTAGAAACTGGCGCTTCCAAATCGCCACAACTATTCGCCATTCCCATAATAAGAGCCATTCCTGTCACCGCTCCACAAGTTCCGTAAGTATCACTGACACCAAGACCAAGACCTTCTGATACCTTGAATGCCGTTTCCTCATCTAGTCCTGCTTTGTCACAAAATGCACATACGATTGCCTGTGCACAATTATATCCTTTTTTATGATATTCTGCGGCTCTTTCTGCTCTGTTCATTTGTAAAATCCTCCCTTTATACCTCATTCATGTACTTTATATTAAAATCTTTCGTTGTTAGTTTAACACAATCTCATATATCCTGCATAGTGAAAAATATTCTCATAAAATATTAATTATACACCTAGCTCTTCGAGAAACGCCTCGCAGCCTTCAATGAGATCTTCGTAAGTTTCATCAAAATTACCCGTATACCATGGGTCTGCAATATCCCTTTTCTTCCCTGCAAATTCCAGTAAAAGATGCACTTTATGCTTAGGATCATGATTAATAATGCGTTTTACATTATTGATATTCCATTTATCCATGCATAACAGATAATCATAAACTTCATAATCCTGTTTCGTCAGCTGTCTTGCCTGCCTCTTTGTATGAGGAATTTCCATTGCATCAAGCTTTGCCCTCGCCCCCGGATGCATCGGATTTCCAATTTCTTCACGACTAGTAGCACAAGAAGAGATTTGGAAAGAATCTTCTAATCCTCTTTTTTTAACCATATCTTTTAAAATAAATTCACCCATCGGGGAGCGACATATATTTCCATGACAGACAAATAATACCTTTATCATAACTTTTATACCTCCTTATATCTTCTTAAAAACTCCCGAAACCCTTTATTTATAAACCTTTTCGGGAGTTCTCTTTTTTTGTTGTTTTCTTATAACCTCCCATAATATTTTATATTTTCTCGGTCATTTGGTACTCGATTGGTACTCAAATTGGTACAAAACCAATCAATTTGTACCATGTCTTATAGCTCATAAATTAGCCACTTTTGCAGTATTGTGGGACTTTTTTACTCTGATTTTCCGTTGCTCTTTTTGTTCTATTTGGGCGATTTCTCGCTTGGCATCTGCCAGACCTAAGTGCGTGTAGACATTTAAAGTCACTGAAATATCTGAGTGTCTCATGAGATATTGCAGGGTTTTCACACTTATGCCACTCCTAGCCATGTTAGAGCAGTAGGTATGACGGCAAACGTGTGGAGTAACCTTTGGCATTTGCAACTTGTACAGCCTATTATACTTCTGACAGACGTGTTGGAAATATTTTTCCCAATGAAGTGAAATCATAGGATTTTTATTTTTATCAAAATAAAGGAAGCCGCTATACCGTCAATTATCGGCTCAACTTTTAAGTGAGGACGATTATTAATAATTTTCCTGAAGCATTCTTCAACGTCTTTCTTTATCAGTAAGACTCTAACACCTGCTTTGGTCAGCCTCCAACTCGTAATCTTTTTTCGCTTCCTTTCTACGTATTCGCCGCAACATAACTTATAACATATAATAAGTATGCCACGACATAAAATTCAAGTCAAGACACATTTAAATAGCTTCTAACGTGTCAATATATTCCTCAAATAGTCGCCGCTTTATCTGTGGGCGGTTTCCGTTCCAAAGTAAAAATTTTGCCGTCCTATTATCGGCTACGAGGTTACGTAGTTTGTTTTCGCGATACTCGCGAAAAGACACATGTATCTTTTTATTTGATTATTTTCATTCCTTTCAGAGCAGTATTTAGCTTACTAAAAATCTTGATAACTATATTAAATATTTTGATGAAGCACTGCAATGGGGGAAGAAAAATGATATTAAATCAGATGAAACGGCTCAACGGATAAAAGAAAATAATGTACAATAGAGCAGGCAATACAAGATTTATTTAGCAATTAAAAAGGACTCTTGTTTTTTCAAGAGTCCTAATGTATAATCTAGTTAGAAGATGACCGAATGCAAATTTCGGTTGCCCTCGGTAATTTGAATATTAAAAAGAAATAAGCATCTTACTTTGGACGGTTGGGATGCTTATTTCTTATTATGATTATCTATGTAGGTCAGAGCCGCAAAAACTAATATCAGTAAAGTTAGTACTTCCATTGTAGTCATGGGCATCACCCTCCTTTCTAAAGACTGGAGGGCGTAAGGCGAAACTTGCATCCGACTTCTGTTCGATTGTGCAGGTGGATTATACCATTTTTAAGCCATTAACTCAAGTAAAAAGCCATCAATTTTATTATCGAATACTATATGAGAATGTGGTAATGAAAAAAGACCTCGACAGATAATCAACGAAAATCAAACTGCTTCCTTCGTTCTTGAAGTAGGGACACATATGAGAATAAAAAGGCGTTTGTTTGAAGAATTTTTAGATAATGCAACAAGTATTTAGCTACCAGACGGTCTTTAACAAAAGGTGTAAATTCGATTATATACTAGCCTATATACCGCATAAATAAAGGGATTATTGACTAATGTTTATATATTGCCGTGGCAAACAAATAATATTTTTATCATGCCTTAAAAACTCCTTGAAAATACTGATTTTCCTTGATTTTACACCACTTTCTACGATTTGCTGTGATAGATTGTTTTCTTCGTTTTCGTCGCATATCGTGGCATAAATTCGTATATCTTGTCATCCAAATTTAGTAAAAATCTTAGTAAAACAGCTCGATTTTCTCATTTTACTAAAGACTTTTTCCACTTAGGTTATCATTTAGTTGTATCATTTTTTAAATTTTAAGCCATTTTAGCATATTTGCCAAGTTCTTCCTTGGCATCCTCTACTCCCAGATGCGTATATGTATTCAATGTTACCCCAATGTCCGAATGTCCCATAAGATACTGAAGCGTTTTAGGATTCATCCCGCTTTTTGCCATATTGCTGCAGTAGGTATGCCTGCAAACATGCGGCGTGATTTTTAGTAACTGCTCTTTATAGATTCGATTATGCTTAGCCAATGCCCACTCAAAATGCTTTTCCCAATGTAAAGCAACTTCCGGCATATCCTTCTTATCTAAAAACAGAAATCCCTTATATCCATCAATCACAGGTTCTTTCTTGGGCTTTTTACGCTTTTCAACAATACGCTTAAAACATTCATACACTTCCTCAGTCATAGGAATGATTCTAGTTCCACTTGACGTTTTGGTATCTTCAATAACATACTTCATATCTCTGGTTCTTTGAAGCTGATGATTTACACTGATTTGCTTTTCTTCAAAATCAATATCGGAAAGTGTCAATCCGCAGAACTCTGAAATACGAAGTCCGGTTTTAAAGAGGATAAACATACCATCATAGTATCGTTTATAATGCTCATCATTCTTAATAAATTCCAAGAACTTTCTTTCTTGTTTTCTGGTTATGGCTTCTCTTGTTACACTATCGTTTACAACTACTGTACATAGTTGAAACTCGAACGGATTTTTACGAATCAAATCATCATCTACAGCCATTTGAAAAGCAGGTCTTACCACTCCACGAACTGAATGAATGGTGCTGTATCCCCTACCATCTGCCTGAAGCTTAATCAACCATGCTTTTGCATCTGATAGTTTTACCTTATCAATCCTTTTGGCACCAAATTCCTCTTTCTTAATTATGTTGATAACAAAGTTATAATTCGCTTCTGTATTATGACGAACACCTGTCTTTTGACCGATATACTTTTTTACCAACTCAAGAACTGTCAAATTGTCACCATAGGAAGTAATACCATCATATATATCTTTTAAGATGGCTTTTTCTTTCTCTCTAAGTGACTGGCAAGGTCTTCTTCCTACCGGAAGAGGATCTGTCGATTCCAACTTCCAACTGTAAAGAAATTTCTGTTTTCCAAAGCAGTCTGTATAAACAAATGCATATCTTCCATCCGCTCGCTGGCTTTCTCCGTTTCGTAAAATACGTCCTTTTTTATCACGTCTTTTCTGATTGCGATTTCTTTCACTCAAACGTCTTTGCTCCTTTCTACGAAGAAGCCCTAGCACGACAACCATATTATATCATACCAGGGCTGTATTTACCACTTTAAAGTGATAAAGTTTTGTATTTTTCATTTCTACAAGGAAGTGGTTTGATTAAGAAATTCTTCAAATTTATGCCGATTAATCAACGATTTATTCCCAACCTGCACCGTAAAACAATAATCAGTATCAGTATTTTCAGAAATCAGCATCCTTATCTTCTTTTCACCAATTCCAAAATATTGAATAGCCTCATCGACCGTTAACATATATTTTTCCCAAATCGGAGCCATCTTTCCCTTCATTTTTGCTTCTATGTTATCTATTATGAACACCTCCATATCTTCAAAATAGGCAGCACATTGTAGCCGCTCAAAATTTTTGTCATACTTTCTCATTTTTTTTGTCAAAAATTTTCATATAACGCTTTTTCATTTCACTGAAAAAAGGAGTTACTTTTTTGTCGTTAAACAGCGGTTTAAAGAATAAGCATTACATTAGAATTGAAAAAAGTGATTGGTCCGGAACCTTAGGGGACTTCATACCGCTACAGGATTCCACTGAAAAAGTAATTAATCTGATCGCACATAATGAACTTGACGACACCTATCCTGCTGTACGTGTTGGTCGGGCTGATGCAGATCACGATGGTAATGATATTCCGACCACATATTTAAAGAAAGCCGACGCCAAAACCATGTTCAATACCGGATACCGTCAGGTAAGCAGTAACGAATTTGATAAATACTTCTCCGATACATGGAGTTATGCAGGCGCGGACGGATTATCTATTGATTCCGGAACGTGGCTGGTAAATTATTACTGTTGGGTTTCTGAAAGTTCTGCCGTGGATGTTATATCATTAAAAAGTACCGTCGATCAGGCGATTGGAATCACCGCCCCAAATAACGGAAACGGTGGCACGTGGCTGACCATGCATGAAATAATATCCGGCAAGGCAGTTAACAACTTAAAGTTTTTGATAAAAGTGCCAAAAGCGGTGACGTTCGGGCAGATCAGTACAAAGATAACTGCTATAAAACTGTGTTAAATATTAAATATATAAAACGCAGACCTTAATCCTTATTGTCTGATAAGCTTGTGAAAAAACGTAAAATGAATATGGGACGTTATAATAAGTTGCTGAACCGACTATAACACCTATGTTATCTGAACCATTGCCAGCCATGGAGGCATCGTTGTGTGGACCGCCGCAGATAAAACCGCCAAGAATTGTGTGCCCCTGTGCTATTAAATTATCAATTTCAGTGGTTTTTTCGCCGACATATCCCCAATAGGTATATTTTGGGAAAAATGCTTTGCTTTCATTGGTAGTAACGCCTTCGAACTCTATAACAATGGATTTCACCTTGTTTTTTTTAATAATATTATCAACCTCTGTCTGTG
>ENA-OPWR01002924-OPWR01002924.1-human-gut-metagenome-genome-assembly--contig:-NODE-2924-length-11090-cov-1.929588_pt1 | contig 11090 bp, 6 predicted proteins | sample MGYA00241507_ERZ502006 | MGnify/ENA primary metagenome ERZ502006 (study PRJEB25962, sample SAMEA2043041) | human gut metagenome | biome: human gut; feature: human-associated habitat; material: faeces... | reverse complement strand
TGATAAAGTTTCAAATACTGATCACCGTAAGAAGCTCTTACTTTCTTCACTGATGATCCGGTGTTTGCCGGAGCCTCGAACTTGACCAGAAAGATATCAGACGCTTCCTGTACGGTGGTTGCGGTCTGCAATACCTTCCAGACGCTCTTATAGCTCGTCTTCAATTCGCTCAGCATATACTCTGTCTGGACCCTCGCGTCCCCAATTGACACGCCTCTCGTTTTAACCATATCGTATAAACCAGCTTTTCTTCCAGCGGACGTCCACTGGCAGAAGCCGTAACCATACTGTCTGGAGTCTCCCAGCGGATGCAGGAACAGATCTCTTGTGATCTCTCCACTGTCTACCGCCTCTGTATACGTGGCATCTGTGTATTTGTATCCAGGCTTATTTTCGCAAAGATTGTCAAGATTCCGGGGATTCGCTCCGGACTCTGCGTAGATATTCCCCATTGCTGCGCACGCGCCGTAAAGTGTGCAGCCGGCAGCCATCAGACTGTTAAACAGGATATCCGTATTTGTATTCCGTTCTATTGCCATTTCTCGCAAACGCTCCTTTCTTAGGTTCTCAATTCTTCCGAGACCCGTTCACCTTTCCGTCGTCAAGAAGATCTTTTACTGCTGCAAACCATTCTTCGATTACTTTAATGAGCATTTCTTCTGACACGATCACCTGCAGCCACCTTGGCAACAGCGATCTCGCCTGCTGTACTACCCATTTCAGTTTCTGTTCTCCCTGCCCAGATGCATTGTATACATGCTCTGCTTTGAGGATAAGCTGATAGACATCTCCTCTGATGCCATCAAGGCCTTTCATTTTCGTGTACTGATATACGCACACCAGTGTTACGATCACCAGCACTGTCACTACTGCAACCACAACCGGCAGTGGGATCTGCGATAATACATTCATTAATTCCATTCTGGTTTCCTCCTGTGTTTTATTCTCCCGTGATACCCTTGTGAGCTTTGTATAGCCGCGTGGAGCATCTAAAATTGTATTCGTGGTAATTTATTTACTGAAACATAAAAAGAACCATAGAAAGCCGATTACGCTTTTATGGATCTACGGTTCGTCTTTATGTACGATGTGATTCACTCCCTGCCGCGTCAGGAAATTTTCCAGATCGTGCTTTCGTTCCAGCTCATAGTCTAAAGCTGCGTGCATATCACCGTTGCACTTTGCGTCTGGAATCCTCTGCACTGCTTTGGCTGTTGCTTCTGATAAGCAAAGAGAGCCGTCTAAAGCTCGCAGCATCATGTACTGCAGATCTTCACGGTTCTTTTCTTTCTCATCCTGTTCTTTTTGCCTGCGTGCCCGTTCGATCTTCTCCGCTTCTGCCCGTTTCTGGATACGTCTTTCCAGAAGCCAAAAACAGAAAGCAACGATCGCAGACGGCACACCGGCAGCAATCAATAATTCCATTTGCACCTCCTTCCTTTCACGCTATTTCATCATCGTCGATATCTGCGTACTTCCGGCATGCATGTTCGATGACGTCAAGATCTGTCTCTATTTCTTCCAAACTCTTTGTCGGCGTTCCTTTGGCAAGAAAAATCAGATCATAGATTATCGACCAGAGCCTTGAGATAATCTGCAACTTTGTCATCATTCCTCCCCTTGATTGTTATTTTTCTCTGTGTTCTGATCCGATCCTGATGTTTTTTCTGCTGCATAATTGTCATATTCAGTCCAGATGTCATTTTCAAATTTATCAACAATATCATCGATATCTGTTTTGTTCTCTCTGTACTTTCTTCCATTATTGATGTAGCGATTGATGATTGGAACATCCGGATGTTTTGCATCCATATTGGCGTCCATAGACACAACGGTCTCGCCGTCAACTGTGATGATTCCAGAATAATGAATGTCCTTTGTGTAAGTTGCTTCTACTGCCATAGTTTTGCCCTCCTAAAAATTAATTTGTATCTCCAGAGATATTATCTCTCATGGATTCAAGTTCACTTCTTAGATCCGCAACCTCTATTTCAAGGTTCGATCTTCTTTCTTTTTCGAGCTGTAGCTCATGCGTTATTACCGCAATCAAATTGGTATATACCATACTATAGGTATCAATATAGCCATCCTCAGTGTTCTTCCTGTCGTGGTGTACCAGATCCAGCTCGTCTTCTCGGATTCCGAGTTCTCGCATGGCTTCTACGACATCCTGTGCGACGAATCCATAACAAATGCGCCCATCACCGTCAATCATCCGATACTGAACTGGTTTTAAGCGATCGAACAGCTCTGAATGAATATCCGTCTTATTGATCTTGCTCTCACCGAGTGGAAATATGTTTGTTTTGGCGCGGCGATCGGATGTGACCTGTGGGGAGTTTTTAACAATCAAACGCTCCCATACTCTTCCACTATCTCCTAACATAATCTTTTCGGAGTACGCCTTGGTCGGTGCGAACGCTCCAGTATACACTCCTCCAGACCAGCCACAGCCATAAAATTCGACCTCTGCCTGATAACCTTTCTTCTTTGATTCAAGAATAATGCTACCGTTACCAATATCGAAGTTTGCTTTGTTGTTGGCATCCGAGTAAGTATTTACAACAAAAGAATCGTCAACAGCTCCGGCTATACAGCTTCCAGAAGAACTTGATGTCTCCAATACAGATTCGTGGACACCTTTAATATCTACATATTCGCTCTGGATTGACAGAGCCGCATTGCCGGATTTTGTTTCAACCAAAATCTTACCGACACCGCCACATAACTCAATAACCGCATCTTTTGCGTTCTTTCCAAGCTGGATCAACTTATCACCATAATATGCGAGTGTCGTTCCTGCCCGGTTAAGAATCTCAAATGCTGATGCTGAAATCTTAGTCCGATAGCCAGACCAAGATCCGCTGGTTTTATTACCAACTTCCAATCCGGTCCCATCAGTAAACTGCATAAAGTTGGTGGCTGTTTTTGCTGCTTGTAAAGGATTCGCATTAATTGAACCAGATGGTAAAGAAGCTAATTTGGTTGATGTCCACGTCACTGTATATGGGCCAGAACCTTGAGTATAGTTAAATACTCTCAGATGTCCCCACGATTCACTTAATCTTGTTATAAGGCCCCACGTTGAAGTAGTCTTTTTATAAATCCATAACGACCATTCGCCTGAAGATCTTAGAAAATCCAATCCAGGATCTGAGTTATTTGCAGAGATAAAACTAAACTGGACATCTGTTGTCTCAAAACCTCTGCCGCCAAGTTTAAATGTTGTTGGCTGATTTGCATACGAACCTGTGATCTTTATTGTAGCAAATTCGACATAAAGATTTGACTTACCGTTTCCATATACCGTATGCACTACCTGATTTGCGTCCTTACCTGCAGCGCCCTGTGGACCTTGAGGACCTGTTGCGCCGGTTGCACCTTTATCTCCCTGAGGACCTTTATCGCCTTTTACACCTTGAGGACCTTGTGGTCCCTGAGGACCAGTTGCTCCTTTATCCCCTTTATCACCTTTGGCACCGGTTGCACCTGTGTCGCCTTTGCTTCCCGTGACGCAAACTGCTGTTGTCGTTGAAGTCGTGTTGTCAGTATAGGTAATCACCGATCTCGTCCATATATATTTACTGTTCTCCCATCCAGGATAAGTCGTGCTCCACGATCCGCCGGACATGGCTGTTGCTGACGTTGATTTGTAATACTGTTCTACAATAGATTTAACGCCTTTACCGGTTGCACCAGTCCCTCCAGTATCTCCTTTATCACCTTTGGCTCCGGTTGCTCCCTGTGCTCCTGCAATGCAAACTCCATTTTGATTTGGCGAATACGTTCTGTTACCAGCTCCGTCCGTTGTTACCGTACGGCTCCACATATACTTTCCATTAACCCATGTCGGCGCTGTCGTCGACCATGATCCACCAGAAAGTGATGTTGCCGATGTTGAAAGATAATACTCAACATCAACAAAAGATACATAATCCTCTGGAGCTGGTGTCCAGTCCGTGGCCATATTGCCTTTTTCGATCTTTAGGTTTTTAAACTGATAGGAAACACCTGTTCCGCTATTCATTCCAGTGAAATATGTATTCTGTGAAGTTCCTCTAGGCAATGTTGCTGCTGATTTTACAACCCATACCAGTTTTGTCCATACATTCGCAACTGTTTTGTTGTTTACGGCTTTACATGATTGTATCAACATGTTTGAACCGTCACCATGTCTAAAGCTTGGATCCATCGATGTAGAAACGCTTGCTTTGACATCTACGGATACGGTATAATTCGTGTCAGCCTCCCATTTTGTGCGTCCAATATAAGAAAACTGTATTACAGACCATCCGGATTGTTTTACCGAATCTCGTGTAAGTTTACATGTATTAACCCCAGTTTCGGATACAGATTCTTTGGAATAGCCGCCAGTTTGCATTGACCAACTCCATCCGGTTGTTCCTTTGTTAGTATTCATTGCTAAATTTCGTCCGCCGACGACAATTCCTTCCGGTGTACTACCAACGTTGTAAGCAGTTGAAGTTGTATTATCCGTATAGGTGATGATCGTACGAGTCCAGAAATATGGTTTGTCCGCACTTGTCGCCGGAGGAGTTGCTGACCATACTCCAGTAGGGATCGTAGTTCCAGACGAACTTGCCTGATATGTTACTGCAGTAGATTTAACGCCTTTTCCACTTGCACCAGTCTCACCCTTAGCTCCCTTACTGCCGGTAGCCCCTGTAGCACCTTTGTCACCATATACACCGATAACTCGTTTTGTTGTGTCTACAGTTGTCCCATTTGTATAAGTAATTGTCTCGTAGTTCCAGAGATATTTATTGCTCTCTGTCATTGTCGGAACCGTAGACGACCATGAGGTAGGAACAGTCGAATTGGATGTGGAGACTGCGTAGTGCTCAGTAATGCTTTTAATGCCATTTCCGGTTGATCCGGTATCACCTTTATCCCCTTTACTTCCCCGATCACCGTATGATCCAATGATGCAAGGCACAGTTGTACTCGCCACGGTTCCGTCGGTATACTTCACAACCTCATAATTCCAAAGATACTTCTTAGCCGCAGACACCGACTGGACAGCTGTTGTCCATCCACTCGTCGCCGTTGTAACTCCGCTGGAAGATGCCGTTGCCAGGTAATAATTGACTACTGATCCAATACTCTTTCCATTGGTGCCATTTGCACCATTGGTTCCCATACGGCCGACACTATATATCGTGGATGTTGTGTTGTCAGTGTAAGTGATGATTGTACGTGTCCACAGATACTGCCCCGCGGATGCAGATGGCACAGACCCAGACCATGTGCCAGTTGGAACTGTTGTTCCGGAAGTTGAAACCTGGTATGCAACAGATGTCGATTTAACCCCCTTACCCGTATCACCCTTATCACCTTTGGCTCCAGCCTCGCCTTTGATTTTCGCCCACTTATACATTCCGACACTTGTAGGATCATCTTTTGCATAGTCCACGCATGTTCCGATATAAGCGCCAATATCCTCACCACTGTTCCCGGTGAATGTCTTCCCACCGTCATTACTATATTTGATGTGCAGATAACTGGTTTTCCCGTCTGCTCCATTGGTACCTGAAATTCCCTGTTTTCCCTGTGGCCCCTGCGAACCTTCCAGCTGCTGCCAGCTGTACTTCTTCGGATCATCCGAATCCGTCTGTGTAAAATCCACATACGTTCCAATGTATTTTGACGGTGTCTCTGTCATCTGAGACGCAGAGGTCGGATTCGAAACCGCAGAATATTTGATGTGAAAATACGTCGTTTTTCCATCTTTTCCGTCAGCGCCTTTGGGTCCCTGGATTCCCTGATCACCCTTATCGCCCTGCAGGCCGCGCAAGCCCTGCGGACCCTGTTCTCCCTTAATTTTAGCCCATATATACGAGCCAACTGTCGTCGGATCCGTCTGATTGAAATCGGTACATGTTCCAACATAATCTCCCGGTGTCTCACCACTGTTCGCTGTAAAAGTTTTACCCCCATCATTGGAATACTTGATATGAAGATAGGTAGTTTTTCCGTTCGATCCATCTTTCCCAGGAAGGCCCTGCGTACCTTTTTCGCCCTGTAACCCCTGAAGCCTATACCATGTATATTTTCCAGGATCGTTTGAATCCATTTCCGTAAAATCTACGTAGGTACCAATATAAGTGTTGGGAACCTCTGTCATCTGGCTTGCAGACGTCGGATTCGAAACTGCAGAATACTTAATATGAAAATATGTTGTAGCTCCGTTCTGTCCATCTTTTCCAGCAATACCTCGCTCCCCCTGTGGTCCCTGGATTCCCTGCAGTCCCTGCGTGCCCTGCGGTCCTTGAATCTTTGTCCACTTGTATTTAGATGGGTCGGTAGAATCTGCCTTTGTATAGTCCGTATACACACCGATGTACGTCTTACCGGTTGATTCAGTAATAGAAAAGCCTGTCTTTCCATCCGCACTCGTTGCATAAGCGATATGAAAATACGGTGTTTTTCCATCTGCTCCCGGCTTTCCTTGGATTCCCTGCGTACCATCGGCACCTTTAATCTTACTCCAAGCATATTTCGTTGGGTCTGTGCTGTCCGCTACGACCTCATCTACATACATTCCGACATAATCACGATCCGAATCAGAAACGGAGAAACTGACCTTTCCATCAGAGCTATTTGCATAAGCAATATGCGTATACGTGGATTTGCCACTTTCGCCCTTTGGTCCCTGGATTCCCTGATCACCCTTATCGCCCTGCAGGCCGCGCAGTCCTTGCTCGCCCGGATCTCCCTTATCTCCTTTCGGCCCCTGAAATTTGCTCCAATGATACTTCGCCGGATTGGCGCTGTCAGCCTTGGTAAAATCCACGTATTGGCCTATATACGTTTTATCGACGGCGTTGGTTGTCGAAAAGCCTGTCTTTCCATCCGCGCTTGTTGCATAAGCGATATGCAGATAACTGGTTTCACCATTCGCACCGTTTTCTCCAGGGGTTCCATCGGCGCCGTCCTCTCCGTCATCGCCCTGAAATTTTCGCCAGGTGTACTTGGTCGGATCTGTACTGTCCTCCAATATATAGTCCACGTAGGTACCGATATATTTTCCTGTATCCTTCCGCAACTGATTTGCTGTCGGGTTCGGAACATCAGCATATCTCACATGGAAGAAACTAGTCAGACCATTCTTTCCGGGCTCTCCCGCAATTCCCTGCTCTCCAACAACCTTTACCCAGGTATAGATGCTCGGGTCTGTAAGTACCGGCTGTTTTGTCGTCTGATTGTATGCGATACCCATGTATGTCTTTCCAGCTGATTTGAGCGATATTCCGCCGCCCGTTTCCGTATCAGCAAACACAACCCAAGTGTAAAACGTCCGGTTCTTTGCCAGTTTTTCAAACTGTGCAGCCAGGCTCTCCATCTTTTCTGAAATTCCACTCGATTTCAGCTTGTATTCGCCCAGCGTTGCCGTGTACTCATCATTGCAAATGGAGGACTCCAGTTTCATGATTCTTGCAGACAAATACAGTTCTCCGGCATCATCTACAATGTTCACTGTATCGCCGATCTTGATTCCATCCGGCAGATACGCCAGTTCCACTTCGTAGGATACGGCTGCATCATAGATCTTTTTCAGCTTTGATACGGCACGATTGCACAACTCTGACTGACTTAACGTATCATAGGTGTAAGTCTGGACAATATGACCGGTTCCATTTCCTTTTTCGGAAAGATACCGGCTCCATTTGGCCACTGCGCTCCGGGAATAAATCGTACTGCCGGACAGATATATATCGCCGTCATCATACTTATACCCTTTCAGATTGATCGGCGTTTCACTGTCTTCCGGATATCCGCCGGTAACGGAAAGTGCCGTAGCCAGATCTTCTACTGAACTTTTTACAATGATATTTTTCACTTCCCGGTTGATCCGAAGTTCTCGCCCCTGATCTACGCCGCGCTTCTTATGCAGGTTGATATATTTGTGCTTGATTTTCAACCGGTCGATTTCAAAAGTATAGGAAACTTCCGCGTCAAACTGCGTGGCAACGCTCAAAATACGCTCAGAAGCGGTGGTCTCACCCTCCCAGGACAGTTTCCGGTTATAATTGCTGACCTCATTGATTCCAATTTCAAAGCCGGAATCGTCGCTGAATTTTTCAACATAGTAGCTCGCTGGATATGCCTTGTCTGCTTTGTATTCGCCAACTGTCTCGTTCAGGAGATCCATACCGGCATCCTCGGCATAGATTTCTACTTCCTGTTTGAAAATATTTTCTTCGCTGGTAATGATCGTATAAAATTCCTGCTCATCGCCATTCTTCCGAAGAATATAATTGCCAACAGAACCATACTGTTTCGCATCATTCCGCGTGCTCGCCGTGTAATTCAGCGTAAATTCTAGTGTAGCAACACCTGCTTCCACCTCTTCTGTTTTCAGATCATCAGAAATGTACAATCCCTTCGGTAGCTCTGTGCTTGCCTGCCCAAGGACATTCATATGTCGGTCCGCAAAATATAAAATCATAGAAACACCTCCCTGTATTTCATTGTGTATGTTGGCTGTGTTGCCCAGTCCGATGCAATGCATTGGATCTGATTCATTCCAGGCTGCAGGCAAAAGTTCTCCCAATCGTTGCCCAACGCACCAAGATCCTGTCTCGGAAGTCCCTGTAACATGACCTCTCCATTGCTACAGTCAGCTGTCAAAACCTGATTTACCGAAAATTTATTCGGAATATCACGCCATTTTTCTACATTGTCAATTCTCACGAAGATGCCGCGGAAATAATTTCTGGTGACAAGCTGATTTCCTGTATTTCGACTTCCCCACTGTCCCAAATACAATTTCACTGTTGCCACTTTCACATTTTTTAATTCTGGAACTGTAAATTCCGGATAACTGCCCTTCCAGAAAAAACGTATTTTCTCTCCATGTTTCATCATGTCGCTTGCGCCATACGTTTGGCTGTATGGGTTTGCATCTTTTCGATGGCAAGGTTCAAAAGTATATGTTTTGACGATACGCGGGTTGTTTCCACCTACCCACATATTCATGTGCGCTGTGTTTCCGATCGTATCGGTTTTGTATATCTCCTGGCAGCAGATCATTTTTCCGTTCGCATCGCAGAAAGCAATCGCCTGGCAGCCCGTCTGCCCCATAAGACCAGTTTCAAACCAGCTGTTCATGTAACAATAGAGGTGCGTCGCTCCCTTTGCTCCATTGGAATCTACCACATCAATAGATTTCATAGCTCCATTCCAGCCGTTTGTGTTTGGACTTACATATCCACTGCTGGCCAGATACAGACCTTTGATGCTGTCTACGCTCATGACACCCAGCTTTCCAGCCGTCTTGCTGTTACTGTATAAGAAGTTGCTCCCTGTATCATCTTTCCACGCCGCATCCTGTGACCAGACATATTGGTCAGCATAGCTTGTTATCAGTTCGCTTTTTTTGTATGTTTCTCCGTTCAACTCATCTGGATCACCGAACTGAAGAATTTTCTTGGAGTCATTTACAAAACCTACTACTCCATTTTCACTGTGCATTACTGCCTGAAGCTTTGGAAAGGCCCGATAAGTGCCGTTGTACGACACAATGAACGTTTTTCCGTCATCCGCAGTCGGATTCACCGTAAATTCTTCCACCGAATACTTGAATGGATCCGCGCAGTAAAATTCCAGCTCCGATGTAATCGAGTTCTTTCCTGCAGGCACCTCACCGGTTCCCTGCTTTGTTCCGATATAATATTTGTCCGGCTCATCCGCAAAAATAAGAGTCGCCTGTTCTTCATCCAGAAGAGCATTCAGCTTGTTATACGCACTACGAAAAGCCGAATTATCTTCAGCAATCAGTTGATATCCAACCACAATGGTTCTGGGTTGATAGCGTTTGCGCCGGTATTTCGTACCATCGGATACGCCAGTTTCCAGATCTGTAATCTCCGTCCCTAAAACTTCCCGGCCAGACACATATAGTGTCCGGTAGCCGGGAATCACATTTTCCAAATAGTTTCCATTAAACATGAGAGCCTCCGAAGGCAGGTTCTGCCCTGGGTACCGCTCTGTGGTATCTACAAAGTTATACATTAGTTCTCCTGCCTTTCTTTCGGTTCTCCCTTGTCTCCTGTTTCTCAATTTCTTCTCGTGTATACGTTGCAGTCGCTTTTCCAATCTCTCTTCCGTCCAGATTAACCGGTACGTAGATGGTATACTTTCCGCTGCTGCTGTACTGGTAACTGTCGTTCAGATCTTCATAGCCTGTTCTAAGGCTCATCCCGATTTCCGGCACAGGTGCAAGCTCTGGAATTTGTATCAGTTCCATAGTTGCCTGTTTTGCTTCCTGGACATGATCCATAAGCCCGTTGACCCAGCCGATACCAAAATAATTGCCAAGTTTATCTGTCACTCGTGACGGACTGTGAATCTGTGCTTTCGCGCGGATTGCCGCCTCTGCAGCAGCCGCAAGCTGTGCCGCCACTGCTCTTACATGGCCGACCTGGCTTGCCATACCGTTAGCGAGACCCATGCCGATGTAAGCACCGCTGTTATAGGCCCCACCTGCCGATGATCGCATGGTAATTACGATTGAATTTGACATTGTTTCTGCTGTAGAAACCGCCCTTGACATTCCAGCTGAAACGCCATTATTAAAATTATTTCCAACCGCATTTCCAGAAGTCTTCGCTTTACTTTCTCCTTGGGAAAACTGCTTAATCAATGCATTGATCGCAGATTTCGCCTTGTTTCCCAATGCATCCAGCCCAGAATTCACAACATTCACGCTGGAGCGCATACCTGTAAGCGATTTTTCAGCGCTTTTCGCATTTCCGGCGATTGACTTCATACTGGAATTTACTGATTTCAGAGCAACTACCATAAGACCGGTTCCTGCGGCTCCGGCCACCATTGCCGCTGCAAATACGCCAACTGTTACAGCTGCCGCGCCAGAAGATCCTGCCAAAATCACAAAAACTGCACTGGCCGCAGTACCAGATCCAAGTAATGCCGTCAATCCAGCCGCACTGGCCTTTGCGCCAGCCGCTACAAGTGGAAATGCTGCTCCCATAATCGTCAAACCTGCACCTGCCATCACAAGCGAAGCTCCAAGCACCGCTGCTCCGGCAGACAATGCAATTACTCCT